>JAEEGL010966928.1_pt1 | contig 10960 bp, 8 predicted proteins | sample 9134231 | NCBI WGS metagenome assembly JAEEGL01 (sample SAMN16246548, study PRJNA631951) | gut metagenome | biome: gut microbiome; feature: rumen; material: fiber-attached | host: Bos | place: Iran: Karaj | collected 2018-10 | reverse complement strand
GTCCAATGCGGAGAAATCTACTACTATATGCTTCATCTATGGTTGTGTGTTAGCTATTGTTTTCCAATCAAAATCCTTGTATGGACGCTCGAAGTCGAGATAATAGAATTCGTGCTGGCGCTGGTCGGCATCCTTCGGGATCGTCATGTAGTCGCCGTACATGTGGGAGAGATAGGCATCAGCGTTTTCCACACCGAGTACTTCCTTCTCTTCAAATAGAATAGGAGTTGGTTTGCCAATTACTTTTTTATTAATAACTCCCTTAAAACCATCATCATACACGCATATATTAAAGTGATGCTTAAAGCTATATGCGCAGAGCAAGCGACGCGTGAAACGCTGTGCACGTTGCTGTCCGATGACCTTGCGGCAGAACAATGGAATCCAACTTGACGGGCCATGACCATGACGGTAAGGGTCACGATAGGCCATGTAGATGACCTTCTTCATCACATCGTAACTGACCAAGTGCAAACGGCGCAACAAGAGGTTGTCTGGCACACCGTCAATGGGAAAGACGTCGATATATATGCCGCCGAGATAGGGCAGGTGAGGACGTTCAATAAGGGTGGTGCTGGCGTCCTGTACTTTGCCGAATGGCAATGGGTATGAGGCGTCGTTCTCCATGCAAACGAACTCGTATGGCTGCTCCAGCCATTCGTTGGCGTGAAGGATGAACTCTTCGTAGTCCTCTCTTGGCATGGCGATGTCGAGGTCGTCATCCCATGGAATGAACCCCTTGTGTCGTACGGCTCCAAGCATTGTCCCGTCGTAGATGTAGTAATGTAATCCGTGCTCACGGCAGACCTTATCAACAGCCATCAGGTTGTTGAGTATCCTCAGTTGCAATGTCCGTACGTCGTAGTTAACCATTGTCTTTACTTTTTATCACGAATTGTCGAATTTGAGAATTATATTATATTTTAAAATTCTCTTGAAGACTTATAATCAGGACGATTTGGATAGAATTTGTATTGAAGGCTCGAGGTACCGAAATTTAATAAGAGTCCCAAGCGGAGATTCCCAATATGAATGTAATTGATGATCTGAGATTCGTATTCCCCAAAGATTTCACTATTCGCTTTCACCTCAACACAGATTTTGTCATAGCATAGAAAATCATAATAGTAATCATGTTTAAGTTCTATTCCATGATATACCATCTTCATGTGCTTCTCTCGTTCGTATGGAATATTATGCTCTTTAAGTAGCACTTCATAAGCATCTTGATATTTTTTCTCTTTAAAGCCACAACCTAATTCACGATGTAAAAGCATCGCTAATCCAAGTAAAGTCTTTGATTCATCTTTATATAATAATTCATCCATACTGTTAAAGGATTATTATGGTTGGATAATTCTATTACTATAAATCATTGCCTTTTAATTCTCAAATTCGTGATAACCAAGATAATCGAATTGTCGAATCTCTCTACCCATGTCTTTGCGAATTCTCAAATTCTCAAATTCGTGATAATAAATTATAAGATATAGGAATCTGGACGCCTTCGTGAATAAGGGCATCGCGAAGGACGTGGAAGAATGCCTCTATATCAGGGGTGTCAATGGTTCCGAGGGCGCAGAGACGGAAGGTGTTGGTTGTGCTGATTTTACCCGGGTAGATGGTGAAACCGTGCGAGTAGCAGTAATCGTGAATCCGCTCGAAATCCCAGTTCGGGTCGTTGGGGTATAGCACACTCACTACAAGCCCAGACTGCAGTTCACGCTTGATGACATCCTTGAACCCCAACTCATCCAACCCTTTGTGAATGGCTTCGAACACACGGCGGTGACGCGCGAACTTGGCACTCTCTCCTTCAGCGAAGTATTCCTTCAATGCTTGCATTGTGGCGTAGATAGTCTGAACTGGAGGTGTGAAGTGCATCTCGCCTGTGCGCTCGAAGAAGTCATATTGCAAGTAAAGATTACAGTAGTACGAACGCTTGGGGTAGTCCTTCGACTTGCGGATTTCTGCCTCGTTGCCGATGATGAACGACAAGCCTGTCATGGCCATTAGACCTTTCTGGGCGGATGCCATGCAGAAATCCACATTGTCGCCCTCCATATCGAAAGGAATCATACCGAGCGATGAAGTGGTGTCAACCACAAAAATAGCTCCATGCTTATGCGCCAAGGCGCCAATCTCACGTATAGGGTTGAGCACACCTGTTCCCGTCTCATGGTGGGTGGTATAAACCAGATACACATCGGGATTCTCATCAAGAGTTCGAGCCACAGCCTCAAGGTCGGGTTGTTCATAGACACTCGATTTCAGGTCAATGTGCGGCAATCCGTAGTATTGGCAGATTTCCACGGCACGGGTGCTGTAAGCACCATTGTTGACCACAAGGACTTTCTTGCCTTCTGGGAGGAGAGAGTTGAGGCAGATGTCGATATTAATAGTACCTGAGCCACAGAACAATACAGATGTGTATTTCTCAGCTGGTGCGTGAGCCACTTTCAATAAGTCAGCGCGCAACGACTTCATCATGCCTGCGAATTCCTTTTCGCGAGGACAGATGTCTGGCACCACTTGTGCCATCTTCACAGTGTCGGTGGTAGTGGCGGGACCTGGATTGAGCAAGATGTTTCGTTTGATGTTCATAGGGAAGGATTGTTTTTGTTGATCTTCTGGATTGTCTGGACAAACCGGATTATCTATAAAAGGAAGTACGTGCTCCTCAGCATAGGCAAGGTCTGCGGGGTCGTCAATCTCATACCATTTCAGGTCATCGACCTTCAGCACATGCAGGTGGATATAGTTGCGTGAGATGTCTTCCAACTCAAATTCATATCCCAGTTTCGGATAGTTCTCCACCTTATTGGCGTAGTCCTCACACATTATCTCATAGAAACGATGGCTGATTTTGTGGATGCCTACCATCTCACCATATACTTTAAGTTCGTCTTTGTTGGTGGAACATCCCGAAAGGACCTTGTCTTCATCTACTTGGATATAGTACTGGTCCTGGAACTTGGTGACTGGGGTGACAAGCATGAGGTCGGGTAGTGGGCTGTCTAAGAGCGATGTGATGGCTTTCTTTTGGAACACCAGGTCGCTTTCTAGAAGTAGGAAATCGTCTATGCCGATGACGTCGCGGCAGTTCCATAGTGTATACATGCTGTTGGTTTCTGCATAGCGGGGACTGAAACAAGTGATGATTTGAGGGTAGCGCTCAGCCATGGCCTCGTAGGCTTCACGATGATATCCGGTGCCTATGATGATGCGTTGGATGCCGCAATCAATGAGCGTTTGGATGGAACGTTCTATCATCGACTTTTCACCAGCCTTGATGAATCCTTTAGGAATGGTTTCAGTCATATCCCCGAAACGAGTACCCATGCCTGCAGCCATGATAACTGCTGTCTTGACGTTCTCAGTCATTTCCTTAAATATTATTATTGATATATTACAGTATCTTGGATTATAAAAAAATAGATACGATGACGACTATGAAAAAATTATTTGTTATTGCAGAGTGTTTCCATGAAAGCTTCTTTGTTTTCAATGGGTGTGGTGGTGGGGCGTCCGAGGTCATCACGCGACTGTATCTTCACTCTGATTTCCAATAGTACAGGTCCTTTTTCGTTTGCTATTTTCGACATAGCATCAATAATCTCTTGTTCGGTGTGGACTGTCATCACGTCTGAGTAGCCTGATGCCTTGGCAATGGAGGTGCAGTCAATAGCGTAACCGATAGTAGGCTGACCGCCCACACTTTCATGAGCTCCGTTGTTGAACAGTACATGGACAAAATTGGCGGGATGCTGGCTCGCCACGATGCCAAGGGCACCAGTGTGCATGATGAAAGCTCCGTCACCATCAAAACAAAAGATGCGGCGTTCAGGGTGCTCTAGAGCAATTCCCAGTGCGATACTTGAACTGTGCCCCATGGAACCAACAGTGAGGAAGTCGCGGCCATGTCCTTGGTGAAGGGCCTCGCGATACTCAAAAAGTTCACGCGATAGTTTACCTGTGGTCGAGACAATCATGTCGGTGTCTAGCAAATGGTTGACAACTATCTTCAACGCCTCCTCGCGTGAAAGAATGTTGTCGTTGGCCACCTTTGTCTGCAGTTTGTAGGGTGCGAAAAGGTTTTTGCGGATGACAATAGCCACAGGCACTTTTTCTGTTTTGGCATAGATGGCGAGCGTCACGATTTGGGAGATGGCTTCGCTCTCGTCGTCTTTCAGGACCTCGTAACGAATGCCCATGGCATCAAGAAGGGAAAGGGTCACTTTCCCTTGTTTTACGTGTTGTGGCTCGTCGTGCACGCCTGGTTCTCCGCGCCAACCTATCATAAGCATCATAGGAATGCTATAAACGTCGGCATCGGCCAATGAAAGCAAAGGGTTGACAGTGTTTCCTAGGCCGGAATTCTGCATATAGACCAAGGCTGGGTTGCCTGTAGCGAGATAGTGACCGGCGGCAAGTCCAATGGCATTACCCTCGTTGGCGGCGATGATGTGCCGGTGGTGTGGGGCGTTGTCTGTAATATAGGCACAGATGTTCTTCAACAACGAGTCGGGAACTCCAGTGAAGAAGTCGATGCCGTTGTCTAAAAATGCTTTGTAAATGGTTTCTACGTTCAGCATAATGAATGTGGGTATGTTTTGATATGCAAAGTTAGACAAAACTGCCGACAATCCCAAAAAAAGCATTTATTACTCCCCGATATTTTGCAAGAACACTTTGTTTTTCTTATTTTTCAACTAGAGAAAAAGATTTCTTTATTCGGCTGATTTATAATTCCTGAACTTTATCTATATTTGCACAAAATTCCAACAATGTGGACAAGAGAACACATTGTCACTATTTTTAATCAACTGATTTAAAAACGGATATCATTATGGGATGTTTATGGTCTATCATCATTGGCGCTGTGGCTGGCCTATTGGCCGGTAAAATCATGCGCGGAGGAGGTTTTGGATTCCTCTGGAACACTGTTTTAGGTCTGGTCGGCGGTTGGGTTGGCGGTTTGCTGCTCAGTTTGTTTGACGTGAAAATTGAAGGTGGTTGGATAGCTGAACTGGGTACAGGACTTGTGGGCGCTATCGTCATACTCTTTGTGGCCAACCTCTTTAAGAAAAAGAAATAACTGGAACGAATTTATTCCAAGTACTTCTCCCTGAATTGAGTGGGGTTCTCTCCTGTGGCTCGTTTGAAATAGCGGGTAAATGCCGCTTGGTTGTCGAAACCAAGTTGGTAACTTATGGTTTGTATATTATGCCTCGGATGTTCAAGTAGCAGTTTCTTGGCTTGCATCGTGATGTAGTTGGTAATCCATTCGCTGGCTTTGGTGCCTGTGGTTTGATGGATGACCGATGATAGGTATTTCTGAGTGAGGCATAGTTTCTGGGCATAGAATGACACCTCCCTCGATTCCCTGTAATTACGGAGAAGCAGGTCGTAGAAATTGGTGAATATCTCCTTGCTTCTTTTCTTGCCGATATTGTCTTTCTCGCTCCAATACTCATCAATCAGCAAGAACAGGATGGAGGTGATGTGATGGAGGAATTCTGAACGGTGAAGCCTTTCAGAATCAATAATGAGTTGAAGAGTGTGGATGATTAATTGAAAATCATTGTATTGGCTCTCTGTCAGATGGCATGATACGTTCTCGTGGTAGCGGATAATGTTCTTACCTATGGTGTTCATCATCTGATTGTTGAGTTTTTGAGAGACCAATATAGTGGTAACTTGATAATCTGGCGAGCTCTCATAGCACATCACAAAATGTGACGGCAGCAGCACTGCGATGTCGTACTGCTTGAAAATCACATCTTTTGCGTCATGTCTCACATAGCAACTACCTTGGCTGCATATACTTACACTCAATGAGTGTGTTTCTATGATTTTGTTGTATGCTGGCCAACGATTTACGTTTTCCAAAACGACAACATCTTTTTTATCCACGTTGTCCACTTGCTTCTGCCATTCCAGAGCTTCTTGACTGTAGTTGTTTTTCATTGAGTTGAATCGATTACCTGCAGAACTAGAATTTTTCTGATTGTTCGGCAAAGGTACAAAAAACTCAATAGTAAAAGAAATGCTATTGAGTATTTTTTCACTTTTTATGTGAATTGAAGATGGAACTTTGGCATAGAGTATGATTCTTTTCTCAAAGAATCTGAATCGTTTTATCGCCTGTACACTTTGCCGCCTTTGATGTAGAGGCCTCTATCTGGCTCGTTGTTGAGAGGAATGCCTGTAAGTGTGTAGCATCTGGATGATGTGGACTTGTCGGCAGACATGGATGTGATGTCATTAGTGAATGGCCATTGAACGGATGAGCATCCGTCCATGATGCCGTCGTATGCGAACTGGTTGAAGATGGTGAGATTCTTGCGGTCAACCACAGTGCCGCTAGGATGTCCACAGTAGTTGGTGTCCCATACAAAGGGGATGATGCCGTTGTGGACTGCATACCTACAGAGGGTCCAGTACCAGTCATAGATGCTGGCGTTGTGCTTGTCTTGATCTTCACCTTCAGGCATAGTGCGCCATAGTGCGCCGTATTCTCCCAAAACAACGGGTATGCCTTTGGATGAGAATTTGGATTTCATCAGTCGCATTTGTGAAGCGGTGTAAGTCTCTTCCCAATTGCTGGTGTTATTGCGTTTCGAGCCATTCACGTGGTTCTTTTCACCCCAATAGAATGTCGTGGGTCCCCAATCAGCATCTTCTTCCATCAAGCAGAAAGTGAAGGGAGAGTAATAGTGCACTTCGAGCATGAGTGCAGATGGAGTGGGGTCTTCAGGCATAGTGTAGTACTGGTAGGTCAGGTCGATGTTGGTGGTTGGTCCCTGCACCACAAGTACACGGGTTTTGTTGTTGCCTCCCGTTTGGCGGACTGCGTTCACAAATGTCTGTTCATATTTGATGAGGGTGGCGATATCTGCCTCCCTGTCCTTACTCTTGTCTCCTGCCGCGTCTGGTTCGTTCATTCCAGCAAACAGTAAGTGGTGGTCATAGTCACGGAAACGTGTGGCTATTTGCTTCCACATCAAGTTGAGGACGAAGCAGTTCTTGCTGACCGATGAGGGTGTCTGCTCCTCAAATGAACGCTCTATCCAGCCAAGGTCATAGTGGTCGTTGAGGACGACGTAAAGACTGTCCTTGATGCAGTAATCTACAATCTCCTGCACACGGTCCATCCATGCGGGGCTGATGTTGTAATTCGCATCCATGTGCACGAACCATGAACAAGGTATGCGTACGGAGCGGAATCCTAATTCTTTTACATAGTCGATGATTTTTTGAGTGGTTTTCGTTCCCTGCCAGACTGTTTCATAGTCCAGTTCGTTGGTTATCCAACTGCAATCACCTGCTTCCAAGGTGTTGCCTAAATTCCAACCAGGCACCATGTCGGGCGCGATTTCCATAGCTGTTTGAGCCTGTGAAGTGAGACCACAGAGAGATAATAAAGAGGAAAGAATAAAAGTTTTGGTTTTCATATGGATGTGTGATAATTAGTTTCGTTATGGGGAAAGGACGTGTCTTATACGGAGTTTCGGACTTGATGCGTCGCTTTCTTAGTTTTGATGCAAAAGTAGTGATTCAAATCGAGAATTAGGGGAATTGATGTGCACAAAATGCGAAAAATTGTTTTCAAGACGAGAAAACCCACAAAGAAAACAATAGATGAATGAAAAGTAATTCGTACTTTTGTGTTGTGATATGTGCGTTTCAAACCTAGAAAAACTATCTTAACTATCTATGTGTCGATTTTACATCATCTTTGTTTATTTGCTGTATGTCTTCCCCTTATCAATCTTCGGGCAGTATAGCTTTCAGTCCCTAACCAGTGCCGACGGCCTGTCGAGCAGCTGCGTAAGGTGCATGAAAATTGACAGCAAGGGATTCCTATGGATTGGAACCGATATGGGACTTGACCGTTACGATGGCTATCAAGTGGAATCTATGGGTAGTCTTTTAGGGGAGAAATGGCAATTCAGTACCATCGATGATTTACAGGAAGATGCAATGGGTAATTTGTGGATAGACTGTCAGCGTGCTAACCTTATATATAATGTCAACACTCACATCACAGTTACCGATGTGCGCGAATGGCTCAAGACCTTGAAGATAGACGTGGGTGAGGATGTATATAAAGTGAAAGTCGATGACAGCGGTTCGCTGTGGGTGGTGCAACAGGAAAAGATCACACACTATGATTACAATACCGGACTTAGCAAGTCATGGGAGATACCCCAACTGGCTATCGACGATATCAATCTCTATGCCAGTACTGCTGCTGCTGATGTCTTGTTGCTGGCTGGAAGGAAAAAGGTATTGCAATTCAGTGCCACTAATGGGAAATTGGAGCAACTTGACTTGCCTGCTGATATGAGGCGGGAAGATAACATCTATGGCTCTTTCATCGATAGCGACCGGTCTATTTGGGTCTTTTCTATCATCGATGAGAAAATTTGCCGCTACACCATGGGGGGCAAAACCGTAAAGGAAATGATAACACTTCCTCAGAGTGACACTTTCAATTCACGCAACAACGCTATACGTGATATGATGGACGACGGGAGGGGTAATGTTTGGATTGCTACAGACCACAAAGGCATCTTCGTTTATCATAAACCGACAGGGGAGATGACACAAATCACCAGCCTCCCCAACGGACACAGCCAACTCAGTTCCAACAATGTCATCTCTTTGACCATCGACAAACAAGGCACAGTATGGGCAGGTCATTTCCAGACAGGTATCTCATATACCAGCGCTAATTCAAGGATGTTCCAGAACAAAGGAATCCAATACGGAAATGTCAGCGCTCTTTTCTGCGACTCTAAGGGCCGCCGTTGGATAGGCACCGATGGCGGTGGACTTTACCTCGAGCATGAGGACGGAACCTATGAGAAAACGACTTTGCCCAGTATCATCGTCTCCAGCATTACTGAAGACGACAATGGCACCATTTGGGTGGGGTCATATAGTGAGGGACTTTTCCGTCAACTACCTGGTGGACGGTGGGAGCAGTTCGGATTGGCAAATGGTCGATTCCCTACTAACAATGTGTGGAAGATGATAAATGATGGAAAGGGGCATATTTGGTGCGCCTCGGCTGTTTCTCCACTCGTTAAAATAAATGCCAATACTTGCCAGTGGGAGGTGGTGAACGATGAGCGCGATTACAACATCCTGGGTACGGATTTCTGCATAGATGCTCGTGGTAATCTGCTGGTTTCTTCCACCTATGGACTAGTAATCATTAACGAAGGCAAAAGTCAACGACTCATCACCAATTTTCGAGGAACACAAGAGATGGTGCCTCGGATGGCCGAATCTATTTGCTACGATTCCAATAATGACTTGCTGCTGCTGGGACATAGGCAGGGTATCACCATCTTCGACATGAATCGTGATACGCTCTACATGGTCAGCAATCAAGTCAATGGAAGGGAAATCGATGTTCAGGACATTGTCCAGGACAAGAGAAATGTTTTCTGGGTCAGCACCACCAACGGCATCACAAGACTGAAAGTCAATCGTAAGAAGGATGGCTGCATTGAGTGGGAAATCAAGAACTATACAGCAAGAGAAGGACTGCAGACACCTTTCTTCAACGCCAACTCTTCGGCGCTGACTAACGACGGACATGTGCTGCTTGGAGGTTTTGAGGGTTATACGGTCATTAATCCTGACGAGACTGGATTGGTGACAGATAATCCCGGAGCTCCCGTCATCATCTCAGTAATGGCTGGCGACAGATATATCGATGCCAACGACGGGCGCATCGTTCTGAATCATGACGACACTCATCTCACTATCCGTTATTTCACTGGTATTCTCAACAATGCAAGCAGCGTGCGTTATGCCTATAAACTGGAAGGCATGATGAATCAGTGGAGATATACCGAGGAAAACCATATCACACTAGTGGGACTGGCTCCAGGCGACTATAAGTTGTTGCTCAGGTTGAGTGAGGACAACAACCAATTATGCCAACTATCCATCCACGTCAAAAGTCCTTTCTACCTGACAGGATGGGCTTTTATGGTCTATGCTCTCATGGCTTGTGTCGCGGGATATGTGCTCTGGCGACGAACACGGCGTAGGCAATTACGTGAGCTGCGTTTGCAGAAAGAAGATATGGAGCGACAAAAACAAGCCCAAATCACTGAAATGAAACTGCAGTTCTTCACCAATATCAGCCACGACCTGAGGACGCCACTCACACTCATCATCTCTCCAATTGACATGATTGTGAAGAAACTGGAAAACGGCCAGATGCCAGCCTCATTGTTGCCACAACTTAAGAACATACGTAAAAACGCACAGTTGTTGCTGAATCAGGTAGGCTCGTTGCTCGACTTCCGGCGTCTCGACGTAGGAGTTGAGAGACTCAATCCCTCGATATCCGATATCGTGGCCCAACTTGGTAGCATTTGCCTTTCTTTTGAAGATTATTCCAAGGAAAGGCGGATTCCGCTGGATTTTGAATGCAAAGAGAAGTCGTTCATGATGAAGTACGACAAGGAGAAGATGAGCAAGATACTCTACAACCTCCTTTCCAATGCTTTCAAGTTCACAGAAGAAGGCGAAAGCATCAGGGTCGGATTCTGGCACGACCAGCAGCAAGCCTTCATCGTTGTGGCAGACACGGGCAGGGGAATTCCCGATGCAGATAAATCCGGAGTTTTCAACCGTTTCTACAAGTCGGGAGCCAACGACCCTTCACAGACCGGTAGCGGTATAGGACTACATATTGTCAAGGAGTATGTGGGGCTGCATGGCGGTCAAGTCTCTGTGACGGACAACACCCCCAAAGGAAGCGTGTTCACTATCACCATTCCCATTGCCATGCCATTGGAAAATGCTGAAGCAAACAGCCTGGTCACTTCCTCATGTGATGAGGATGCCAGCCAGAGGCCCTTAGTACTTGTGGTGGATGATAACCGCGAAATGCTCAACTTCATCAGCGACAGCCTCTTGGAGCACTACC
>JAEEGL010821946.1_pt1 | contig 10960 bp, 8 predicted proteins | sample 9134231 | NCBI WGS metagenome assembly JAEEGL01 (sample SAMN16246548, study PRJNA631951) | gut metagenome | biome: gut microbiome; feature: rumen; material: fiber-attached | host: Bos | place: Iran: Karaj | collected 2018-10 | reverse complement strand
TCATCTGCGAGAATGCCTCATTCCAGATGGCATAGGTGTTGTCTTTGTTGAAAGTGACGGAAGCCTGACTACCCATGTACAGGCCATACCAAGTTCCTTCCAGTTGAGTGATGTTTACCGGCTTAAGGGCCGATGTCGTTTTCTTGTTTTGCGCAATGGCCGACAAGGAAACTAAGGCAACAATGAGAACAAACAGAATCTTTTTCATTTTTTCTTATATGTGCAGTTTTCAATTTTGTAATTCATCGAAAGGCCCCAAGGGGAGGTTAGCGTCTCTGGTTCACCGGCACCGGCTATTTCGCCAAACACATGATTGGGAACGTTCTTGAAAGAAGGTTTGCCCACATAGGTGCATCCTACAATCTTGGTGGTTTTGGTGCCAAATGCAGCCCCTATCGTCCCATAGTTTGAATTGAATTCACCCACTATTCCACCGACTTGTGCAAAAGGTGAATTGATTACAGATATCTTCACATAAGAAGTGCTGTTGCTGACAGTGCCGTGTATGGTTTCACTATGCAAAAATACACTTTCATTTCTGAAACGGCATTACCTATTGTCCGCAAATAATGTTAAATAACTCGCTTTTTCTATCTAATTCTTGCTGAAATTGGTACAAATATCTACCTTTGGTGAAAAATCGACCATATGCTTCCAGGACAAATCTCGAGAATTCAACTCGCTCGCTTTCGCACCAGGAAACCGAGCATGGCTATAGGACAGTCCGTGTATATTTGCAACAACTATGCTCTCCCTGCCCAACTTCCTTTCCCTTTCAGACTCACCTTCACTGCCGCCATCATCTGCATTGAAGGTGAATTGAAGGTGTGCATTAACCAGAGAAAGCTGACACTGACCCGGGGAGACGTTGTCGTCATCCAGGATGGGTCCATTATCGAGGGCCTTGCCCACTCTATCAATCTCACGACCATTTCCATGGCTTTCCCTTCGACAGAGGAAGAGTGGTTGTTCAGCCGGCTTGCTGAAAAGTTGGGCACATGGCTGGAGCATAGATCCATCCCGTTGGCCCTGCATCTGGACGAGAACCTGCTGCAACGCTATCTCAGCCTTTACAATCAGATTGAGGCTTTATACAAAGACACCTCCGATGCTTTGAGGGATGAAGTCGTCAGGGGCTTCCTATCGGTCTCCGTGGCATCCTTCCTATCCCACCCCCAGATGTCGATGAGGCATGTATCCAATTCCGAATCACGGGCGGATGAAGTATTCCTCCGCTTTTTGGACGACCTTCAATTATATGCCACCCGTGAACGTACCGTACAGTTTTATTCTGACAAGCAGTGCATCAGCGCAAAACATTTTTCAAAACTGATTCGTCAGGCTTCTGGAAAACTCCCGATGGAACACATACGGCAACGGGTTGTCATTGAGGCAAAAACCCTTTTGCGTACCACCGACATGAGTATCCGGGAGATAGCCGATGCACTTCATTTCCCAACCGATTCTTTCTTCTGCCGGTATTTCAAACATGACACCGGATTATCGCCTTCCGATTATCGAAAGAACTGAGAGACAGATTCTTGGCAATACGGCCAAATACCAGGCAGTATCTCATTCCACAATTGTGTAATGACGTATACTGGGACTGCTATATCCAAGTCTTTGAAGTCCCCAGAATCTATAAGTAAATCTTGACTGAAAGAATCGGATTGGAAAAGATTCACTGCTCTCTCGTAGTCGTTATAGAATAACGCTTTTTCTAATTCATATATATCCTCCTGTTTTCCGCAACGGGGTGCCATTTATAACCCTCTATGAGGTCATCGAAGAGTATGAATGTGGCAAATACGTGCTTTTGTAAGGGTTAAAATATCATGCTCTGGTCATTATATATATGCAAATTACCATCTATAGAAGCATTAATACAGCATAAATCCTGCAAATTCAACTCTGTTTGTCGAATTTCCTTATTTCTCAAGCAGATTTCAGGAGTGGTTGGGAGGTAAATACCCCCTAAAAAAAACGAAACGAAGCGATGCGAGGTGACCCAAAACGCCTTGTCGATAGTTTGTAACTATCTCATATATAGCAAAATGACTTTTTTAGGACAAAATCTTGCGGAAAACAGGAGTTCCAAGAGGCACTGGAGCGGATGATGGAAAATCCCGACCTCGTCACCCTGCTGCGCCCGCTGATGGCCTACAACCTGAGCAGCACCCACCGGATGCGCTGGATAGAAGCCGACAACGATTACACCACGCAAGTGCTCTACCGCTTCGGCTTCCTATGGCCCACCACGGCCCGCGACTATGTCCATCGCTTCGTAGACACCATCATCGGCTTTGACTATTTCAACATCCCCACATCCTAAACCCCGAAAGGGTGGACAGAATGACAACTTCAATCATAATGAAAAAAATCTCAATTCTCTAATTCGGGAAAAATAGAAGAAGCGCATATGAATGGGACGGGAAACTTCAATCAATTAAAAAAATAAGTGGGGGACTTCAGTTTATTGATTACATAGTCGAGCGGCGGCAAGACCCGCCAACCTTCCATTGACCACTATGTCTGCCACCCCGTTGCCCCCCAGGCGATTGGCACCATGAAGGCCTCCTGTGACCTCACCCGCAGCAAACAGGCCAGGTATGGGTGTCCCGTCGGCCTTGAGCACTTGTGTTGCAGTATTGACGCTCAGACCACCCATCGTGTGGTGGATGGCTGGTTTCACACGAACCGCATAAAACGGGGCGGTTTCCAGTGCTGCAGTCATCTCTGTGGCACTGCGGAAGAAGTCATTGTCAACACCTGCTTTCTGCTGAGCGTTGTAGCGGGCAATGCTCTCCATGAGACTTTCTGCGGGGATGCCTGTGAGACCGGCAAGTTCAGATATGGTATTGCCCTGCACAAGCAGGTGTTGATTGGCATAAGTCTCGATGGATGCCAGCGATTGGCGCACGCCCTGGTCGAAGACAAGGAAGGCTTCTTCCGACTGTTGACTGAGGATGGCGGCCGACACTACGTCACGCGTGTCCATCTCATTGCAGAAACGTTTGCCGGAGTGGTTGACGAGGATGGCACCATTGCCACGCACCGCTTCCGTGATAAGGATATGATTCACCGCTTCTGCCGTGGGGTGGATTTGGATGTTTGCCAATTGTATTGTAGCGCCGCCGAGAGATGTCACCCAATCGAACGCGTCGCCCGTGGCACCTGGATGGTTGAGCGTGGCAAAGCCGCTGAGTGAGGGTTGCAGACGTGTCACCATCTCCATGTTGGCTCCAAAGCCTCCGGTTGCAATGACGACGGCCTTCGCTTTCAACGTGTAGGTGCTGCCGTCGGCATTCTGTACGTTGACACCCGTCACCGTGCCGTGGGAAGAGAGCAACCCGACAACCTTGTTGGATGTACGTATTTCGATGTTCTGATGAGCTGTTGCCTCTTTGAGTACCTTCATCAGATGAGGTCCGATGGCTGTGCCACCCTTGGGGCGGTGTGTCCGCTTGACACTGCTGCCTGCCATGAGCCCCACGTCGCTCAAGTCGGCACCCATTGTCGTCAACCACGAGATGGTGGCTGGCGCATGGTCCACGAAGTTCCACACCAACGAAGGTATGTTCTCTTGCTTGCCGCCGCGCATGATGTCATCGAAAAACAACTGTTTGCTGTCCTCTATGCCGAGCGATTTCTGCACATCTGTCTCAGCCGCATTGATGCCACCCGTGGAGTAGTTGGTGTTTCCACCGACGATGCCCTGTTTTTCCAAAACAATGATTTTCAAGTCACCGGTTTCTGCAGCAGCCACCGCCGCAGAGAGACCTGCTCCTCCGGCTCCAACCACCACGATGTCGCATGATCCGTCCTCGTATGTCTTTGCTTCCTTTGTCTGCTTGCCCATGGAAGCCAGAATCGCCATATTGATGGCATCGACGACACCCGTGGAAGTCAGTGTGGCTCCAGTCACGCCATCCACCTCTACGCTCATCAAATCCTGTTTGCCGACAGCATGGCCCAGGATGGTGTTGATGGCATCTTGCGCGAAGACCGATTCCGACTGGCTGACGACAATGGCTTGGACAACCTTCCCTTGCTCTACCACGATTTTTGCAATGATGTTTCCGCTGCGTCCCTCGCCACTTCCTGTCCATTCACCGTCCCGCAATCCTTCAATTACAGGTTCAGGGGCATTTTCGTCATCGTCCGAGCATGATGTGAATGCCATCAAACCGCAAATTGTGAAGATGGCGGCGAGCATCCAAGGTCTAAGATATTTCATATGGTTATTTCATTAAAGATTTGAGTACAAAGATATTACAAAAAGTCTTGTTCCCCCAAAAAAACGCCTCGATTCTAACCAGTATGAGGAAACCATGCGCGAAAAAGAGAAACATCGTATCTATAGTTTCGGTTGACAATTCTGAACACTCGCACAACCATTTAAACAATCTCGACATTGCCTGTCAGATTGCCTCTTTCATCCTTCTCGACCTTGATTTTAGCATAGGTGTCATTCAGGATGTCGATGATGCCAAGAGCTGTTGAACATATCGAAAGATTGATGAACATCCACCAGACTTTGCCCTTCTCATTGACCATCCCTACTCTGATTTGAGGTCTTTCTTGCATATCTATCACGTTTTTTGAGCCCAAAATGACGTTTAAAAATTTCTTGACATTCGACTTGTCGTTATCGCACTTTTCTGCGACCAGGCATGCAAGAAGAAATTTGGGGTCGGTGACCTTGATGTTTTGCTCACCGTTTTGGATGGCTTCCAATAATGGCTTCTTTGATTTGACTTCTGTCATGGTCTTACTTTTATGGTTCAATGCGTGATACTGCAAATATACAAAGATTATGCCATATAATATTAGGAAAAAGATTAATTTTGCATAGAAAAATAATCTATTAATCGAAAATAACATGAAATACTATTTCCCATTCGGAGAAACTGTTCGTCCATTAGTCCAGCAAGACAGAAGTCCCAAAAAGGTCTTTGTGTTGGGAGTTTATGCAAGTGCAGTTCATGCCCGATGGAAAAAAGTCAAAGATAAATCGGAATTTTTAATAATTTTGATGAGAAAAGATATACGTAAGATGAATACACGTATATGAAAATATGACAGAAAATACCCTATCAAATGATAAGTTTGACAGAAAACAGTATCTTTACATATAGTAAAGTGAAATGGTCGTAGAATAATATAATAAAGAAAACAAGCCCGATATGAAAAGAATAATGTTGTTGCTGGTGTTCTGCGCATCGCAGTTCACAGCATACTGTCAGAATCTGAAAGAATTGGAGACCATTCAAAAGGGGTGGTCGAAAAAGGTCATTACCGGTGTGAAAGACGGGAATATCTTCTCCCTGCTCACCGCTTTCAACAAGGTGTGGCCTACAGAGCCCGGCACCGCCATTCTGACCGATGGCGAGAACCCTGCAGCACAAGAAGACTGCTACCAATTCGAAATCGACCGCCCCAACGGCTACGTGAGCGCGGTGGAGTTGGGCGACTTCGGACAGGACCTTTCCGCCTGTGTGTGGCGTCGTTCCAACGGTCACAGGCTTTTCGCCGTGATGTTCCGTCAGTCGATAGGCATCTATCCTTATTCTATCGTGCTTTTCTACGACTACGACAAATCCAAACGCACACTCACACCCGAGCGCCATCCACTGACGGACTTCAGACCTGCCTATCCCCTTGGCGAATCTGTTGATGCCGTGTCCATTGAACTTCCGCGTGTGGGCAAGGATGTGGTGGTGAGCGAATATATCATGCCTTGGGGATGCTCCATCAAGCACACCTACAAATGGGACGGTATGAAGCCACATTGGTATTCCTCCACCATTGAGCATCTCGACAAGATGGAGAAGATATACAACGACCAATATGAGTTGGCCGAGCAAATCAACTTCACTAAGTACTGCCTCCATGACTTCGATGAGGACCATAACCCCGAACTTTGGCTTTTCTCCGACAACGATGACTACCAGGCCATCTACAGCATCAGGCAGGAGAATATCCGGATGCTCTCGTCAACCTATTACAAGACTCAATTCTCTTTCTTCCCCGACGCTGCTGCCATTTGTTCTTCAGGCGGATGCGGAACCGGCTGTATGCGTGCCGATTTCGTGGTGCTGAAGGACAGCAGTCCGCTCTATCGTTTCGTCGACCAGCAAGACTGGGACAACACGGCAGACGACATGGTAAGCACTTATTTCAAGGACGGTGTGAAACTGTCAAAAGCAGAAGGCGAGCGCATCATGGAATGCTTCAAAAACCCTGTTGAAATTGAGCCCGACAAGCGCGATATGACACCATAGCAGAGCTCCTAGTCAGATAAATCGGGATTTATATGCTTAATAATACTTTTGAAATATGAAAAGAATAGTATCGGCAATTATCTTTTCTTGCCTCACACTGTCGTTGATGGCACAGAATGGTATCAAAGTGAACTTTAAAGGTTCCAAGCCCACCGTCACAGATTTCACATGGGCCGCATTTCCTTCATTGAACCATGAAGATGAGGATGAGAGTGGTGACCGCCCATGGAAAGCCTTGGAAAATGCCATGAAACGTAACAGCAAAGGTCTTCCACAAGAGGAAGGCGAGAAGTTGACCATCGACTCAAAAAATGGATACATCCTTTTTGAACATGTAAGCGATGAACATGAAGATTATATTTTCAGGCTAGAAGTATGCTACTGGAACGAGTCGGATGGTAAACACAAACTAATTGCTTTCAATAATTTGGCAAGCTATGCAGATGGCAAGCCATGTTTAACCGAAGTGAGCAACTTCGTTTTCTACCGGTACAACAATGCTACGAAACGTATGGTGAGATGCGACCCTCCTGGGTTTGAAATTGAATACAACGGCGTGTATGAACTGCCGCGTATCGGCAAAGACATCATTTTCACTCAATGGAATGACGACGGCACTACTAAGCGGCAAATATTAAAATGGAATGGAAGACATTTTAAGTTTTAATCTGATTGGATAAATTCCAATTTGTCGAACAGGATGGAGAAAATCAAGTGTACCATTGACCACATCACCTACCAGAACCAGGAGAACGGTTATTCCGTCCTTCAGGCATCCGTCAAGGGTTTTCACGATAAGCAGACCCTTGTCGGCACGTTCCATGAGGTGACTGTAGGAGCCTGTCTTGTAGTCGAGGGTGAGTGGAAGGTGGACAAACGCTATGGTAGGCAGTTCGCTGCCCAGTCATGGGAGAAGGAACTGCCGGCCACCATCGTCGGCATCGAGAAATACCTTGGCAGCGGACTGGTCAAAGGTATCGGCCCGAAGTTTGCCAAGCTCATCGTCTCACATTTTGGTCTGGAGACTTTCGAGGTGATTGAGAAAGACACAGACCGGCTGCTTGAAGTCCCGGGTATAGGGAAGACACGTGTCGCCTTGATCCGCACCAGTTGGGAGAAACAGAAGGACGTGAAGGACATCATGGTATTCCTCCAAGGGCATGGTGTCAGTTCCACTTTCGCTGCGAAAATCTATAAGAAATACGGCAAGGAGAGCATTGAAAAAGTCAGCGACAATCCCTATTGCCTTGCCGATGACATCTGGGGCATCGGCTTCAAGACTGCCGACTCCATCGCAAAGAATTTAGGCTACACCAACAACGACCCGCGCCGATGCCGTAGCGGAATCCTCTATACCCTTGGCAAACTCTCCGAGGACGGCCACGTCTATGCGGAGAGGGAACAACTGCTGAAGACGGCCAAGGAATTGTTGCAGGCCGACGAGGAACCCATCACCGCCACGCTCGACCAGATGATAGAGAAAGAGGACCTGGTCATCGACGAAAGGCTACGGGTAGGCGAGCAAAGCTCGGGAATGGACGCCATCTTCCTGCCACCCTTCTACTATGCGGAGTGTGGTGTCGCCAATAAACTCAAACGGTTGATCGACACTTCCTCAAAAGACCTCTTTGAGGAAAACGTGAACATCGAAAAGATTGTCAGGAAAACGGGCATCCATTACGATGACGTGCAGGTGGCCGCCATCAAGCAAGCCGTACAATCCAAGGTCATGGTACTGACAGGAGGGCCTGGCACGGGCAAAACCACCACAACCATCGGCATCATCGCCGCCTTGCAATCCATGGGTCTGCGCATCCTTCTTGCCGCCCCCACGGGAAGAGCCGCCAAGCGAATGAGCGAAGCCACCGGCAAGGAGGCCAAGACTATCCACCGGCTTCTTGAATACAACCCTGCCGAGGGTTATGGCCGCAATGACGAGAACCCTCTGGATGGCGGTGCGCTCATTGTTGATGAGTGCTCTATGATAGATGTCATCCTGATGAACTCCCTGCTGAAGGCCATTCCCATCGACATGCGCCTGATACTTGTAGGCGACATCGACCAGTTGCCCAGCGTCGGAGCAGGAAACGTGCTCCGCGACATCATCGACTCAGAACGCATCCCTGTGGTGCGTCTCACCCGCATCTTCCGCCAGGCAATGAGTAGCCGGATCATCACCAATGCCCACAGAATCAACCAGGGCTTGTTTCCAGACATCAGCAATGGAAGGGACACCGACTTCTTCTTCATCCAGAAAGAAGACCCAAGTCTGGCAGCAGCCGAGATTGTCAACATTGTAAAGAACCGCATCCCCAAGGCATACCACATCAGCACCAACGACATCCAGGTGCTCACCCCCATGCAGCGCAGCGTGGTGGGCGCCGCCAACCTGAACGTCATCCTTCAGGAAGCCATCAACCCCGAGGGAGAGTCGCTCAGCCGGGGAGGATTCAAGTACCGCCAAGGCGACCGAGTGATGCAGATACGCAACAACTACGACAAGGATGTTTTCAATGGCGATGTGGGCTATATAGAAAGTGTCAATATGGATGACCGTTCCCTAACAGTCCGCTTCGAGGAAAGGCATGTGGAATATGAGGATTCGGAACTTGACGAACTGACCTTGGCATATGCCACGACCATCCACAAGTCACAAGGCTCGGAATATCCCGTGGTGGTCATCCCCTTGCTGATGACCCATTTCGTGATGCTCCAGAGAAACCTTGTCTATACAGGTATCACCAGGGCAAAGAAAATCTGTATCATCGTCGGTACCACCAAGGCATTAGCCTATTCCATCCACAACATGGTTGTGCAGAAGCGGAATACGAGGTTGAAGGAAAGGTTATCCACGTAATTCTAAGATATTCTTTTACCTATATGAATGGTGTCATATAAACGGGAAGCAGAAGAGTTTCCTTGTCCCTCTTTAAATCCTTTGTATAGATGAGATAGCGTCTTTCCACGATATATGAATATTTCTTGCAGAATGCATCAAGTGAAGCGTGGGTGTTGTAACCGGAGGATTTCACCTCTATGGGATGAATCTTGGCACCACGAGAGAGCAGAAAGTCAATCTCATAACTATGTGTCGCATCCTTAGGCCAAGTGTAATAGAAAAGTTTGTTGCCCGATGCGGCAAGCATCTGAGCAATTATATTTTCATATACATAACCAAGATTAGTGCTAAGCTTGTCATTCAGCAACTTCTGATAAATCATATTCTCTGTGTGATCTTTGTCCCAAAAGGCAAGAGTCACGAACAATCCTGTATCGGCACAGAAAATCTTGAACTTAGAAATGTCCTTAGTTAACGACATTCCAACATTAGGGTCATTTGAATGGTATGAGAAAAGGGTAGTCTTGCTGTCTTCAAGGTCTTTTATGAATTCCATCAGCTTGTCCTCATTCACATCGCCAAGCACTGCATAAGGTTTGTAGCGATTGTTTGTCTGGCTTAACTGAGACGGAATTTCCATATATAGCGTTTCCAGACGTCCCGTAGGGTCAAGTTTTTGGAAGTCCTCTTGATAAATTTTGATGATGCCACGCTTTGCAAGATCGACCATGCTGAAGTTGTTAGTTTCAAGATAGGCGTTGACAGCTTGGGGCATGCCACCTACAAGCATATACAATCTGAAGTCACGCATCTTGTCTCGGTGTGCCCTGTCGAGGGGCAGTCCTTTTTCATAGAATGTACGAAGCAAGGGCATGGTGGCTTCATCTCCCAAAGCCCATCGGAACTCCTCATAGTCCATTGGATAAAGCGTGACGCGCTCCTCTTCGCTGGGAATCGTGATGTTCTTTGTGTTCTTTTTGATGCTGATAAGCGAACCAGTCTCTATATAATCGTAGCGACCATCACTGACAAGATACTTGATGGCCTGACGGGCTTGGGGGCAATTCTGCACCTCGTCGAAAATAATGACGGACTTGCGTTTTTTCAGGACGACATTATACAAAGCTTGTAGTTGTAGGAAGATGTAATCCTTGTTCATCAGGTTGTTGAACAAAGACTTTACTTCATCGGATGCCTCGTTGAAATCTATAAGTATGTAAGACTCGTATTCGTTCTTGGCAAAATGTTCCACAAGTGTTGACTTGCCGACACGCCTGGCACCTTCTATCATAATAGCGGTCTTGCCATCCTGAACACGCTTCCACTCGAGAAGCCGGTCATATAGTTTACGCTTGAAGATTCGCTCCATAATAGATAAAACATATTAGATGAAGTGCAAAATTAGTCTATTTCCTTATTTTACGCAATTTTTTTAGTAGAAAAGTCCAAAAATACCGAAATTCTTTTTGCGAGAAAGTCCAAAAATACGTAAATTTTCAATTCTCAGTGTACCGCACTCTTTCAGTGGACACACGCAATTATTTGTTGCGTGAAGGCACCCTTTGCCCTCATCATACCGTTTGAAGGTCTTCCTGATGGAACACCTGGAGAATCGGGGCATTGAGCGCAATCTCTATGGACACCAATGTATCTATGGTGAAATTGTGGGTGCCTCGCATCCATTTGCTGATTTCTGCCTCGCTCTTGCCCAACAATTCAGCCAGATCCTTCTGCCTTAGACCTTTCTCCTCCAAGATTTGATGAATCCTGTCAACGATTTGGAAGGAAAGGTCCACCGACTTTCGTGTCTCGGGATTGACGTGCTTGCGACGCTCCT
>JAEEGL010530856.1_pt1 | contig 10960 bp, 12 predicted proteins | sample 9134231 | NCBI WGS metagenome assembly JAEEGL01 (sample SAMN16246548, study PRJNA631951) | gut metagenome | biome: gut microbiome; feature: rumen; material: fiber-attached | host: Bos | place: Iran: Karaj | collected 2018-10 | reverse complement strand
TTTCACTATCTGAAATAATTCCCAAGAATAAATTGCTAGCTATTTTAGTGTTTAGTACCAATTTTGTATTAAATAACAGCTTGCAAATCATTTGACTGGCACTAGATGCATATACATCAGTATAATCAGGATTTCCAACTATGTCTTCAGCTGGATGATGATCTATTTTAATTATTTCTTTATAGTTTAATCCTTCAATGCCATCTACTCTACTAATATTTGGAACATCCACAACAATTAATAAAGGATTACTTAAAGAAGTGAAATCAACTTTATCTAAATCACCATATGATTTAAATCTAGCAACGCTTAATCCAACTGCATAGACTTTTTTATTTGGGAATGTAAGTTTAATAGATTCTTTTAAAGCCATCTGACTAGCTACCGCATCTGGATCAGGTCCAATATGTCTAGCTATTACTATTTCATCATATTGCTTAATCTTTTTAAATATTTGCTTATATATATTCGTTGCTATCTTAATCAACTTCTCCCTATTTATTATTTATTAATTAATTCATAAGTATCGCTAGCAATTAACAGCTCTTCATTAGTTGGTATTACATATACAGGTATTTTAGAATCATCAGTTGTAATTAATCTAAACTCACCTCTAAAATCGTTTTTAGATGAATCAAGCTTAACACCTAATGAAGCTATCTTTTCTAAAATTAGCCCTCTCATAATAGCAGCATTTTCTCCTAAACCAGCTGTCAAAATAATAGCATCTGCTCCGTTTAAAAGATTATTATATTTAGCAATGAAATCTGCTACTCTTCTAGAATACATCTTTTGAGCTAAAGCACATCTTTCATTTCCTTCAGCTGCTGCTATTTCAATATCTCTATTATCACTAGATAAACCAGATATTGCTAAAAGACCACTATTCTTATTTAAATCAGTCAATATTTCATCAATATTCTTACCAGTATGCTTCATAACATAAGGAATCATACTTACATCAATATCTCCACATCTTGTTCCCATCATAACGCCGGCTAAAGGAGTAAATCCCATTGAAGTATCTAATACTTTCCCACTATCAATAGCAGTTACACTTGCTCCAGATCCAATATGACATGAAACAACTTTTAAATTATCCTTCTTCAAATAATTACATAATTCATTATATACAAAACGATGGCTTGTTCCATGAGCACCATATTTTCTTACGCCATAATTTTCATACCATTCCATAGGAACTGGATATAAATAACTATCTTTAGGCATAGTTTGATGGTATGCCGTATCAAATACAGCAACCATAGGGACATTTGGTAAATACTCTTGGAAAGCTTTGATACCTACTATATGAGCAGGATTGTGAAGTGGTGCTAATGCACTAAGTTCATCAATTGTTTCAATAACTTTATCGTCGATAATAACTGATTTATCAAACTTATCAGCTCCTTGGACAATACGATGACCAACACCTTCTATTTCATCTAACGATTTGATTACTCCATAGTTTATTAATTCATCAACTAGAATCTTAACAGCTTCAGAATGAGTTTTAAAGACTACTTCTTTCTTATCTTTATTTCCATCTTTTTTTATTGTGTAAAAGCTTCCATCTAGTCCGATCTTTTCAAAATATCCATTTATTAGTTCTTTTTTTTCTGGAAAATCATACAAAGTAAATTTAAGTGATGAGCTTCCAGCATTAATAGATAATATTTTCATTTTTCCACCTCTTTTTAATTATAACAAATTTATCTAAATTATCTACCTTTAATTAAAAAAAATAGACAAATGTCTATTTATTTAATCTTTCTTTTACCATTTGGCTAACAGTCTTTGCATCAGCATTTGCTAAATGACTTGAAGCATAAGCCATAATTTTTCCCATATCTTTCATAGATTCAGGCTTAATTTCAGCAAATGCATCATCAAGCATTTTTTCTATTTGCTCAATGCTTGCCTCCTCAGGTAAATAAGCACTTAATATTTCAACCTCTTTTGTTAAATTACTTATTTCTTCTTGTTTATCATATTTTTCATATTCAACTATAGAATCTTTACGCAACTTAACTTGCTTTTTAATAACTGAAATAATTTCTTCGTCAGATAAGTCATGCTTTTTATTAATTTGTTCCATTTGTAAAGCACTCTTTAACATTCTTAAAACGCTTAGTCTAAACTTATCTTGACTTTTTAAAGCTTCTTTAAAATCGTTAGCTATTTTATCATTCATAATTAGTCTCCTTTTCTGTGCTTATGAGAATTACGAATCATTTCTTTTTTAGCTTCACGTCTTTTAACTCCTGGTTTTTCATAATGCTTTCTTTTCTTTATTTCAGAAGGGACACCACTACGTGCAACTTTGGTTTTAAACTTCTTTAATGCACTCTCAACATCGTTATTTTTTACTACGACTTTTGTCATTTACTATCTCCCTCCCTTCGTTTCAATTTTGATTATAACACCTACATTCTCTTTAATCAATAGAAATTGTCGATAAATACTAAGGAAAATAAAAAGAAAGATAGTAAATCTTTCTTTATTTTTTTAGAAGTTTTCTTAAAGCAGTCCCTACTATTTGACCAATAGTTAAAAGTGTAGATGCAGCACGTGATAAAGCGTTTATTAAAGCTGCTGATGCACCACCAACAACTTGTTTTAATTCACTTTCGGTCATTTGCGCTTTTTAAGAGTCTTTAATGGGCGTAAAAATCCATCTAATACGCCGATTATAAATACTCCTACTCCAGCTAGAATTGCTGCAATCCCAGTTTTTATTGCTCCACCTTCAACTTGCTTCAAAACATTAACATCTAAAGTTTCCATTTGTACCTCCTCTTACTAATTTGGCATTGTTACATTATAATCAAATAAGCTTGATAAATGTTTATGACTAACATAAATAATCAATTTATCGTTATAGTATTTTTTAATATTATTAATTATTATTTGTTCTGTATTATAATCGACTTCGCTTAATGCTTCATCAATTATGATGACAAATCCTTTTTTCAAAAGATTCCTAGCTAATATTATTTGCTGCTTTTCTCCACCAGATAGATTAGTTAAAGAATCTTTTACATTTGAGAAGTAACGTAAAGGTTTCTTTTTAACTATCTTATCGATTAAACATATCTTACATACTTTTTCAAAATCATTTTCGCTTATATTTCTAAAGCAGATAATATTTTGATATATAGTTCCCGAAAACAACTTATCTTGTTGATTAGCAAGAACTATATTATTTTTTAAATCAAAAGTATTTATGTCTTTATAGTCTTTATTATTTATATAAATACTCCCCTTATAATCATTTAAATCTTTATATAATATTTTTATAAGAGTCGATTTGCCTGATCCGGATTTGCCATTTAAAAAATATGACTTGCTCATTTTGAATCTATAATTAAACCCATCAATTATATAATCATTATTACAATAATTGAATTTAAGGTTCTTAATCACTAAGTCTCCTGGCCTAAAAGAATTAATTCCTTCATTTTTTTCTGGCTCTAAACTTTTAAACTCACTTATTTTATATATGCTGTTTTTCAAATAATAATATTCTGGCATAACGCCAAGTATTTTATCAAAAGAAGTAAACAGATAAATATATATAGTGTTAAAAGTAATTAGATTTATCATGCTCATCTTACCTTTAAATACTAAATATAAAGCAAAGGAATTAATAGTAATTAATGTCACATCGCTAAGTAGTCCTTTTAAAAAATTTATTATATTTAAATATCTTTTTAAATTTGATTCTTCACTAATCTTTTCTGTCAAATGATAATTTAAATTATCATTTACAGATGGTTTTATTTGCAAATTGTTAATGCTAGAATACATATCTATCATATCTAATAAGTTTTCATTATATTCTGTATCTTTCATAATCACTTTATGCAATTTATAGTTTGTTTGTTTGGCTGATAGTAAAGATAAAATAAAATAAAAGCCTAAAAATACTATTAAATATATTGATATAGTTTTATTTAAAAATAATAAAACAATACCGCTATTGATTACTAATAGCCCATCTAAAATAATTCCTATAACAAGTTCAGATAATAAATCTTTTATATCATTTAACTCATTTATTCTAGTAATTATTTCTCCTGATGATCTATTTAATAATGATGTTGAAGGAAGTGAAAAGATATGAAATGTAAAATCAGATACTAAATTCTTATGAACCCTATTGGTAAGTTTTATATAGTTATTATTATGAAACAGTAAAAAGGAATTTTTTATGAACGATATTAGTAGAAAAATTATTATTAAAGAAATAAAGGATGAATTATTATTTATATATTTATTTCCAATTTTAAGATATAAATTTAAGAGTATATTAAGTAGTGTAACTATAATGCTAAATATAATTATTTTAAGATAAATAAATTTATCTTTTAATATTAAGTTTATAAAAAAGTTGACGATATTTTTATTGGCAGGATATTCGATTATTTTTTGTTTTGGATGGAAAGTAATAATTATATTGTCCCATATTTTAAGAAAATCATTTTTATGATATGTGACTTTCCCTTTAGCTGGATCCATTACAGTTACTCTTGTTTTTTTTATAGAATAAATTACCATATAATGATTAAGTCCATTATCTAAAATCACATGAGCAATACAAGGAAAACTTTTAACTTCTTCTAAAGAGCTTGTTTTTAAGCCAATAGCTTCAAAGCCATAATTTTCTGACGCTTTAATTAGATTATATGCACTTGTCCCCCGTATATCTGCATATGAATCTAATCTGATTTTTTCTAAAGGAACATTGCCATCATAATGGTGAATTATAGATAATAAACAACAAGGTCCACAATCTTTAATGTCTCTTTGAATTACAATTTCTTTTCTTTTCATTTTTGCTCCCTTCATAAGTTATATTGCTAAAAAAAATCGTAATTCCTTTAAAAAAGAACAAATATTTAATTATTTGTTCTTTTTATTCTTATCTTTAATATCTTCCATGTATTCAAATTCATCATGATACTTTTCTGATAACTTTGGAAAAGCCATAATAAGACGCTTTGGAAACAGCTTTAAATTCTTAACTCTTTTTCTAATATTAGCTTTTAACATTTTTGGAAGTTTATTAATTTTTTCTTTTTTCAACTCTTCAACAATTATTAATCTACTCTTATAGTTATAAGCAATAATACATGAATAAACTGTATCAAGTATTAATAAGGTTGCAGTTACTATAAATAAAACAATTAATACAGTTTTACTAAATCTTAATACATAACTAGAAATAAATGGATGGATGAACTCAAGCAATAACACACTTCCTATTCCGAATAATATAGTATTAAAAAGGCATATTCTTCCATTTAAATTAAACTTGTTTTGGCTATAGTCCCACCATTTGTTATGAAACAGTTTTTCTAAAGCAAAACCAATAAAATATTCTAAGATACTAGCTATTAGCGCTCCAAATACGAATAAAGCAAATATATCATGGGTATATCTTTTTAAGAAAAAAATCATAGAAACTGCACCTAGTCCATAAATCGGACATATTGGGCCACACAAAAATCCTCTATTAACCACTTTTTTAAATAAGAAGCTAACAAAGATTACTTCAGCAACATATCCTACAAAACTATAAATAATAAAATAGATAAACCACTCAATAAATGTCATATTAATTCTCCTCTAAAATATTATAACATATCTAATATTTAATGCAATGTTGGTATATTTTTTCATTTATCTTATATACTTTATTAGAAAACGAGGAGGAATTTATGATAAATAAACAAAACTTATGGTTTGTAACATTGTTTTCTTTAATATTAATATTAGGAATATATTATGTGACAATGATTGATAAAGATGCAACTTTAGCAGCAATATCAGAAAGTGTTAGTAACAATATCAAAGAAACCGCATCAGTTGAAGTTTTAGACAGCAGTACTCTCGTATCTTTAAGAGTTAAAGAAGATGAGGAAGTTATGGCAAAAATGGAAGAACTGCAAACAATTTTGCTGGATGAAAAAGCAACTTTAGAAGAAAAAAATAATGCTTATGAATCTTTACAAAGCATCAATACTAACAAAGGAAAAGAAGAAGAAATAGAAAATCTAATTAAAAAAGAATTTAATTTAAATTCCTTTGTTAAAATATCTGGTGACAAAATTAGTATTACCATTGCCAGCGATGATCACGATGTAAAAAAAGCAAACGACATCATAATTAAAGTTCAAGATTTATATCAAGAGCGAATGTTTATAACAATTAGATTTCAAAAATAACAAATAGGCATCTACTCTCACTATCTTATTATTTCATCATAAAATAATATGAGGAAAAAATAAGGAAGTGAAAAAATGAATAAAAGTATATTAACTAACCGAGAAAAAGAAGTGTTTGATTTATTAGTTTTAAATAAAACGACTAAAGAAATTGCTAATCATTTAAAAATAAGTGAAAAAACTGTTCGTAATCATATTTCTAATGCAATGCAAAAACTAGGCGTTAAAGGAAGAGCCAGTGCAGTAGTAGAACTTATTAAACTTGGTGAGATTAATATTTAAGCTTCTTAATGAAGCTTTTTTTGTACTATTAAAATAGCAAAAAAATATAATTAATTAGGTGATTTCATGTTAAAGAAAAAAGCTATAAAAAAAATATTAATTTCTTCTTTAGCTTTAGTATTAGTAAGTGTTTTATATTTATTTCCTAACTCATATAAAAAAAATGATATAAAAGAAGAAGTTATTTTAAATAATATAACCAAAATAGCATTATATATTCCAAATAAAGATAACTATGTTTCTAGAATAATGGTAATTAGTAAAGAAAAAGATATAATAAAAAGAGCAAAAGAAATAATATCTTACTTAACCATTAATAGTTCATATAATGATTACCTACCAGAGTTTGTAGTTCCAATCATTCCTAATAATACCAAATTATTAAGTATTGATTATAATGATGAATTATTAAAAATAAACTTTTCCAAAGAGTTTTTAAATGTCAAAAAAGAAAGCGAAAAAAAACTTATAGAATCCCTTATATATTCACTTACTGAAATAAAAGGAATTAAAAATATAATGATATTTATTGATGGCAAGCACTTAGATGAACTACCTTATAGTAAAGAAAAGCTTCCCCTTACTTTAAGTCGCAATATAGGTATTAATACGATGTATGAATTAACTAGCTTTAAAAACACTAATTTAGTAACTACCTATTATTTATCGAAAAATAATGATTATTATTACTATATTCCTATTTCTAAATTATCTAATAACAACGAGGAAAAAATCGAAGTAATAATTAACGAACTTAAAAGTGCTCCAATTAATCAAACCAACCTAATGAGTTTTTTAAACTCTAAAGCTAAATTACTAGATTATGAAATATTAGAAAATGAAATATCTTTAAGTTTTAATAATTATCTTTTAGAAGATATATCTAAAAATAAAATATTAGAAGAAGTAAAATATAGCATCGGGTTGTCTATTAAAGATACATATAATATCGATAAAACTATATTTAAAGTAAATGATGTAGATATTGAGTTTGTTATAAATTAAAAAAGGTCAATCAAATTGACCTTGGTTTATTGTTATACGATTTAATAGTTTTCTACTATAACCGGTATCGTTTAGGGCATTTACCATTCTCATTTTTAAATCATTAGGGATATCAAAATTATCACTAATACCCATTAAAAAGTCATTATACACTTCTTCTCTTTTGAAATCTGATAACAAATCTAATATTGCTTTTAAATATGAAAGAGCAATATCTATCTTGTAGTCACTATCATCATCTAAAGAATCATTTTCTAATCTAATATAATCAACATATTCAATAAATTTTTGCTTTAAAACTTCATCAGAATTAATTTCATAAATATGATTAAAAATTCCACTTAATGTATGAACTAAACTAGAATCTAAATAAATGTTATTCTTAGATAATTCAAAGAAGTTGCCAGCTAGTTCAATATCAAAATCGAATAGTAACGCACTTATATATTTATAATCAATATTTCTTTTCTCTTCCAAATGATCTTTATCCATGTAAAACATTGATACTTTTTGAATATCTGATAAAAATGAATCATCCAAAAATGTTTCGGATATTCTTCTTTCTACATATTCATCTAGTTTCAAATTTCTTAATATATCATTATCAAAGGTTGTTTTTAAACCAACATAATATTTCAATTTCTTCTTAATTCTTTCGAATATTATTGAATCATTAAACCAACTAAGTAAATCAAACATATTACAATTAACATCAGAACTATTATTAATTGCTAAACCAGCAAACTCTCCTCTTTTGCTAAATATTAAATCTATATTATCTTTATATAACTTGTTTTCTTCTTTCAATAATTCTTTAAGTTTTTTTAAGTGATTATAATATGCACTTTCAGTCTTTTTTCCTGCTTTTTCTAACTCACAAAGTACTTGCATGTTTTCATAAATACTTTTTGAATAAGAAGTCATCGCATAAAACAAATCTATTACTCTATTATCTATTGGCATACTAATCACTTCCAAATTTAATATTTATAATAACATACTAAGAATAATAAAACAAACAAAAAACGACATAATTGTCGTTTTATTATTGTGTTGGATTATTATTAACGCTTGACTGAGTTTGTTCTGCGCCAGAATTTGGTTGAGATTCAAGTGGTGTTTGTTGCGGCGGCGTAGATACCGGCTGATTAATTACTTGTGTAGGAGCTACTATAGGAGTTGCAGACGTTGCAGCAGGTATTGTTACTTTTTTATTTTTTATAGAATAAACTGCTAATCCAGCTCCGATTGCTATTACAACACCAACTCCAATTATAATTGGAGTATTGTTTTTTGATTCCTGCTTTTTAGTTGAAGCTTGTTCTTGCTTTGTCTCAACAGGATTGGAAACAATAATTCCCTCATTATAATCAGTAAAAGTATAGCTTAAATACCCATCTTCTATTTGCTTATTATCAATTATTGATGTAGTTTCATCATTTTGAACTAATAATGTGTCAAAATTAGATACATCCGCTACTTTATTAAGAAGATAAATATCTAGGGTTATTTGTTTTATTGAATTACTACTAGCTGTTATTTTATATGAATAATAATCTTTATAAGATAAACTATTCTTTACTTTGCCAGTTAAATAATTTGGTTTTACACCTATTTCGATTTCTTCAGTATCAATAATATCTTCTGGTTTAATGTGAAGTTGGCATTCTAAGATACTTCCATCCATATAAGAAATAATCAGTTCTTTATTATTGGCTTTTAGAGCTGTTAATATTTCTGGAGTTAAAACTGTTTTTTCATTAATGTCATTTATATTAATAAATACTTCATCATAGATTAAATCGCCATTAATTGAGTCTAAAATGCTTTGTTCTTCATTCAATGCTTTTAACACTTTCTCACTTCTATCAATTACAATCATGTATTCTCTTTTACTTCCATTTTCAGCAGTAACTGTGATTTTGAAGGAATTCTTTCCAACTGTCAATTCATTATTACCAGTTAAAACAAATGACGATTTAGAAGATTCTAACTTTATGTCAAAATCTACATAATCTATTTCATAATCAACATTGAACATATAATTTAGTGTCTTTTTATTAAATGAAAAATCCACATTAGTTATTTTTAGTGACTTAATATAATTGTTAGAATCCTTAGCAGGATCATTTTTAGTAGTATTATTAACAGTTGTATTAGAATTACTAGTTGTTGGCGGATTAGCTGTAGTACTATTATTAGTATTTGTTGTATTATTAGTATTAGTTATATTTTGATTGTTATTGGTAGTAGTATTGTTTTTTCTACTTATTGTTACTGTATAGTTTTTTACTGAACCATTTTCTGCTGTTACTTTAACAGTTATGCTTTTTGATTCTCCTGGACTTAAAGAAACACTCTGACCACTAGGATAAGACACATTTGCTCCAGAATCTTTCGCTAGAGCAGAAACAGTGGCATTTTGAGTATCGATAGTTGTTGAATAGTTATCTTCTCCAGATGATATTGTAAGCTTATTTCCATTAACAGACAATTCTTTTAAAGAATTGTCAGAACTTTTTTCCAGCCTTGTAACATGTATAACATAATCTTTAGGTGTTCCGTCTTCAGCAGTTACTGAAACTGTAACAGTATTAGATCCTACTGATAAATTCTTTGTTCCTGTTCCAGAGACTTTAGCCTTTGAATCTTCTTTTGTTGCCGATACCTTGATTGATGAAGCGTATGTTGTTAAATAATAGCTAGTTACATTGGAACTAAATGATGGACTTAGAGTTAGAGCTGTTGTTCCTTCTTTAACTGTTAATGCTGACAAGTTAGCATTGCTACTTGGATATCTAAAAGAGACATCTACTGTAGAGCTATTTGTTTGATTATTGGCCGTTGCATTTATTGTAAAAGTGGTGGTAAACGGTGTGGTTTTTTTCTCATTAAACCATAAAGTAATAAGATCAGATGAAGAACCACCAGCATATGTTACATCTATTGAAACTTGATTGCCTGAAGATGTTATATTATATTGATTTGACGATCCAGATATAGTATTTGATGTATAAGAAAAATCATTGGTGTCATAAACTATTGTAAAATTACCATCACTTCCGGGATTTTCAATTAATAATTGCATCTTGTATTTATCTGCTAAAACATGGGTTCCTCCACTTAAAAACCTAGCATTAGTTGCTAATACAACATTACTTCCTATTAAAAAAGATATAATAATTGATAGTATTTTTACAAATTTTTTCATATTACACATCCTCTATAATAATATTATAATGATAGTAATACTAGGTCAACAATTAGATGCAAGAAAAAAACGACTTTACAGTCGTTATTATTATATGGTGTCCCCGGGGCGATTCGAACGCTCGACCGTACGCTTAGAAGGCGTATGCTCTATCCAGCTGAGCTACGAGGACGTCTAAAAGGATTATAGTATAAATCCTTATTAAAATCAAGCTCTACTTGAATATTTACCA
>JAEEGL010302739.1_pt1 | contig 10960 bp, 10 predicted proteins | sample 9134231 | NCBI WGS metagenome assembly JAEEGL01 (sample SAMN16246548, study PRJNA631951) | gut metagenome | biome: gut microbiome; feature: rumen; material: fiber-attached | host: Bos | place: Iran: Karaj | collected 2018-10 | reverse complement strand
AGTGCCCTCAAGCGCGGCGAGACCGTGTTCCTGCCCGTCGGGTACGACTGCTTCGCCGTCTGGCGCCGCTTCGGCAATGAGACCGTGCTGACCGTGGTCAACCGCGCCTCCGAGGAACGGGAGATCGGCATCCACGAGCTCGATTTCACCGAGGGTCCGGACGCCGAGAACGTCCGCTTTGCGGACGTCTATCAGGACCGTCTCAGCGGCAGGGAGTACCAGGTCGACGCGGGCAAGCTCGATTTCACGCTGCCTCCCCTCGGCGCGGCCGTGCTGCTGGGCTGGCTCGACAAATAGTGCAAATAATCGCTTCAAATAAGGAGTTTTTTGATATGAAACAATACGGCTTTGACCGCCTTTCGAGGGACCTCCTCATCCTGTCCGTCGCCTGCGGCGCGATCGCGGCCTGCACGTTCTTCACCTGGGCCGGCCCCATCCTCAGCGCCGTCGCGGCAGTGCTCGCGCTCGCGGTGCTGCTGCGCGCCGTCTCCGATAAGAAGGAGCGCCGCCAGGATGAGCTGCTCGGCTACGAGCGCGTGACGGAGGCCGTCAAGGGCTTCTTTTCGCGCCTCTTCGGGCATAGGAACGGCTCTGCAACGCGCGAAGCGGGCTACAAATACTTCAAATGCCCCGCCTGCGGGCAGCAGATGCGCGCGCCGAAGGGCAGGGGCAGGATCCGCGTGACCTGCTCGGGCTGCGGCAACGTGTTCGAAAGGAACGTCTGACGGAGGAAAACAGAATGCAGGAACTTGAATACAGATTCGATACCCAGCTCCTCATCGACGGCGAGGACCTGGATGAGGACGAGATCTTCGACTACATCACCGAGCATTTCGAGGGCGACAGCCTGCTCGCGGTCGGCGACGACGAGCTGATCAAGATCCATTTCCACACCAACCGCCCCTGGGAGCTGCTCGAATACGCCGCCTCGCTCGGCGATATCTACGATATCGTGGTCGAGAACATGGAGCGGCAGGAGCACGGGCTGGAGGGCTGATATGCTGACCGAATTCGCCCTCGGCGACCGCGTGGAGCTGCGAAAAAAGCATGCCTGCGGCGCCAACGAGTGGGAGATAACGAGGACCGGGGCGGATATCCGCCTCAAATGCCTGGGCTGCGGCCGCAGCGTGATGCTGGACAGGCTGGATTTTATGCGCGCCGCCAAAAGGATCGTTAAAAAAGCGGATTCGGACGGCGATGAAGGCGCGAAGTGACAGAAACGGGATTTCAAATGGAAACGAACAACGAAAACATCAATAATACGACCGCGGCGGAGACATCCGAAAGGAAGCTTACCGGCAGGGAGAAGGTGCTCCGTAAGCGCTTCCTCAAGGCGTCCGAAAGGCTGCACAGGGGGCAGGCGGGCTTCAGCCAGACGCTGAACCTCGGCTTCCTGCTCGTGCTCGCCGCCGTCGTTATCGGCGCGCTGGCGCTGAGGCTCTATATCGCCGAGCCCACCCTTGTGGACGGCGAATCGATGCAGAACTACCTTATGAACGGCGAGCGCGTGGCGGTCAACAAGACCGCGTACTGGACGCACGAGCCGCAAAGGGGCGATATCGTGATCGTCCACTACCCCGACCGGAACGAGCGCTTCGTCAAGCGCGTCATCGCTTTCGGCGGCGAGACGATCGAGATCAGGAACGGCTACGTCTATATCGACGGCGAACAGCTCGACGAGAGTGCCTACGCGGGCGACTGGTACGGGCATATCACCCTGCCGATCTCCACGCGCGGCAGCATGGGCGGCGTCTACACCGTGCCGGAGGGGCACGTGTTCGTGATGGGCGATAACCGCAACGATTCGCACGACAGCCGCTCCGCCAAGGTCGGCGCGATCCCGAACGAGCAGGTGCTCGGCCGGGTATTCGCGGTCATCTTCCCGCTCGGAAAAGCGAGGGCCGTGGGATGAGCACTCATCAAGCGACCTCTCAAAAGGAAGCCTGGCATCCGAGAAGCAGCGGGCGCAGCGGCGCGGCCTTCCGCATAGCGGACTGGCTGACGGCCGCGATACTTGCAGTGCTCCTGGCGGCCGTGCTCCTCTTCGTCGTCTTCACGCCGGTCAGCGTCAAAAGCTCCTCGGTCAGTGATTTCTTCAGCGGCGATCTCGTCTTTGCGGACAGGCTCTTTAAGCACGTCGTCGGCTTCGCGCGCGGCGACGCGGTGGTCTATAAGGCGAAGGAGGGCGCTTCCGTCGTCAGGCATATCTCCCGCGTGGCCGCGTTCGGCGGCGAAAAGGTAATTATCACGGGCGGCAGGCTCTACGTCGACGGCGCGCTCGTCGACGATTCGGCCTATGCGGAGCCCCTGCCCGAGGCGATCACCGCGGAGTTCACGGTGCCCACGGGCTCGCTCTTCCTCCTGCCCGATGAAAGGGAGGCGCTTTCGGGGAGCGATATCGCCCGCCTGACCGTGGCCGAGACCGACGTCGTGGGCGAGGTCCGCTTCATCGCCTTCCCGATAACAAGGCTCCGCTTCTTCAGCTGATAAACCCGAAAAACCAAAGCAGAAAGGGCGTTTTTCGCCCTGAAAGGGACCAATGAACAATATCCTCCCGCTCCTCTATATGCTTAGCTTTGCCGCCGCGGGCATACTGATCGCAAGGGCGGTCTTCTACCGCAGCGACGATATGCACAGGCTCTTCTACGGGCTCGTGTTCGGCCTCGTGATGCTGATCTGGCTGCCGACGCTCTATGCTTTTCTGATCGATTTCACGCTTCTGGCCCAGCTGCTCGCGCTCGCAACCGCCGTCGCCGGGGCCGTGATCGCGACGCTTATTTACGCCAAGAAACAGCGTGAGAACGGTTCGATCCGCTTTAAAAACAGCTTCAGGGACTATCTCCCCGTGCTCGTCGCGGCGGTGCCGATCCTCGTTATCTGCTTCATACTGCACATGAGCCACACCATCGTGACCGCGTCCGACGGTTCGCTGCACGTGGGCCAGTGCACCTACGGCGACCTCTGCATGCACCTCGGCTTCATCACCTCGATAAGCGTGCAGCAGACCTTCCCGCCGATGTATTCGCTGCTGCCCGGCACGCAGCTCGGCTACCCCTTCCTGTGCGACAGCGTCAGCTCCACCTTCCTGACCCTCGGCGCTTCGCTGCGCGCGGCGACGATCCTGCCCGCGCTCTACGCCTGCGTATGCGCGGTGCTCGGCGTCTATTTCCTGTTCTTCACCTGGTTCAAAAAGCCCCGCACCGCCGTTATCGCCACCTATATCTTCTTCATCGGCGGCGGCTTTGGCTTCTGGTATTTCTTCAACAACAAGCTCCTGCTCGCGAAGGAGGGCATCGACCGCATGAAGGAGCTGATGGAGTCCTTCTACCATATGCCCACGAATATGCCCGCCGAGGGCCTCCGCTGGGTCAACGCGATCGCCGACATGCTGCTGCCGCAGCGCGCGACGCTGTTCGGCTGGGCGCTGCTGTTCCCGGGGCTCTCCATGCTCTACCGCGCCGCGATCGATAACGAGCGCCGCTTCTTCATCCCGCTCGCTTTCATCGCGGGCGCCCTGCCGCTCGTGCACACGCATTCCTTCGTGGCCCTCGGCATCATTTCGGCGGTGCTGTTCATCTCAAAGCTCCTCTCCCTGCTCGCCGCGCGCAATCCGGGCAAACGCACGGAGCTTGCTATAGGGCTCATCGGCTGCTTCCTCGTGATGCTGATCCTCGCGGTCCTTAAAAAGCTGCCGATCCCCGTGCAGCAGGAGGGGGCCGACCGCATTGCGGTCACGTACGGCTGCGTCGCCGCGGGTGCCGTCTCGGTCATCATCGCGTTCATCGCGCTCGTCGGCGCCGTGAAGCGCGTCAAGGCGGATCCGCATAACGCCTCGGGCGATATCGCCGCGCTCGGCATGCTGGTGCTCGCGGTCGCCGTAAGCGTCCTGACCGTGCTCGGCGTGCGTAAGGACGGCATGCTCGGCCTGATCGCACCCCTTGCGGGCATCCTCGCCGCGCTGCTCGTCGCCCTGTATCCGGACGACGAAAGGCGTTTGAACAGGGACTCCGTGAACGCCGCCGCGAAGGAGACGCGCAAAAACCTGCTCTTCTTCGCCCTCTTCGGCGTCATCACGCTGATCCTCGCCTGCCCGCAGCTCTTCGGCTTCACGTTCAGGCAGTCGGGCAACAACTCCTCGTTCCTGCGCTGGCAGCTGAACTGGGACAATAAGAGCGACAGCTACCTGTGGTTCTACATCAAGAACCTCGGCCTCATCTTCATACTGATGCCGATCGCGTTCCTGAACCTCAAAAAGGAGCACCGCCTGTTCTACGGCGCTTCGCTGGCGATCTGGGCCGTCTGCGAGATGCTGCTCTTCCAGCCCAATCCCTACGACAACAACAAGCTCCTGTTCGTGTGGTTCGCCCTCACCTGCGGCATCGTGGCCAACCTGCTTATGGAAAGGCTCGCCGCGCCGGCAAAGAAGCTTGAGAACGGCGCCGAAGTCGTCGACGCGCCGCGCACCGCCGGGCGGTACCTGCTGCTGCTGATCGCGCTCGCGGCCATCATGCTTTCGGGCGTCATGACCCTTGCGCGCGAATACGTCTCGGCGGATCATATCGATATCGTGACGAAGGCGGACGGCAAAAAGTCGATCGAAAAGGTCGAATCCGGCTATCAGGTGGTCACGAAGGACCTCGTCGACGCCTGCGAATGGATCAAGGCCAATACCGAGCCGGACGCGACCTTCCTTACCTACAACAACCACAACAACGCCGTCGCGATGCTGACGGGCCGCAACCTGTTCGTCGGCAGCGGCACCTTCCTCTATTACCACGGCGTGGACTATCAGCCGCGCGAAAGGCTGCTGCGCGGGCTCTTCGAGGACCCTGCGGGGAGCCTGTATGAGACCGCGAGAGAATACGGCATCGACTACGTGCTGATCGGCTCCTGGGAGCGCGGGAATTACAGCGTCGACATGAACTGGTTCGCCCGGAACCTTGAGTGCGTCTACGATTTCGGCCGCGTGCTCATCTACAAGATAAACTGAGGAGTGAATATGGAAACTTTTTGGCCAATGGCGGTGAGCTGCATCGTGATACCGCTGATGATGGTGATCTTCGGCGCGATAATGATCAAGAAAACGCCGAAAAGGAACATGCTGTTCGGGTACAGGACGCGCCGTTCCACGGCGAGCGACGCGGCGTGGGACTACGCGCAGAAGCTCGCGGGCCGCATCTTCCTGCGCCTCGGGCTGCTGCTGCTCGCGGCGACCGCGCTGGTGTTCGCCCTTATCTACGGCAAGAGCGAGAAGACGATAATCACGGCGGGCACGGTGCTGCTGTACGGCGGCATCGGGCTGCTGGTGCTCTCGATAATCCCGGTCGAGATCATGCTGAATAAAAAGTTCGATAAGGACGGGAAAGAAAGGGAAGAATAAACCCAACGCCAAAACGAACGGAGCCCCGCAAAGCGCGGAGCTCCGTTTTTGCATGGTATTGAGCATCGTAGGGGCGGCAACCTGCCGCCAGCCGGTTACAGGCGGAACAAACGCCGATGGAAAAACGCACTATGACGCATGGCTTCCCCCTGGGGGGAAGCTGTCCGAACCAAGCTGAGAAGCGAGGCGAGGACTGATGAGGGGTAAAGCGGCGGTAAAGAGAAGTATCATGCACCAATGGGGACGGTTCTCTTTGGTGCAATATGCAGCATGAAGCTGGTTTTACTTCGCTCTGCACCAAAGAGAACCGTCCCCATTGGTGCAATAAGGCGATCTCCGCCGCAATTCTTTTTTAAAACAAAACGGGCGGCAGGCTGCCGCCCCGACGGGGTGAAGTTTGTCGCCTCAGTGCCCGGTCACCCTCCTCAGGAAGAAGAAGATCCTGCCGCCGAGCTCGGATTCGGCGTGGGTATCCGAGCAGGTCACGAGCGTCACGAAGCGGTCGTTCGGATAGACGGGCAGGGTGTAGTCGAGCTCGGTGCGCTCGTTCTGATAGCGGATCCAGGCCTCGATCGCGGCGTCGTCCATCCGCTCCATGGTGTAGTTGTAGTTGGCGTTGTAGTAGAGCGAGGAGAGGGCGGGATCGTTCGGCTTCTCCTCATACATCGCGAAGACCTCGTAGAGCGCGGTCTCGCCGAAAAGATTGATCGAATAGACGCGGTTTTTGAACGAGGAGTAGTAGCGCGCGTAATTATCCTGCAGCTTGTGCAGGTCGTGCAGCATCGTGCCGGACTTGCGAAGATTATGCCCGGTTATGACCGTGTTCCTCGAGGGCCGGCCGAAGTAGAGATAGATCGAGCCGTTGGAGGACGAGGCCCCGCTCGGGCTGTGGTAGTGGTAGAAGAAATCGTCTCCGTACATGACCGGCGCGCTGATATTCGTGTTCTCAAGGGCGATATAGCCGCAGACGTCGCGGTTCATGCGCTCGGCGTCCGCCACGGCGCCGGAATAGGCAAAGCTCCGGCAGTACTGGTCGAGCGGGCACCAGCCCTCAAGATAATAGCGAAGCTGCTCGATATCCGCCGCGTCGACCGCGTCCGGACGGCTGCTGTCGCGCAAAACGTTCGCCGCCTGCTTCTGCGCGGCGGAGAGCGAAACGCTGCCCGAAACATAGTATTGAAGCAGCGTCAGGTCCGCGCCCGTTATGCTGCCGTTTCGGTCGACGTCGCCGAGTATGACCGCGACGCCCTCCTGCCCGTTCTGAAGGGTATAGGCGGAGCCGGTCACGACGCTTTCGCCGTTTGCATCAACCGCGCCCTCGCCGAGGCCGAAGATATAGCCCCCGCTTTCAAACGGGCGCAGCCTCCACCCGCCGACGCGGCACTGGAGGAAACCGTTTTCGCCCCAGCCGGCGATGCGGCCGTCGTCGAAGAGGCAGAGCGCGTGATCCTCCGCGGCGGAGAAGAACACGCCGTCCTCTATGGAAACGATCTTCGAGCCGCTTTCAAGCACCGTTATCCCGCCGGCCTCCTCATCGATGGGGAAGCGGCAGTCGGTATAAAGCACGCCGCTTTCGTCGATGCAGGCGGTGCAGCCCGGCCCCGCGAACGCGCGCACGCAGACAAAGCCCGAAAGGGGGTCGTTTTCGCGCGTGGAAACGAGCTCCCCGCCGTCGGTCACGGCGACGAGATGGTCCTTCCCGGCGGCTATGGAATAGATGCGCCTGCCCTCGAAAACGGAGACGTCCGGCGCGCTGCCGAAGGTCACGACCCGGCTCCCGTCCACGACGGCGGCCAAGAACTCCGCGCCCGCGGCGATCGCGGTCACGTTCTCAAGGTTTGAAGCGGCCCCGTCGGTCGAGAGGACCCTGCCGTCTTCCGTAAGGGTGTAGATCGCGTGATCCGAGGCGGCCAGAGCGGCGGCGTCCCGCCAGGAGGCAGTCTTTGAAGCGAGGGAGGCGCTGCCCGCAACGAGCACGCGCCCGTCCTTCGTCAGCGCGGCGGTGAAGCTTTCATTGGCGCAGACGAACGCGACGTTCTTCCAGTCGAGGCAGTCCGCGCGGCCGTTCGTGCGCCCGATGTAGGAGAGCGTGCCGTCAAAAGCGGCGCCGTAGGACAGCTTCGGAGCGGCGGCGACCATCGCGATGACGGGCGGCGCTTCCGGCGGGGGAGCGGGCGTCGGCTCGGGCGTCGGTTCGGGCGTGGGCTCCGGGGTCGGTTCGGTCGTGGGCGCGGGAGCGGGCGAGGGGGTCGGTTCCTCCGTCGGGAGCGGGGTCGCCAGCGCGGCGCGCTCGCCGACCGGACGGTCCTTCATCAGCCCGCCGATAAGAAGACCGCCGCCGATGAGCAGCGCAAGCGCCGCCGCGGCAAGCGGTATCCAAAGCTTTTTATTTCGGGTCTTCCCTTTTGTCGGCCGGGCGTTCTCCATCAGTTTCCGTCCTTTTCAGCCTGCCTCGCGTTCTCCCTGAGCTTGCGCGCGGCGTACTCCGCGGCGCTCCGGACGGCGGGGAAGGGGGATGCGCCGGCGGCTTCGATCAGCTCGTCAAGGCGCTCCGGCGCGATCAGGCCGTCCCTTGCGGCGAAGGCGAGCGCTTCGGCGGTCAGCCGCCCGTTCGAGCTCATGTTCCTGCCCACGAGGGCCCTTGCGGCCTTCGCGTCGCCCATAGCGAGCCTTTCTTCATCGAACGCCTCCCGCGCTTCTGGCGAGGGCTCGGCTTTAGGGAGCCCCGCGTTCATCGGGCAGGCGTATTGGCAGATCTCGCAGCCGATGTAGGTCCGCTGCCTGTCGCGGATAGAATCCTCATGGTCGGCGGTCTCCATCCTCGGGCGCATGCAGCGGTCCAAATGAAAGCCCTCTTCATCGATCGCCCCGGAGGGACAGGCCCTCTCGCAGGCGGTGCAGCTCTTGCAGGGCGAAAGGAGCGCTTCGTCGGGGTATTCGAGCGGAGGGAGGCCTTCGACCGCGATGCTCATCAGCACGAAGCGGGAGCCGTAGGGCCGTACCGCGCGCAGCGAATTCCTGAGCGGCGCCCCGATGCCGGCACGGTCGAGCGCGATCTTGAGCGGGATCTCGGCCTTTTCAGCGCGGACGCCGGCTTCGTTCAGCCGCTTTATCAGCGCCTTCATGCCGAAATACGCGGTGTTGGAGGCGAGGTAGTAGGCGGGTATGCGCTCGTTTGCATTGAACGGCGCGTACGGAAAGACCATCACGGCGATGCTCGCCGCAAAGGGGAACTCCGCGGCGGGATCGGTGACCAGGCGGTGGGGATTGCTTTGAAGCGGCACGGCGGCAGGCGGAAGGAAGAAGACCTTCCCGAATCCGTATTCGCCGGCCATGCGGCAGAACTCCCCGTGCGTCATGGTTCAGGAGAGCTTCTCGAGCCCGAGCTTGAGCCTTCTGAGCGCCTCGTCCCGGCCGAGCAGCGCGGCGATCTCGATCGCGCCGCCGGGGGTGACGGCCTGACCGCTCATCGCGATGCGGACGGGCCAGAGCAGCGTGCCGTTCTTGAGGCCGTGCTCCGCGGCGTAGTTCATCAGGAAATCGTGCAGCGTCGTCTCGTCCCAGCTCTCAAGCGCCTCGAGCTGCGGGATGACGTCGGTAAGTATATCGCGGCAGACCTCGGGGTTCGTCTTGGATTTCTTGTTGGTGAATAGGTCGAACCCGTAATCCTCGTTCATATGCGCGAGGAAGCCGACCATTTCGCGCACGTCGGTCAGCACCTCGGTGCGGGGCTGCAGTATGCGGGCGAGGATGGCCTTGTCCATATTGCCGGCGCCGGCCTCGTCAAGATACGGCGAAACGCGGCGAATGTACTCCTCGGGGGAGAGGCGGCGGATGTACTCGGCGTTCATCCAGCGCAGCTTGCCGTGGTCGAAGATGGCGGGGGACTTGGAAAGCCCCTCAAGCGAGAACGCCTCCACGAGCTCGGGCAGCGTGAAGAACTCCCGCTCGTCGCCGGGATTCCAGCCCACGAGCGCAAGATAGTTGACGATCGCCTCGGGCAGGAAGCCGGCGTTGACCAGGTCCTCGAAGGTCGCGTCGCCGTCGCGCTTGGAGAGCTTGTGCGTCGCGTCGCGCATGATCGTGGTCAGATGCACGTACACGGGCTTCTCCCAGCCGTAGGCGTCGTAAAGGAGGTTGTATTTCGGGGTGGAGGAAAGGTACTCCATGCCGCGCATGACGTGGGTGACGCCCATCGTGTGGTCGTCGATGACGTTCGCGAAGTTATAGGTAGGCATGCCGTCGGCCTTTATAAGGATCATGTCGTCGAGCTCCGAACAGTCCACCTCGATATGCCCGAAGATCGCGTCGTCGAAATCCGCCTTGCCCTCGGTGGGCACGTTGAGGCGGATGACGTAGCTCTCGCCCGCGGCGATGCGGCGCTCGGCCTCCTCCTTCGGGATGGCGAGGCAGTGCTTATCGTATTTGAAGGTGCCGCCCTCGGCCTCCACGGCGGCGCGGCGCTCGTCGAGCTCCTCCTTGGTGCAGAAGCAGTAGTAGGCGCGGCCCATGTCGACGAGCTGCTTGGCGTACGGCAGGTACATATCCTTGCGCTCGCTCTGAACGTAGGGGCCGTAATCGCCGCCGACGTCGGGACCCTCGTCCCAGGTCAGGCCGGCGGTGCGCAGGGTCTTGTAGACCACGGCCTCGGCGCCCTCAACGAAGCGGGCCTGGTCGGTATCTTCGATGCGGAGCATGAAGACGCCGTCGTTCTTCTTCGCCCAAAGCCAGGCGTAGAGCGCGGTGCGAAGGTTGCCGACGTGCATAAAGCCGGTGGGACTCGGCGCAAAGCGTGTGCGAACAGTCATATTGTCTCCTTTATAAAAAAGCGTGATAGCGTTATGGCGGGGAACGGAAAACCCATTCCCGCATTATAATTATAGCACAGGGAAACGCGTTTGTCACTAATCCAAACGGTCCCGGGAGCCAAAAAAGCTTTGTCTGTGCACGTAATTGTACCGATTTCGGCCCGCACGGGATTGACGGAAGCGAAAAAGCTTGTTATAATTAAAATGTAATGGATAGATAATATATTTTGCAAGAAAAAGAGAAGCACATTGGGGGGAAGTAAATGAAACAGCTTAAGGTCATGCTCGTCAACGCGAGCACGTCCCAACTGGGCAACACCCATGAGGCGCTGAAGATCGCCGTAAACGAATTCGAGAAATACGGTGTGGGCTGCGAGATCTTCTGGATCGGTGATAAGCACCTGGCCTCATGCAAGCACTGCGGCGAATGCGAAAGCACCTGTCGCTGCACGATCGACGACCCTGTCCGCGAATTTACCGAGAAGGCGAAGGAGGCCGACGGCTTCGTTTTCGCTGCGCCTCTGCAGCGCATCAAGCCGGACGGCAGCATAGCGCGCTTCTACGAGCGCTGCTTCATTTCAAGCGGCGATACGTTCCGCCTCAAGCCCGCCGCGGCGATGGTCCTCGCGATCCGCACCGCCAAGCCCGTATCCTTCGATAAGCTCAACACCGCTTATTTCGACGCGGAGATGCCGCTTATCGGCTCCATCTACTGGAACCTGCTCCACGACCGCAAGGAGCCCGAGAGCGTCGCCAAGGACGCGGAGGGCGT
>JAEEGL010197100.1_pt1 | contig 10960 bp, 8 predicted proteins | sample 9134231 | NCBI WGS metagenome assembly JAEEGL01 (sample SAMN16246548, study PRJNA631951) | gut metagenome | biome: gut microbiome; feature: rumen; material: fiber-attached | host: Bos | place: Iran: Karaj | collected 2018-10 | reverse complement strand
GGAGACCTACGACTACACCCTGGTCATGAAGGACATCTACGGAGCGACGCTCCCTGCGGGAGTCCACGTCCACCTCGACGGTGCCGCGGCGTTCGATGAAGTCACCGATGCGAAGGGATCCGTCAGTTTCAGCGGGGTCCCCAAGGGATCGTACACCGTCAGCGCGGATACCTACTACATCCCCGAAGCGACCTTCACCATCAACTCCTCCACTTCCAGGGACATCACCGTGAATGCGATGGCGACAGTGACGATCGCTGCCCCGGCAGACGGAGTCACCGTATTCGTCTACGGCGACGGTTACTCCGCATCGCAGATCGCACCTTCGGCAAGCTTCACCATGGATCTGCCCAGGTCCACCGTGTCCAACACCACGTACACCATCTACGCCCTCTACGACGGCCACATCTACAGCAACACGGCCGTGCTGAGCAGCGGAGCGGTCAGCGTGACACTGGACGTCAAGGACATGGCCACCGTCACCGGTTCGCTCAAGAACTCGGACGGCGACGCGGTGTCCGGAACGGTCTACTTCGTGACCGATGCCGGCGAGAAGTACAAGTACACCGCCACCAAGGACGACGGATACAAGGCATACGTCCCCGTCGGAGACCTGACCGTCTACGCGACCGACAGCACGGATGCGTACTTCGGAACCATGAGCTTCGCCGCGGGAACCAACGCCGATAAGGACATCAGCATGTCGGATGCGGACAAGGAGTCGTCCACGATCTCCTGGTCCGGCGTCAAGCACCCCTATATGATGGCGAGCGCCACCATAAGCGGCAAGGTCCTGCCTCTGATGGCCGACAAGTCGGGTGCATACTCGTTCTACCTCCCGAGGGGAACGGCAGCCACGGTCGATGTGGCGGAGTCCGCAGTCTTCAAGACAATACACGACACCGTGGACGACAGCCACACCTCCGACAAGTCCCTCAAGGGAACGCTCGAGCTCAAGGCAGCCATCGAGCTGACGGTGACCAACGACCTTTCCGTCAGCGGCGACGCCGAGCTCTACATCGGCGGCACCACCAAGGATGTGTCCGAATGGGCGACCGAGAAATTCAGTGTCGACAGCAGAACGGAGTACATCCGTCTGGGCAAGAGCACGGATGCGGTCTACAGGGGAGTCACACACTACTTCAACCCCGAGGAGCTCGCCGGTGCCACGTCCATAGGCCTGTCCGAGCTGCTCAACTGGGCAACGGTCGACGACATCACATACTACACCATCACCGTTTCCGACAAGACCTCCGACTACACGGTCAAGGTCTACTACGGAGAGGGCAACAAGAACAGCATCTCCGTCAGCAATACCAATGTCACCCGTGTGGCCCTCATATCCGAGAGCACGACCTACCGCATAGAGATCGTGAACAAGGACAAGACCATGTTCTTCACCGATACTTACCCGGCAGCATCCGCTTCGTACTCCGTTGCGGACTGTGTCCCCGCAGCATCGGTCAGCGGATACATCGGAGCCAAGGTCAACACCGACATCAGGTTCACCAACAGCGGCGACGACACCTACGCTTCGGTGTCCAACGGAAACTACTCCGTCGTGCTGAAGAAGGGAGAGCCCTACAATGTGACCGTCGCGGCAACCGTCTCCGGCACCTCCTATGTGGTGAATGCAACCGGAGTCGTCTTCAGCGAGACCACTCAGACCCGCAACTTCGTCTGCGACTCGGAGGCCGAGACCTTCGAAGTGAATGCCGGAACGGCAGTGACCACCGACGGAAAGGTATCCAAGGCACAGTTCACCATCGCTGCGGGTACGTTCACGAACACCACCGACAAGCCGGAGACCTTCACGTTCTCCGTCGGGTCCGGATGGCAGTCGTACACGTTCTCCACCGCCATGGGCAGCAAGGCCGTCAGCAAGGTGACCCTTGACGCCGGAGCATCCAACGAGGATATACTGTTCGTCGGATACTTCAACTCGGCACTGTACACCTACAACTCCGAGGAACTGAGCATCTCGATCAAGGGCAGTACCGACAGCACGGCGGCCCGCTTCACCGGATACGGCGGAACCGGCGGTCTGGTACTTGTGAACAAGTCCGCCGACGTCATCGGAGACAACACCTACGAGTACAGGTACTCGCTGGTCAACACCGGAACGTCCGAGGCGCAGGTCACCATCGACCGCAGCGCCTTCTCCGTCCCTGCCGGATGGGTGATGTACTATCAGCTCACCGACGCTCTGGGCACTTCGACCCATGAGCCCGTGGATACGGAGACCCTGTCGCCGGGAACCACCACGTTCTCCGTGGTGCTGATGCCCGAGTCGACGTCGACCGATGTGCCCGGAGGCAAACTCTCGTTCACCTCCGCCAACGGCATCGGGACGTCCACGCCCGAGAAGGTAAGCATCTCCGAGGGCAAGGCGGACTCCGAGGCCACCGTCAGTTCCGCGGAGGTATCCGTCACCGACATCTCGGCCAGCGGAAGGGATGTCGTCAACGACAAGGGTAAGGTACCCGTCATCGTATGGGTGATGATCGCGGCCATGGCGCTGCTCATCATCCTGATATTCTGGATGGCTTCCAAGAGGGGGGTGTTCGCACGCAAAAAGTAACTCTGTTCGGAATACTCGGCATAATGACCGTCCTTCTCGCGGCGGGATTCGTCGCGGTCGCCGACGACTCATCGGCCACCGAGAGCTTCGAGCTCAGCGCCAAGGGTGACGATTACGTCGCCGTCGGCAAGACTCTGACCTATGTCCTGACCTACGACATCGACACCAGCCTTCCGTTCAAGGCAGAACTCCTTGATTCGGACGGTAACGCCGTAGGCAAGGTAAGCCCCGCCAGCGACAGCCTCTCGCCCTCCCAGACGAGCGTGTCGTTCGAAGTGACCGCACCCGATACGGCCGGCGACTGCTATCTGAAGGTCACGGTGACCAAGCCCGCCGAGACCGAGGGCGGAGAGGAGACCACGTTCGTCAGGACGGCCTACCTGAAGGCTGTCGACCCGATCGTGCTCTCCGTCACCGTGGAGAACAAGGGAGACGCCCAGAGGACGTTCACCGCGTGCTTCTACATCCAGGACGGCGACGACTGGATCAGGCTGGACGACAGCGAGCAGGAGAACATCACCGTCAACGCCGGAGCGACCAGGACCATCACCTACGACTATGTGGTGAAGGACGTCGAGAACACGACCTTCTGCCTCCAGGCCGAAGGAGCTGCCCTGGGCGGGGACATCGTCGGTCTCGGTCCCGACCATGCGCACACCTTCTACAAGGATGCCAATGACTACAAGGTCATCGAGTACGTGTGCATCGCGGTGCTTGTGATCCTCCTGATCGTCGCGATCTGGATCTTCCGCAAGCCCATCAAGAACCGCGGCAAGCCCAAGGCAAGACGCTGAAAACACCAAAGGGCCTTCGGGCCCATTCTTTTCATTATCTTTTTTATCAGACGCGGAGCGATGCGTTCAGCATATCGGAGCGCGTCTTCTCGACGATGCCCCTGGCGACGTCCTGCTTCCTTCTCAGAGGCACGACGGCATCGGGTATGTCGAGCATCAGGAGTTCCTCAGTCATCTCCTCCATGGCCGCGAAAAGGGCCTTGGCGCGGACGTAGTCCCCGTCCATGAGCAGACCGACGATCACACGCCTGATCTCGCCCACGGTGTCCGCCATCCCCATCAGCCATGCCTGGGGCGTGATGCCCAGGTCCGAGTACGACCTGATCGGTGTACAGCCTATGACATCGGACAGGAGCTCGGCTTCGGCGAACTCCATCATGGCATCGGCGGCGGGTCCGGACAGCAGCATGCTCTCCGAGAGTCCGGAGATCAGTTCCTTCATCCTGTCCTCCATCTCCGCCTTCGGTCCGGAGGGGTCCGAACCGACGTGTATCGCGTGGATCACGTTCTTGCTGAGTCTGATTATCTTCCTGGATTCTGCAAGTGCCAGATCCCTCTGTTTCTCAGTCTCCGCCAACGATTCGGCGGCCATCCTTACGTTGTCCTTCAGTCCGTCCATGGTATCCTCTCATAGGCCTTCGAGGAAGTCCCTCTCCAGCGTGTTAGTGAAAAGCAGCGCCTCCTTCTTCCATCTCAGCGTGTCAATCTCGGGGAATGCGAATTCTAGTTCTTCGTATCTGACGTCCACCAGAGTGAGGGCGTCCGCGCGGGCCACCCCGAAGTTAGTCTCCTTCAGGTTGTCAAGGGCATCCTTCACGTCCTCGATCGATGCGCTGCCCCTGCCCACCCTGATCACCGCGGAGCATATCCTGCGGATCTGGTTCCAAAGGAAGTATCTCGATTCGAATTCTAGGACGACCGTGCCGTCCGTCTCCGTGAGGTCGATGCGCTCCAGCGTCATCTCGGTGGGCTTGCCGTCGTATTTGCAGAATCTGGCGAAATCGTGCCGTCCGCGGAACATGGCCGCGCACTGGCGTACCAAGGCCATGTCCATGTTGCGCTTCGGGATCACGTATCTGTACACGCGGGTGTCCGCGTATCTGACATTGAAATCATCCGGCACATCCGCAACACCTCTGAAGTGGACCGTCCTGGACGCACCGTTGAGGGCCTTCAGCATCGTCGCGTTGTCCTCGAAGAAGGTGTAGAACGATACGACATTACCCAGTGCGTTCACTCCGACATCCGTGCGGCTCGAACTCTTGAGGTCGAACCAGTCCTCCTCCCTGCCGTCGCCCGTTTCGACGAGGACGCGGGCTATCTCGCCCATGACCGTCGTCAGCCCGGGCTGTACCTGCGAACCCGAGAAGTCCTTCCCCGAGTACGCGATCTTGACCGCGACCCTGCGGCGGATCATTGGCCGCGCAGACGGGCCATGTGTTCGACCCTCTTGCGGATCAGGCTCGCCTTGCCTATGTCGTGGCGCACGAACAGGTAATCGCAGTTGATGCAGCTGAGTCCGACCTCGCAGTTCCATTCCGCTTCATCGGTGGAGTTGGAGACTCCGACAACACCTGCGGACCTGGAGGTCCCGGTGATCATCTCCTTGTCCACCATGTTGATGTTGGCGTAGTACAGGATGGCCTTGGATTTGGCGAAGCTCTCCAGATCGAAGGAGATCTCCCTTCCGCTCTCGACGTTGGATGTCCCGTATCCCTTGGGGACGGCATACTTGCAGACGGTCGCCTTGGGTGCGAACTTCACGTCCTCCTTCAGATTGCCGTCGGCGATCTGGGTGCAGACGGTCTCGAAGTTGCTCTCGAGGATGCTGAGGACGTTCATGGCCTCGGGGTCGCCGAACCTTGCGTTGAACTCAATGATCTTGGGGCCGTCGACGGTCAGCATGAACTGTCCGTAGAGTACGCCCTTGTAGGGGCAGCCCTCCTTCGCCAGAGCGTCGATGACTGCCTGTATGATGTCGAGGGACTTCTGCCTCTCCTCGGCGGTGATGAACGGGAGCAGGTGGTCGGCCATGCTGTACGAGCCCATGCCTCCGGTGTTGGGTCCGCTGTCCCCCTCGTATGCCCTCTTGTGGTCCTGGACCAGGGGCATGGGGGAGATCCTCTTCCCATCGCAGAACACCATCTGCGTGAACTCCTCTCCTTCCAGCTTCTCCTCGATGATGACTCCGGCCCCGCCGATGTTGCCGCTGAAGATCTCGTCGATGTACTTCTCGGCATCCTCGGTGCACTTCATGTGCTCGCCCATGACCTTGACGCCCTTGCCTCCGGTGAGTCCGACCGGCTTGACGACGTATTTGGTGCCGAGGGGCTTGATGTACGCCTTGGCGTCCGCGGCGTTGTCGAATGATTTGTAAACCACATTCCCAGGAATCTTGTACTTGTCCACAAGGTCCCTCATGAAGGTCTTGGAGGTCTCGATCCTGGCCGCGTCCTTGGTGGGTGATGCGACCTTGATGCCTGCCTTCTGCAGGGCGTCGGTGAGTCCGGCCGCGAGGGGGGCCTCGGGGCCTACGAACGCCAGTTCGACGCCGCACTCCTTGGCGAAGGCACAGACGTCGTCCACCTTGGTCTCGTCGACCAGTTTGTACTTGGACGCCCTTGCGATTATGCCGGGGTTGGCATTCTTCATGACCGCGAAAATCTCGGATCCAGCCCTGTGGAACGCTTCCACGATGGCGTGCTCCCTTCCGCCTCCTCCTACTGTAAGTACCTTCATTTTTTCACCTCAGAGTCCCAGACAGGAGATGATCTCGTCGAGTCCGATCTCCTTCTTGGCGCTGCACAATACGATCTCCTTCCTGCCGCCGGTGAGCTTCTTGTAGTCGCCGACGATGATCTGCGGGTCCACGTCCACCGCATCCGCGATGTCCACCTTGTTCAGAATAGCCAGATCGGAATGGATAAAGATGTCCGGATGCTTCCTGACCATGTCGTCGCCCTCCGTGGTGGAGATGACGACTACCCTCATGTCCGTGCCCAGCGGGAAGTCCGCGGGGCAGACGAGGTTGCCGACGTTCTCGATGAAGAGCACGTCGATGGAATCGAGGTCGATGCCGTGGAGGCATCTGTGGACCATGTTGGCATCGAGATGGCATTCCTTGCCGGTGTTGCAGTTGGTCGTGGTCAGTCCGGAATCGACCATCCTGGTCATGTCGTCCGCACCGGTCACGTCGCCGGCGATGGCGTGCACTTTCAGGCCCTTGGCCCTGAGCTTCTCCGCCAGTTTGATGATCAGAGCGGTCTTGCCCGCGCCTATCGAACCCATGAAATCGATGGCCACCACGTCATGTTCCTTGAGCATGTCGTAATTCTCGTTCGCGATGTTGTTGTTCTCCTTCAGGACGTCGAACTCCATGCCCACGGTCACATTGTGCATGCGCACGGGTATCCATTACAAGGTAATAAATGCGCCCGTCCGCCAAACATCCGCCACCCTAACATTATTATGCGCGACTGGGATAACCACGCGAGCATCATGAGTTATTCCGATGAGACCAAGAGGCTGTTGGAGGACGCAGGGGCCGTCGAGGGTTCGATGGTCGTACTCCAGGCGGACGGACAGACATACAAGGGCAAGCTTATGCCCCACCACGAGTTCAGCGCACCCGACATCGTCATCCTGAAGATGAAGAGCGGTTACAACGTCGGTATCCGTGTGGACGGCGATTCCAAACTGGAGGTCGTCGAGGCGCCGGTCGCCCACGAGAAGAAGGAGACCGCGGTGGAGGAGAAGAAGGGTCTGCCCACGCTCGTGCTCATCGGTACCGGCGGAACGATCGCGTCGTACGTCGACTACAGGACCGGAGCGGTACACCCCGCACTGTCCACATCGGACATGATCAACGCCATCCCCGAGATCAGGGAGGTGGCGAACGTCCGCGCCAAGGTGCTGTTCTCCATCTTCTCGGAGAACATGGACGTCCACCACTGGCAGGAACTGGCCAAGTGCGTTGCCGAGGAGATCGACAACGGTGCGGACGGAGTCATCATCCCCCACGGTACGGACACCATGGGATACACGGCGGCGGCGCTCTCCTTCATGCTCGGGAACGTGCCCAAGCCCGTCATTCTGGTCGGTGCGCAGAGGTCCTCGGACAGACCTTCATCGGATGCGTCCACCAACCTCATGGCATGCGCAAGGTTCTGCACCCAGGGGAAGAAGGCCGGTGTGTTCGTGATCATGCACGACACGGAAGGGGACGATTCCTTCGCGGTCCACAACGGTGCAAGGGTCAGGAAGATGCACACCTCCAGACGCGACGCGTTCAGGAGCATCAACTCACAGCCTGTGGCGCACATCGATGCCGCGGGCAAGATAACATTCAACGAGGAGCTGAGGCCGGTGTCCAAGGACAAGGCCGTCGTAAGACCGGATATGGAGAAGGACGTCGTCCTGCTGCAGTACTTCCCCGGCATGGATCCCTCGGTATTCGAAGGGATCATCCTCAATTCCAAGGGGGTCGTGTTCGCGGGCTCCGGTCTCGGACACGTGAACTCGTCCATGATTCCGGTAATCAAGAAGGCATGCGACAACGGCACCGTCGTGGTCATGACGTCGCAGTGTCTCAACGGAAGGGTGAACATGAACGTCTACAACACCGGAAGGGACCTGATCTCCGCAGGAGTGATCTCGGTCCTCGACATGCTCCCCGAGACCGCATACGTCAAGCTCAAATGGGCATTGGCCAACAGTGCCAGTGTTGAAGAAGCTAAGAAGATGATGACCACACCGATGGTCAACGAGATGAGCGACAGGAGGCTGTTCTGATGACCGAGTATCCCCTCACATGCGGAATCGAGATCCACCAGCAGCTCGACACGAAGAAGCTGTTCTGCTCATGCGACAGCCATCTCACCGAGGAGGGCCACGGATCCTGCTACAGGAGACTGAGACCCACCACCAGCGAGATGGGTGAGATAGACCGCGCCGCACTGGCGCAGTTCCAGAGGAACCTCGGCTACAGGTATCAGTCCGCTCCCGGAGTATCGTGCCTGGTGGAGCTCGATGAGGAGCCTCCGCACGAGACCAACTCCGAGGCGCTGGCGACCACGCTGACCTTCTCCGAGATGATGAAGGCCAGGGTCGTGGACGAGATCCACTTCATGAGGAAGATCGTCGTCGACGGTTCCAACACATCCGGTTTCCAGAGGACCGCACTGGTCTCTATGAACGGATCGGTGGACGTCAACGGGAAGGAGATATCCATCCTGTCCATCTGTCTCGAGGAGGACGCCTGCCGTAAGGTGGAGACCACCGATGCGGAGATCACCTACAGGCTCGACAGGCTCGGTATCCCGCTGATTGAGGTCGCGACAGGACCGGACATGCACGATCCGGAGGAAGTTATGGAGGTCGCGCTCAGGATCGGTACCCTGCTCAGGGCCACCAAGAAGGTCAAGCGCGGTATCGGTACCATCAGAGAGGATCTGAACATCTCTGTCCCCGGAGGCGCACGTATCGAGATCAAGGGAGTGCAGGAGCTCAGACTGCTCCCGCTGTACGTCCAGAACGAGATGAACAGGCAGAACATGCTCATCAGGATCAAAGGCATCCTGGAGGAGAGGGGCATCAAGCCCGCTGCCTTCGAACCCGTGGACGTCACCGACATCTTCAAGGACTGCGAGTCCAAGGTCATCAAGGGCGCACTGAACGACAAGGGAAAGGTCATCGCTGTCCGTCTGCCCGGATTCAAGGGTGTAATGAACGGCGATTCCGGTAAGCTCCGTCTCGGTGCGGAGATGGCCCAGAGGGCACGTACCAAGGGTGTCAAGGGAATCTTCCATTCCGACGAGCTGCCCAACTACGGCATCGAACAGTCATACGTCGATAAGCTGAGGGACTTCCTCGGCATGAACGGAGAGTTCGACGCCTTCGTCATCTGCGCGGCCAAGGAGAAGAAGGCCGTGGACGCGCTGGAGATGGCGGTCACCAGGGCCAACGAGGCCATGGTAGGTGTTCCGGAGGAGACCAGGGATCCCCTGCCGGACGGTACCTCGAAGTACTCCAGGCCCCTGCCCGGAGCGGCAAGGATGTATCCGGAGACCGATGTGCCCCCGATCAACATCTCCAAGGAGAGGATGGAGCAGGTCAGGAACAGCCTTCCCGAGCTGCCCGAGGAGATCGAGGCAAGACTGGTCAAGCAGTACGGCATCAACGCACAGCAGGCCAGACAGATGGTCAGGCAGGACCGCTACGAGCTGTTCGAAGCACTGTGCCAGATCGATGGCATGGCCTCGATCGCGGCCACCACCCTGCTCAACACCTACGGAGAGCTGGAGACCGCAGGAGTGGACATCTCGGCATTCGATGAAGCAAGAATGATCGCCCTGTTCAGGATGCTCTCGGAATCCAAGTTCGCCAAGGAGGCTCTGCCCGCGATCCTCAAGGAGATGGGCACCTCTGGCTGCGATGCCGAGAAGGCCGTGAAGAAGCTCGGTCTCGAATCCGTGGATGAGTCGGAAGCGATAGCGATCATCGCCAAGATCGTCAACGAGCGTGCGGACTTCGTCAGGGAGAAGGGCATGGGCGCCGTAGGCGGTCTGATGGGACCGGTCATGGGTGCACTCAGGGGAAAGCTGGACGGAAAGCGTGCCAACGAGATCCTGATGGCCGAGATCAAGAAACTGCTCTGATCTCCAGGACCCTGAGCGTCTCGAAGAACAGGGGCAGAGTCCCCAGTTCCTTCACTTCATATTTTGACAGCAGGGACGACAGTCTGTCCTGATCCATCAGAGAGGATACCACGACCACCACCCTGCCGTTCGGGAGGAGATGGTCCCCCATGCCTTCCAGCAAGGAAGGGAGCGGACCCATGCCGTCCTTCCCGCCGGACCATGCTTTCGCCAGCATCCCCTCGTCCTCTTCGGGCAGATAGGGCAGGTTGAAGACGATGGTGTCGAACCGTTCCGATACCGAGGAATAGAGATCGGAGAGACGGACGTCGGCATTAAGACGATTGTCCGAGAAGTTCCTGCGTGTGAGCTCCACGGCATCGGGATTGATGTCCACGCATACGACATCCGCACCGTTGCTGGCACAGTGTAATGACACGATCCCGGAGCCGCATCCCACCTCCAATATCCTCTCCCCTTCGCGTACATCGAGGGACTCGATGAGGAGCTGACTGTCCTCCGACGGAGGATAGACGTTCTCGTGCTCCGAGACGGATATCGACTGATCGAACTTCACGGTCCGCGTATCGGTGTCATCGGTTAAGGATTCTGCTTCCTCCCCTCCGTTCCGGCAGAACTGCGATATACCTGCAAGGGGATTGGAACAGCATGGTCAAGCTGGACATCCTAGCCGTCGGGAACCTGAAGAGGGACGAGGACGGAAACATCCTGCAGGCGGACTCCACGTCAACGCTCATCAGGACCGAAGACAGGCTCATCGTGGTGGACACTAGCAGCAGGTTCCTGAGGCCGGCGCTCAAGACTTCGTTCAGGGAACTGGGCGTGTTCGCCAAGGACGTCGATACCGTGGTGCTGACGCATTCCCACGACGACCACACGGGAAATCTGGACATGTTCCCCAACGCGAAGGTGTATCTGCACGAAGGCTG
>JAEEGL010033224.1_pt1 | contig 10960 bp, 11 predicted proteins | sample 9134231 | NCBI WGS metagenome assembly JAEEGL01 (sample SAMN16246548, study PRJNA631951) | gut metagenome | biome: gut microbiome; feature: rumen; material: fiber-attached | host: Bos | place: Iran: Karaj | collected 2018-10 | reverse complement strand
TCGGCGATCCGGGTGCGCATCTTCTCGCTCCAGCGCTCGGAACCGATGACGCCCTTTTTCAGCTTAATCTTATCCTTCAGGCCGCGCTTCTCGATTTCCTCGGAGAGGAGCAGGGCGTAGGAGGAAGTGGAGCAGAGCACGGTGGAGCCCATGTCCTGCATCATTTTCAATTGCTTTTCCGTGTTGCCGGGGCCCATGGGGATCACCATGGCGCCCAGCCTTTCCGCGCCGTTCTGGAAGCCGATGCCGGCGGTCCACAGGCCGTAGCCGGGGGTGATCTGGATGCGGTCCATGGGGGTGATGCCGGCGTACTCATAGCAGCGGGCAAACATGATGGCCCAGTCTTCCACATCCTTGGCGGTGTAGGGGATGATGACGGGGAGGCCGGTGGTGCCGGAAGAGGAGTGGATGCGCACGATGTCCTTCTCCGGGGCGGTCATCAGACCCAGGGGATAGGCTTCCCGCAGATCGCTCTTCTCGGAGAAGGGCAGCTGCTCGAACTCCTCCGGGGTGCTCACGGCGCTGATGCCCGCCGCGGCCAGCTTTTTCCCGTAGAAGCTTCCGGCAGAGCGCAGGGCTTCGATCTGGTGGTTCACCTGGGCCAACTGTTGCTGGGAAATACGCATGTTCTGTGCCTTCTTTCTGTATTGATTCTGCGTCGATTCGGCGGGTGATCACACCATGGCCTGGCCGGCCCACGCGAGGGCCCGGAAGTTGAGCTCATGGAACTTCGGGGGGATCTTCTGGAGAATGGCGGACCGGAGCTCCTCCTCGGTCAGACCCAGGGCGCCGCTCTTCAGCGCGGCTCCCAGGAGGATCAGGTTCAGCACCTTGGGGGAGCCCACCTCCCGGAGGGCGGCTTCGGCATCCACCACCATCAGGTGCTTCACATGGCTCCGGAGGAAGGCGATCATCTCATCCGCCGAGTAGGAGGCGCCGCTGAGGGTGGCGGTCACCGGCATCACAGGCCGGGAGGAGACCACCACCTGTCCGCCTTCCCGCAGATACGGCAGCATCCGCACAGCCTCGCCGGGCTCGAAGGCCAGGATCAGATCCGCCTCGCCCCGGGCGATCATGGGGGAGTATACCCCTTCGCCCAGCCGGAGATGGCTGAAGACGCTGCCGCCCCGCTGGGCCATGCCGATGGTCTCGGCGCTCATGACGGGGATGCCCCGGGCCATGGCGGCGGCGGAGATCAGGCGGGAGGCCAGCACGGTGCCCTGGCCGCCCACGCCGCACAGCACGATGTTCTTACGCATGACGCTCACCTCCCTGGATGGCGTTCACCGGGCACAGCTGCGCGCACAGCCCGCAGCCGGTGCACTGGGCGGGATCGGCCGCGGCCTTGCCGCCGGAGAGGGACAGGGCCGGACAGCCCAGCTCCCGGATGCACTTTTTGCAGCCGATGCACCGGTCAGCGTCGATGGTGACCCTGACCTGGGGCTTGGCCAGCACCACGCAGGGGGATTTGAAGATGATGGCTTTCACCCCGGGCAGGCCGCTGACACGCTTCACCGTCTCCACGGCCAGAGCGTGGTCCAGGGGATCCACGGTCTCCAGCGCCGTGACGCCGATGCCCCGGAGGATCGCCTCGATGCTCACTTGGGCCACCACATCCCCCATCATGGTCTTCCCGGTGCCGGGGTGGGGCTGGTGTCCCGTCATGGCGGTGGTGGAATTGTCCAGCACCACCAGGGTGAACCGGGCCTGGTTGTACACGGCGTTGACCACGCCGGGGATGGCGGAGGCGAAGAAGGTGGAGTCCCCCACAAAGGCGAAGCAGTTCGTTTCCGGATCCAGGTGGTCCACCGCCTGGGCGATCCCCAGGCCGGCCCCCATGCAGAGGCAGGTATCCACCATGTCCAGGGGCTGGGCGTTGCCCAGGGTGTAGCAGCCGATGTCGCCGCAGAAGATGGTCTTCCGGCCCTTCATGGCCTGCTTCACGGCATAGAAGGAGGCGCGGTGCGGGCAGCCCGCGCAGAGCACCGGCGGGCGGACAGGCAGGGGCGGCAGTTCCGGCTGAGGGGCCTGGGGGAGGGATATCCCGAGGAAGGCTGCCATGGCCGCCAGCACCCCGTCCCGGGTGTTCTCCCCGGCGGCGGGCATATGGCCGGTCTGCTTGCCCAGGATCTTTGTCTTCAGGCCGTACTTCCCGCAGACGTAGATCAGCCCCCGCTCGATGACGGGATCCAGCTCCTCCAGGCAGAGCACCTCATCCAGCCCCTCCAGGAAGTGGAGAGCCGCCTCCTCCGGGAAGGGGAAGGGGATGCCCACCTTGAACAGCGGGACGGCTCCCAGCTGCTCCCGGGCTTCCATGGCGTAGGTAAAGCTGATGCCGGAGGCGGCCAGGCCCTTGCGGGCTTCCTTGCCGCCGGGCAGGATGGGGTTCCAGGGGCTGTCGGAGAGCACCCCTGTGAGGGCCGCGTTGCGGGCCTCGATCTTCAGGTGGTTCTGATGGCTGAGCCGGGGGAAGATCACCCAGCGCCCGGTGTCCCGCACAAAGCCCTCGGGAACGTTCACGTGGTACTCCTCCGGATCTTTCACCGTGATGGAGGCATAGCCGTGGGAGACCCGGGTGGTGGGCCGCAGGATCACCGGCGTCTGATACTTCTCGGAGAAGTCGAAGGCTGCCTGGACCATGTCGTAGGCTTCCTGGGCGGAGGAGGGGTCGAACACCGGGGCCTTGGCGAAGGCGGCGAAGGTGCGGGTGTCCTGCTCGGTCTGGGAGGAGATGGGGCCGGGATCGTCCGCCACCAGCACCACCAGGCCGCCCTTCACGCCGATGTAGCTCAGGCACATGAAGGGATCGGAAGCCACATTCAGTCCCATCTGCTTCATGGTCACCAGGGCCCGTGCGCCCGAGTAGGCCGCGCCGCCGGCGATCTCCATGGCGGTCTTTTCGTTCACGGACCACTCCACATAGGTGCCCTGGGGGCGGTGACGGGCCACGGTCTCCAGCACCTCGGTGCTGGGGGTGCCCGGGTAGCCGCACACCAGATTCACCCCGGCGGCAATGGCGCCCATGGCGATGGCCTCATTGCCCATCAGGAATTCACGGTGCAATTGTGTCCCCTCCTTTTGGTGTGAGCTGCGTCAGCGCAGCAGGATGGAAGCCGCCACCAGGGCGCAGCAGGCCAGGGCGGTGAGCAGGTCGATCAGCCGGAACGGATACTGCTTGTAGCCGGAGGCGGCGGTGCGCAGGTGGAATCCGCGGACCTCCGCGGCCACGGCGGTCTGCTCCGACCGGCGGACGGAGGAGATCAGCAGCGGGGCGCACAGGGGCAGGATCATGCCCAGCTTCTTCAGCCCCCGGGCCTGGTCGAATTCCACGCCCCGGGCGGTCTGTGCCTCCATGATGTCGTCCATCTCGGTGAGAAACTGGGGGATGAAACGGATGGCCGTGGTGATGGTGAAGGCGTACTTGTAGGGCACATGGAGCACCTGCACCAGGGCGTTGGCCAGGTCGCTGATCCGGGTCACCGCCAGCACCAGGGCCAGGGGCATGCACACCACCATGAGCCGCAGGACCACCTTGCCGGCTGTGAGGAGCCCCTGGTCGGTGATGATCCAGAACACCGGGGTTCCCCGCCGGGTCAGCAGGGCCTGCAGGACGAACAGGAAGACCGCGATCTTGAGCAGCCCCTTGAGGATGCCCAGGGTCATCTTCGGCACGCCGGCGACAAAGCCGATGGCCAGGTCCAGCAGCAGCAGGGCCAGCAGGAAGACCAGATTGTCCGTGATGAAGGCCGCGGCGCAGATCACCACCGTGAGCAGCAGCTTGGTGATGGGGTTCAGCCGGTGGATCAGGGAATTGCCCGGCACATACTGGAAAAGCGCTTTCATGCCCGGGCCTCCCTTCTCCGCAGCACGGCGTCGGCCATGGCCTGGGGGGTGTCGGCCTCCTCAAAGCCCGCGCCCAGGCGCAGGGACAGCCCGAGGATCTGCGGGGGCAGCAGGGAGGCCTGTTCGGCGATCTGCGTGTCCCGGAAGATCTCCCGGACCGGGCCGTCGGCCAGCAGGCGGCCGCCCGCCATCACCAGGGCCCGCTGGGCGTAGTCCAGCACGACCTCCATGTCGTGGCAGACCATCACCACCGTGACGCCCTTCTCCCGGTTCATCTGCACAATCCGGTCCATGATGTGGCAGCACTCCCGGTAATCCAGACCGGTGGTGGGCTCGTCCAGGATCAGGATCCCGGGTTCCACCGCCAGGATGGAGGCCAGGGCCACCCGCTGGCGCTGGCCGCGGCTCAGGGAGAAGGGCTCCTCCTCCCCGGTGAAGCCGAAGTCGGCCAGCACCTCGTCCGCCCGGCGGTTCAGGGCCTCCTCGCCCTCCTCGCCCCGCACGGTTTTCAGGCCGAAGAGGAGCTCCTCCCGCACGGTGTTCTGACAGATCTGCCGGTCCGGGTTCTGAAAGAGGAAGCCCACCTGCCGGGCGCGCCGGCTGACCCGGGTCTCCCGGGTGTCCAGCCCCCCGATGAGCACCTTGCCCTCCGTGGGCTTGATCAGGCCGTCGATCAGCTTCAGCGTGGTGGTCTTACCCGCGCCGTTGGCGCCCAGGATGGCGGCAAACTCACCCTTCCCGATGTGGAAGGAGACGTCCCGCACCGTGGCGCCCTGGGCCGGATAGGCGAAGCCCACATGGTCCAATTGTATCACAGAATCAGCCCCCTTACCAGTGCTTCCGCCTCGTCCAGGTTGACTGTCACCGGAAGGGCCTCCCCGGTCTTTTCTGCCAGGAGCCGGGACAGAAGCGTGACCCGGGGACAGTTGACCCCCAGGGCTTCCAGCTCGTCGGCCCGCCGGAGCACCTCCCGGGTGGGACCCTGGCGGACGATCCGCCCCTGGTCCAGCACCGCCAGATAATCGGCAAACTCGCACAGGAGCATGATCTTCTGCTCCACGATGACCACTGTGATCCCATAGTCCCGGTTGAGGGATTTCAGCAGGGAGAAGACCTGGCGGCTGCTCATGGGGTCCAGCTCGCCGGTGGGTTCGTCCAGCACCAGCACCTTGGGGCGCAGGGCGATCACCGACGCGATGGCCACCTTCTGCCGCTGTCCGCCGGACAGGGAGGCGATGCTGCGGTCCCGCAGGTCCGCGATGCCCACCTTCTCCAGGGCGAAGTCCATGCGGGCCGGGATCTCCTCATGGGGCACACCGAAATTCTCCAGCCCGTAGAGCAGCTCATCCTCCACCACGGAGGAGATGATCTGACTGTCCACATCCTGGAACACCATGCCCACCAGCCGGGAGAGGTCGGTGAGGGCGGTGTCCACCGTGTCCAGGCCGTCCACGCGCACGCTGCCGTAGAAATCCCCGTGGTAGTGGTGGGGAATCACGCCGCTGACGGCCCGGGCCAGGGTGGTCTTTCCGGCCCCGGCCGGCCCGATGACGCCCAGGATGGCGCCATCGGGGACGGTCAGGGTGATGTTCTGCAGGGCGGGGGCCTTTTCCCCCTTGTAGCTGAAGGTCAGCTCCTGAATGCCGATCATGGGAAGGAGGCTCCTTTCCGAGAGATGGATGTTACCGCTTCAGCACCTTCTGCAGGGGCATGTAGAGCAGCTGCACCAGCACGCTGCCGATGGCGGCGGTGCCCAGGACGATGGGGACATAGGCCACCAGACCGCTGGTCTCCATGTGCATGAACACGAACAGGCACACCACGAAGCTGCCGCCGGAGATCACCGTGGACACGAAGGTGGACAGCAGGGGGTTCAGGTCCAGCTTTCCGAAGCGGAAGGGCACCTTGATCATGAAGAACATGGCCACCGCGCCCAGCAGCTCGGAGATGAAGTTCAGCCAGGGAGTGCCGGGGAGGAACTGGCAGATGGCGCCGGCCAGCAGGCCGATGATGGCGCAGCCCACCAGCTTGGGCCGCACCAGCAGGATCGCCAGGCAGTAGGAGGCGATGATGAAGTTGGGCTTCATCCCGAAGAAATTCACCACGCTGCCCACAAAGAGCTTGAGCACGGCGCCGGCGGCCAGCAGGACAGCCACCAGAATCAGGTCCTGAACGGAAAAGCCTTTGGTTTCCTGGGAAGCGACGGTTCTCTTTTCGGCCATGGGGGATACCTTCCTTTCTCTCTGTCGTCCGGGGTGGAACAGGGGGTGTTGGACCCGCGGATGCCACTCCGCGGGAGGGAAAGAGAGAAGGCGGGAACAGAAAAGGCCCGTCCGTCAAAGGACGAGCCTGCTTTGCACAAACCCGTGGTACCACCTTCGTTGAACCGTTGCCGGTCCACTCTCGCGAGGATGCCAACACATCCTCTGCCCTTAACGCGAGCACACGGTCCGGATACTGAGGAGCCGGCCCTCGGGTCCGCTCCCGTTCCCCTTTCCCTCAGCGATCCATTTGCCGGCGAGCCTTCCGCGGGTTTTCAGCTGCCCCCGCTCTCTGTGGGCGCCCCTTCCGGTTTGATCTTCGCTTCAAAGGTTTGTTTTATCGGTTCCAAGGGTAGCACGGCCGCGGCGGTTTGTCAAGCCGCCGATTGTATTTCGATTGTTTTTTGGGCGGCCGGGCGTTTCCGCGTTTCCGCGTTGCAAGAGCCGGGCGGCTGTGCTACAATAAGGAAACAGACAGGAAAGAGGGGCGGGGCAGAATCCGCCGGGGGGAGGAGTCTCATGCAGCCGATCCATGATCTCAAGCGGATCAGCCAGCTCGAGGAAAAGACGGAGGGGCAACACGTGATTGCCCTGTTCCTGATCAAGCCGTCGGACGAGGGAGCGGATTCGTTTCTCAAGTCCATCAACTATTTTCACCACCGGGCGGGGAGGTACTGCTCCCTGTATGCCCTGGGGTATTCCGACAGCCCGGATGAAGCCTGCCGGGACGTCAAGTCCATCCCGAACGCGGTGGACAACCGGGACTGGTATTACAGCGACGCCTGCTTCATCCGGACGATGGAGGCCCTGGGCCGCAGGCTGAAGAACTGGCGCTACACCGGGACCCCGGAGATGATCATCCTGCAGAACAATCCCGAGGGCAGCAGCGCCCTCTGCTTTGCTCCCTACTACCGCATCGACCTTTTCTATGGACTGAAAAAGGGGTACATCGACGACTTCAACCGGTTTATGGAACGGTTCATCCAGGCCTGCGTCGCCCAGATCGACGCGCAGTCGGCGGTGAAGGCCATGGAGATGAGGCGGCTCCAGCCGAGGCGGATCCTGGTGGAGACCATCGGGGCCTGCGAGAAGCTGCCCAAGCCCGTGCGGAGCGTGCTGGGGGACACGGCGTTCATCAGGACCTGCAGGGGATAGAGGCACCGCAGAGCACCCGGAGCGGGGGATGGCCGACGGGCTTCCGCCGGTCAGGGCGCCGATCTTCCGATCACGGTGTAGACCATGCCCTCCGGCCCGCGGGCGGACCGGTACAGGCACACCTCCCGAACGGTCATCACCGCAGGGGGGACCGCCATGGCGGGGAGATCCAGCCCCTCCGGCACGAAGGGCTTGCGGACCAGGGTGATGTGCGGGTTGAAGGGCTTCGGATCGAAGGGGATCTCCGCGCCGGTGAGCCGTTCCCGCACAACCCGGGCCAGGAGATCCAGCGCCGCGGAGGGCTCCACCCCGGCCCACAGCACCCTGGCGCCGGGAAAGAGGCCCGGGTGGGACAGGGTCAGGTCGAAGGACTCTCCGGGGTGCGGCAGCAACGGCGTCACGTCCGCCGGCCATTCCCCGATGAAAGCCAGGGTCATGTGAAGGTTGGCCGGGTCCAGATACCGCCCCGTCACCCCGGCCGCCCGGAGCTGTCCCTGGAGGGCCGCCAGCGCCTCCCGGAAACCGGGGGACGGCTGCAGCCCCACAAACAGACGCATGGAACGCACCTCCCTGATGAAAAGCATGGATACGTCATCTGTCCCGCCGAAGCACCCTGCAGTAGGGACAGATGTTTTCATAGCGGCCGTCGGGCATCCGGAAGCCGCCGGGGATGGTGCCGAGCTGCACAAAGCCGAGCCGTTCATAGAGGTGCCGGGCATGGACGTTGCTCTCCACCACCGCGTTGAACTGCAGGATCCGGAACCCCAGCTCCGCGGCCCGGGCCATGCAGTCCAGCACCAGCTGCTCTCCGATGTGCCGCCCCCGGCAGGCGGAGGACACCGCGTAGCTGGCGTTGCAGATGTGGCCGCAGCGGCCCACGTTGTTGGGATGGAGAATGTACAGGCCCACCACGGCCCCCTCCGCCTCGGCCACGCCGCAGTGGCTCTGGGCTGCAAAAAACGCGGGGCCGGTGTCCCCGTCCAGGGGTTCCTCCTGGGGGAAGGCAATGCCCTCCGCCACCACCTCGTTCCAGATGGCGATCATGGCCGGCAGGTCCTCCGGCTGATAAGGTCTGATGATCATGCTGCGCCTCCCCGGTGGATGGCGGGCCGGTCCCGCATCCGCCCAATGCATCAAAAAGAACGGATCTGTGGGAAGATGATTCGGCAAGGGGGAGACGGAATCCTGCCGGACCCCCACGGCGGGAGCTGAGAAGGAGAACGGCGCCCCGAGGCGGAATTCCCGTCCGCTTGCCCGCAGACACCGGCAAAACGCGATCCGGTCTTCACAAACGCTTGCGATTCCGCGGGATCCATGCTATAATGAGCTCAGCAAAGCGGAGGAACACTCGTGGAAAAGAGAAAAGGGGGCTATGACGATGGCGAAGACAACCATGGTGATCACCATTGGCCGGCAGTACGGCAGCGGCGGCCGGGTGGTGGGTCAGCGGCTCGCGGAGCGGCTGGAGATCCCGTTCTACGACAAGCAGCTGCTCACGGAGGCGGCCAGGGACAGCGGCATCTGCGAGGAGCTGTTCCAGGACCACGACGAAAAGCCCACCCGCTCTTTCCTCTTCTCTCTGGTGACGGGGATGCAGGGCCGCGGCGATCCCGGCGGCTCCTTCCTGGATATGCCGCTGAATCACCGGCTTTTCCTGGCGCAGTTTGACGCCATCCGGCGCATCGCGGGGGAGGGCCCCTGCGTCATCGTGGGACGCTGCGCCGACTATGTGCTGCGGGACCGGCCCAATGTGGTGAACGTGTTCATCAAGGCGGACATGCAGCACCGGGTGGAGCGCGCCATCTCCCTGGGGGCGGATCCCCTCCGGGCGGAGGACACGGTGCGCAAGCACGACAAGCAGCGCGCCAGCTACTACAACTACTATTCCACCACCTCCTGGGGCGACGTCACCAACTACGACCTGTGCCTGGATACGGGAAAGCTGGGCTATGACGGAGCGGTGGAACTGCTGTGCCAGTACCTGGCGCTGCGGGAGCGCCTGGCGGCCCAGGAGGAGCGCTGAACCCATGGCAGGATGCAAACGGGCGCTGTGCCTGCTGCTGTGTCTGCTGGCGCTCTGCACCCTTCCCGGAGGACGGGCCCGGGCCGACTTGGATTGGCCTGAGCCGCTCACGGCAGCCCAGGTGGAGCTGCGCGGCTATACGGAGCGGGTGAACACCAACCTGGCGCAGCTGGGCCAGCGGCCCGTCAACAGCCTCTTCGAGTGCTGGCCCACCCTGGCGGTGCTGGGGATCACCCAGGCGGATGGCGCGGAGGTCCCCGAGCAGGTGGAGATCACCGTACACCTGGAGGGGGAGCACATTGCCTGGCTGGAACTGCGGGTCAGCGACTTGAACCGCTTTCCCCCGGTGGCGGCGGCCCTGATCCAGGCGGCGGTGGGGGAGGGCATGAGCCTGAAGGACGCCCAGACGAACCCCCAGGCCTATCTCCGGCGGGTACAGAAGCAGCCGGATTTCTCCTTCGTTGAGGAGCCCGTCACCGAACAGGGGGAGGAGGCCCGCACCTACTGGTCCTACCGGATCAACCCCTACGGGGACGGAGTGAACTGGATCAGCATGGTGCTGGTGTTTCCCTGGGAATACGGCCGGGGCAGCGCCATGGTGACCCCGGTGCCTGAGATCGGGGAGGAGCACCGGCGCAGTGTGGAGGACGAGAGCAGCGACTTCGAGGGCTACTACCAGCCCCTGGACGAGGCGGAGCATTTTGAGATCTTTGTGACCCCCACCCCGGAACCGGACAGCCCGGTCTACGACTTCAGATGAGGGAAAGCCGGAAGCGGGTCCGGCCGTCACAGCACAAACCGGGGAACCGTGGCCGACACAGAAGGCGCGGTTCCCTTTTCCGATGAAGAAGAAAGCAGATAGAGACAGAGAAGACCGCCCCGGCTGTCCGGAGCGGTCTGTTCTCGGTATGGGATGAAAGCTTCGGCTGCGGGAGCGTTTCCTCACAGATCCGAGGGGGTGGCGGCCAGATTGGTGGGACTGGCGGCCTGGGGCGGGGTGAAGAGGATCTCCGGCAGGGGATAGAGCTCATCCCGGGCGGTCCGGGTCAGCACCACGACCTTCTCTGTGCCCTCCCGGACGTCCCGCAGGGTCATGGTGTCGCTCTGCACCCCGGCCAGCTTGAAGGCCACGGCGCCGTCCAGGTAGATCTCATAGCCCTGGAGGGTGTAGGGGAAGGTCTCCCCGTCGATGGTCATGGTGCCGGCTTTCCGGAGGATGTAGGTGTGGCTGTCGCCCCGCCAGGTCCCCAGGATGTTCCAGATGGTGCGGCCCATCATCTCGTCCGTATCCAGGTAGCCCATGCAGCGCTGGAGGTAGGGGTAGGCCCGCTCATCCTCGCCCAGCTCCATCAGCCGTTTGCCCTCGGTGTAGCAGGCGGTGTAGAAGAGGTCCCGCACGTGGGTATAGCGCTCCGGCACGCTGGAGAGATCCAGCTGATCCAGCAGCCAGGCGGCCGCGGCGGCGTTGCCGCTGTCCAGGGCAGCCTGAGCGGTTTCCGCGGGGGCGCCGTAGACGTCATCCTGGATCTGCATCAGGCGCTCGGGGCTGTCCCGGTAGTCCCCCAAACGGCTGTAGAGGGCTGCGCTGGCGGTCAGGCGGCCATCGGCCAGGGCGGTCCCCGCCAGCTCATAGAGGAGCTCCCGGGAGCGCTCGGCGGAGTCCTTGTAGTCCCCCAGG
>JAEEGL014950939.1_pt1 | contig 10961 bp, 7 predicted proteins | sample 9134231 | NCBI WGS metagenome assembly JAEEGL01 (sample SAMN16246548, study PRJNA631951) | gut metagenome | biome: gut microbiome; feature: rumen; material: fiber-attached | host: Bos | place: Iran: Karaj | collected 2018-10 | reverse complement strand
GATCGGCTGCGGCTCGGCGAAGCGGATCGTCGTGTACTCGGTGACATAGCGGCTCACGTTGGGCTTGGCCTCGGTGTCGAGCGTCACCTCGTAGACCTTCTCGCGCGTCGGCACGCCCTCGGCGATGGGCACCTCGGCGAGGGTGAAGGCGCCCGGCTTGAGGATCGGGAGGAACGACGTGTGGGTCGATTCCATCTGCGGGTCGGGGTCGAGCGTCGCGGCCGGAAGCGAGGCGGCGTCCCAGGCGTAGCGGGCGCCAGCGGCGAGACGGGCGTCCCGCGCGAAGCCGCGGCCGGCGATCGACACGCCCGCGAGCGGGGCGTCGGTGACGACGTAGACCGGCGACGTTCCGCCCGAGACGGCGGCGTCGCCGTCGGCGAGCTTCTCCTCGCGGCCGAGCATGTGGACAGCCGTGCCGCCCTTGACGCCGGAAAGGGCGAAGTCCGCTTCGCCGCGCGCGGCCCAGAGCGCCGTGACCGTCTTGCCGTCAACGCGCTTGAACTCGATGGCGTAGACGGTCGTCGAGCCGGTGTCGAGCTGGCGGACGAAGGTCACGCCGTCGAGCGCGTAGGTCAGCACGGCATAGGCGACGTAGGCCTGCTTCGGGTAGCAGAAGGGGCTGCGGCGCAGGATGCCCGAGCCGCCCCAGAGACCGTTGTAGTAGCCGTTCTTGACGTCGAAGAGAAGGCCGGGGGCGGCATGGTAGAAGCCGTTCGCGAGCGAGATGAGCACGTCGCGCATGTACCACTCGGCCTGCTGGCGCTCGCCCATGTCGCGCTCGCACCGGTAGGTGAACTCGTAGCAGCCGTTGAAGCCCGGCGTCGGCTTCCCCGCCTTCTTGGCGTAGTAGGCGGCGACGTCGCGGGTGACCATGAGGCCCTGGAAGCCGACCTCGCTCAGTCGCTCCGGCGGGATCACCTGCGACGGGGTTTCGATGCCGATGCGGTCGTAGGACTCGATGTGCGCGCCGGCGCGCATCGGGCGCACCACCGAGCCGATCGAGGCCGACGAGTTGCCGATCTGGAGATGGAGTTCGCGGTTCAGCTCCTTCGCCAGCTTGGCGACGACCCGCGCGCAGGTGTCGACCTTGGTGGCGAAGCCCTTGTCCTTCTCGTTGAGCGGCGGAATGGGCAGCCCGAGGAGCTCCTCGGGGATGCCGTAGCCGGGGGCCGACTCGTGCCAGAGCATGACCGTCTTGATGTCGGGGTTCCCCTTGAGCGTGCTGCGGAGCTTGATCGTGAGGGCCTCTTCGCCGGAGCAGGTCTTCTTGATCTTCTTCGCGCCCGTCGGGTCGGCGGGGTCGGGTTCCTCGATGGTGTCGTCGGCGAGGGACCCGTCGGGGTTGACCTTCGGGTTGACGCCCGTCCAAATGGCGTAGGTGAGGTTGTATTTCGCGGTCGTCTCGGCCGAAATCTGGTTGTTCTGCGTCGGGTGGACGATGCCGGCCTTCTGCATGATCGGACCGCCGATGTCGATGCTGTAGGTTCCGCCATGGGTGCCGGCGAACCACCACGTGCCGTAGGGCGAGTCGCGCTTCGCGACCTTGCGCCGGGCAGGCGGGAGGATGGCGAACGCGCCGTCGTGGCGGAAGGAGAGGCCGCCGTCGGCCGCGAAGACGGTTTCAAGCGAATAGTAGCCCGGACCCGGCGCAGCGCCGAGGGCGATCTCGACGGCGTTGGAGACGCCCGCCTTGGCGAAGGCGCATTCCTTCTCGCCGGAGAAGACCTCCGCGCCGGCGGCGTCGCGCGCCGTCCACGAGACCTTTACCTTGGCGCCGTCGCGCCGCGCGGCGACGACGAACTCCGTCTTCGGGTTCTTCTCCTCGACGGTGAAGACATTGCCCGGCTGGCTCTGGCGGAAGGCGACTTTCGCGGGGAACTTCTCGAGCGTTGCGCCGAAGATGTTGAAGGAGCTGTCGGAGTTGGGGTCGGGCTTGATGCTGCGGTCGATCTGCTCGTAGTTCTCCCAGCCTTTGCCGACGAACTCGAAGTCGATGAAGTCGCCGGCGGAGAAATTGTCATAGCGGATGCCGGCGGCGAGATCCAGAACCGGCCCCAGATTCAGGTCGAGCGACGCGAGGTAGACCGGAATCTCGCGGTTGCCCCGCATGACGGCGCCGACGCGCTTGCAACCCGCCTCTTCGGGATCCTTGCCGCGCAGGTCGAGGACGGTGTCGCCCAGGACGTTGCCGCCGGTGCCGTGGACGTTGTAGTGGCCCATGCGAAGATTCAGGAAGGCGTCCTTGCGCGCATCGGGGTCGAGGGCGAAGAGGACGTGCGCACGGCAGTAGGGGGCTGCCGGAAGGCGGAAGTGGATGGCCGACGGGAAGCCATGCGCGGGCGAGCGGCCGTGGTACTCCTCGCACTCAAGCGCCCAGTTGCCCTTGGCCTGCTTGCAGATCGCCACGTCGGCGGAGTCGATTGGGGCCGCCACGTCAACGGGCACGCCGCCGAAGTCGCGCAGGCCGGCGGCAAGGGAGTTCGGCGCGAACTTCGCGTCGGCGAAGGCCTTCGCGCGGGGGTTGGCCGAGAAGTCGAGCAGCGTGTAGCGGAGCTTGTCCACCTTGGCGGCGGCGTCCTTGCGGAGCGCGTACCTCGCGCCGCGCGGAAGGGTGAGGACGATGTTCGTCAGCGAGGCGCCGTCGCGGGACGGAGTTGCGCGGAGGGAGCCGTCGACCCAGACCTGGATCGCGCCGTTGTCCGCCAGTACGAAGTCCAGGTCGAGCGGGTGGCGAGAAGCCGGCGGCAGGCGGTTCCACTCGCGCAGGACATCGGCGCCCTGCGGCTCCATGTCGTAGGACGAGCAATACATCTGGAGGTCGGGACGCACCGACTGGGTCAGGAAGTGCGTGAATTCAATGGCAGCGTCGGGGAGGGGCATCTTCTGGCCGCGGGCGTAGGCGCCCACGGGGAGGAAGAGCGGCCCGGAAAACCTGGCGACGACCTTGAGGGGATGGCGCGCGACGAGGTCGGAGGCGCCAGGGCGGGAGGGACCAGTCCAGCAGAGGGAGAGCGCCGATTCGGGGACGGCGTTTGTCGTGTTGAGGGAGAAGCGGATGCCCTTCCGCGGCGCCTGCGGCGTCGGCATCAGGCTGATCGACTCGCCGGCCGGGGCGGAGACGACAACGCCGTCGGCAATCGGCTGGGAGAGGCTGCGGAACGACGCGAAGTGCTTCTCGACGGGATAGGCGGGAATGGCGCCCGGCGTCTGGACGCGAATGTCGGTGAGGTTGAAATGGCGGCCGGCCGACGCCGCAAGGTTGAAGGTGGCGAACTCTCCGGAGAGTGCGACCGAGCCCAGCTTGCGCATGCCGCGGTCATGGGCGTAGTAGACGTCGGCCGAGGCGCCGTTGGCCTTCAGGGCGAAGTCCTGCCAGTCGCGGTTGTTGGCGAAGGCCACATCGAAGCCCGCCACCTTGTCGGCGGCGACGCGGATCCGCTGCTCCTTCCCGGCGGAAGTGCGGAAGACCAGGTCGAAGAAGGAGGGATCTCCCGCCACGGCCGGCTCGGCGGGCTTGCCGTCCTTCGCCGGAACGGCCGCCTTAGGCGGCTTGGAGTTGGAGGTCTTGTAGCGGAAGGACACGTCGAACTTGTTCCCCGCCGGAAGGGCGATGGACTCCTTGAAGAGGAGGCCGGAGACGCCTTCGCCGGGCGAGACGGCAAGATGCGCCCCGCGCGCCCAGATCGGGTCGTTGGAGACATAGACGTTGATGTTGGTGTTGATGTTCGGGGCCGTGACGGCGTAGTTCTGGAAGTTCTCCTCGTAGACCACGCCGCCGTGCGCGGCCAGCGCCAATCCTGCGCAAACCGCAACGGTCAGCAGGGCTCTTCCAGACAGGACAGGGTTCTTCATCGTTTTACTCCTTTTGAAGTGTTTTCCACGGGCACAATTCTAGCACAATGCCGCTCGCTTCGCAAATCCGCGCACGACGCGGACGTGTCTTTGTTGCCAGGCCCCTTGTCACAAGGCGGCGGAATCTGAAAAGACGGGTATCAGAAGCTTGCGCGTGTCATCGTCCACCAGCGAGAAGCGGTTCCCGTCGTTGGGCGTCGAAAGGTAGTTCCAGACGCAATACGGGATGCCCCATTCTCGGCAAATGGAAATGACATCGCGCATGTACGCGAGGCGGCAGGCGGGATCGGCGTGGCGGATGGTCCCGAACTCCCCGTTCCAGAGGATCTTGCCGGGGTGGGCCCTGATGAAGTCAAGGGCACCTTGCAGGTAGTCGCGGAGGAAGGCGCGGTCGATGGCCGCGACGCCTGGATAGGGGTTCGCGTGGCCGTGGAAACGATGGTAGTCGCGGTAGCGCTCCACGTCGCGCGTCGGATAGGGCATGCTTCGGTTGTAGGCGAGCGTGCTGGCGTTGAGCACGCCGCGCTGGTGCGTGAACTCGTGGGGATGGTACATGTGGAAGGTATAGACGACGCGCGGATCGTCCCAGACCTTCAGGTCTTTCAGCTTGGCCGGGGAGTTCCAGCAAGTCGAGCCGACGACAAGCCAGCGGCTCGGATTCAGCTCCCGTATTGCGCGGATGGCGCGGTCGGCCAGATCGTTCCACTTTTCGGCGGGCACGTTCCGAACCTCGTTCAGGAGCTCGAAGGCGACGCCCGGATGTCCGTGGTAGCGGCGCTCCATTTCAGCCCAGAGATCGAGGAAGCGCCGCTGGAGGGCCTCGTCGTCGAGAAGCTGGACCTTCTCCGGGATGTCGCAGTAGTTCCCGACGGCCTTGTGGAGGTTGAGGACGAGGTTGAGGCCGTATTTGTCGCACCAGCCAACGAAGGCGTCGATTCTGGCAAACGTGCGTTCGCGCCAGCGGCCCGGCGCCTCCTCCAGGACGATCTGGTCGAAGCCGAGGCGGATGTGGTCGGCCCCCATCGAGGCGATGTTGGCGACGTCGGCCTCCGTGATGTACGAGTCGAAGTGCTCGAGATCCCCCACGGTAATGAGGAGGCGCTTGTCTTCGGGAAGCACGTTGAATCGCTTGTAGTTGGTCAACCAGCCGCCGATTCCCATTCCACGCGAGAAGCCGGGCCAATCCGCGCCGCGCACGCCGTCCTTAACCATCGACATGTCCATGGCAGTTCTCCTTGGAGATTTCAAGACATTCCCTTTTATTTTGCCACAACCGCCCCGCGACTCCCTATGGTCGCGCACCTTGCCGTTGACGGATTCCATCATATCACATCGCCCCGTGCGCGCAAAATGGCGCCGCTGTTTTCCCGGGCTGGGCCGACGCGGAAATGTGGTATCATAGATGGACCATGCAAACGCTATCGTCAAAGGACAGGGAGTTTTTCTCGCAAGTCGCGCAGTCTGCGATGCTGAACCCATTCAGCGCCGAACGCCTGACTTCCGACGCCTCGGCCGTTGGCAAGAAATGGGCCGCCGGTTCGTTCGCCCACCTCGACGAGCTTCTCGCGAAACTGGAGACGCGGATCAGGGCCAACTCCCCCACGGACGGCAAGCCGCTGCTCCGGGCCTTCCCGGCCGAGGACACGGAGACGCTTGAGTTCGCCGTGCTCTTCCTCGTCTTCCACAACTACCGCGAAAGCCTTGATGCGTACATCCGCGCCCAGGGCGCCGAGCTCAACAGCCTTCTCCCCGCCGACTGCGCCGCCGCCATCTTCGCCAACCTGCTGACCTACGGGTTCACCGTGGCCAAGGCCGAACGCTGCGTGGCGATCTTCTTCCAGATGCGCCGCGCCTTTCTCTTCATCTCGACGGGCCTCGTCGGCGACTGCGAATCGATGCGCGGCCTGCGCATCGATCTCTGGAACGCCATCTTCACCAGCGACCGCTCCCTCTACCTGGACCGCCTCTGGAACAGAATGGAGAACTTCTCGACGCTGCTCATCGGCGAGACGGGCACCGGCAAGGGCGCCGCGGCCGCCGCCATGGGGCGCGCGGGCTACATTCCCTACAACTCGGCGCGCCGCGCCTTCTCCGAGAACTTCACCAGCGCCTTCCTTTCCATCAACCTCTCCGAGTTCGCCGAAAACCTGATCGAGTCGGAGCTCTTCGGCCACAAGAAGGGGGCCTTCACCGGCGCCGTCGGCGACCACGACGGCATCTTCTCGCGCTGCAGCCGCCACGGCGCCATCTTCCTCGACGAAATCGGCGACGTTTCGCTCCAGGTCCAGATCAAGCTCCTGCAGGTTCTCCAGCAGCGCTTCTTCTCGCCCGTCGGCGGCTACGAGAAACTGCGCTTCAGCGGCCGCATCATCGCCGCGACGAACCAGGATCTCGCGAAGCGGCGCGCCGACGGCCTCTTCCGCAACGACTTCTACTACCGGCTCTCGTCGAGCCACATCGAACTCCCCTCGCTCCGCCAGCGCATCTCCGAAAACCCCGCCGAACGCGGCATCATGGTCGCCGAAACGGTGAAGCGGCTCACCGGCGCCGACGACGCCCCGCTCGTCGCCCGCATCGAGGAGGCGCTCGAGCGCGACCTGCCGCCCGACTACTCCTGGCCGGGCAATGTCCGCGAACTCGAGCAGGCGGCTCGCTCGGTCATTCTCACGGGCGGCTACCGGGGCGAGGCGCCGACCCTCCCCGCCCCCCTTCGTGGCGACGCCCGCTTCGCACGGTTCGCCGCCGGCGACATGACCCTCTCCGAGCTCGAGGCCTGGTACTGCTCGACCCTCTACTCCAAACTCGGCACCTATGGCGCCGTCGCAAAGAAACTCGGCACCGACTGGCGCACCGCCAAGCTGAAGATCGCCGCGGCCGCCCGTGCCACCACACCAAAGGACAAGCCATGACCATAGAATACGCAACGACGAAGGACCGCCAGGAACTTCTCGACTTCCTCCTCACCGTCTTCAAGGAGAAGAGCCCCGAGCATGCGCCCTTTGAGGACATCTATCCCGATCTTTTCCTCCCCAACGACGAGACGATGGGCCGCCATGCGGTAATCCGCGAGGACGGGCGGATCGTCGCCGCCGTCGGCACCTACCCCACCGTCATGCAAATCTTCGGCTGCCATGTCAAAAACGCCGGCGTCGGACAGGTCGCCACCGCGAAGGCCTGCACGGGCAAGGGCTACATGACGGCACTCCTCAAGAGCGAACTCGAACGCTGCCGCCGCGAAGGCTGCGTCTTCGCCTGGCTCGGCGGCCGCCTCGACCGCTACCGCCACTTCGGCTTCGAGAGCTGCGGTCTCTCCTTCGACCACTGCACCGATGCGCACGCGCTGCGGGACGTCCCCAAGAGTCGCACCATCTCGAAGGTTGACGCCAAGGCCCCCGGCGCGATTACCGAGGAACTCTTCGCCCTGCGCGAGAAGACGGTCAACTCCCTGCTCTACCCGATCGACATCCTGCGGCTGCAAATGACGCGGCGCGGCTTCGAGCCCGAAATCTGGACGGCGACACCCGCCGGCGCAACGACACCCGATGCCTGGGCAATCTTCGACAGGAAGGTCGACTGGATCATCGAATGGTGCGGATCCTTCGAAGGCCGCACCGAGCTTGCCCGGGCAATCGCGGAGGACGGCGTGGACAAGGTCTGGGTCAGATGCCCGCCAGCCGACACCGAGATGGCCGCCTTCCTGCGCCCTCACTGCCGGTACATGGCGCCTATCTCCCGCGTCCTGTGCGTCCTCGACGCGGACGCCCTCGTCGAGGCCTACCGCCCCCTTATCCCGAAGGACTTCGTGCTACCGCCTCCCGGCACGCCCGCGACGGAACTCGCCCGGAAGTTCTTCGGACCCGAGCGCGGCTCCGCCTGCCTGCCGGTGGAAATCCCCGTGCTCTTCCACGTCTAGTCCAACTGGGGAACAGGGTGTCCTACTGAGCCCCTATTCTTTCGCCCGAGTTGCCTTCTACAGTCTCACTTTGCCTGAGGGCGGGGACGGTCAAGTCTCCTGAAAGCGCCTCCGCTCCGTTATCTTCGGGTTCTACGACAATGCCCTGAAGACCGCCTCGGCGATGGCGCGGTGGCCGGAGGCGGGGGGATGGGTCGGATCGGGCCAGTCATCCTTCTGCGCGGAGGGCGCCGTGGCGGCGTAGATGTCAACGCCTTCCGCGCCGACCTCCTCGGCAACGGCCTCGAGGTCGTCCGCCATCAGGGCCATGGTGGGGCCGTACTTGGCGGCATTCTCGGCCTTCATCGCGCAGAGGCGCGTCCACATTAGGATTCGCGGCTTGCGTCCGCCGGCCTTGAAGGCGTTTAGAACGTCGGCATACTGGCGGCGGAACGTGCCGCGGGCAAGCGCCGGAGTGCCGTCGGCCGCGAGAGTGAACTCCTTCGGAAATTCGTCGAGGTCGTTCGCCCCAAGGTTCGAGACGACGATGTCCGGCCCCCAGGCCAGGGCCTCGGCGCACGCTGGCGACAGAGACCAGGCGCGCCGTCCGTTCTCCGTCGTCTTCCATGGGAGGTGGAGATAGACGCCCAGCGCCGGGACGCCGAAATTCCGCACCTCGAAGCCGTCGCCCAACATCCGCTGAAGCAGCGCGGGGAATGCTTCGCTCTCGGGGTGGGCAAGTTTCCAGCCGTAGGTAATAGAATCACCAATACATGCAACCTTCACCCTCATGACGCTTGCAGCACCTCCATGTCATCCACGTTGACAATGACGGGTAGCCAGGAAACGCGCTTGACGACGAAGAGGCTGCGGTTACCAATGCCGGTGATGACGACGCGGATCGTCTTCATTGGCGGCAAAGCGAAATTGCCCATGCTTTCCGGCCGTCCGGCCATTGTCTTTCGTTCAGGTGTTTCCATGTTGATTTTGGAAGGGCTCTTTTCCCCCCATCCATGTCGTCAACCAGCTCGGTTCAGCACCTCACACCTTGGCTTTCCTGCGCGAATCGAATGCAAGAATACAATCAGTCATTGAAGACGAAGCGCCAGAGAGGAACCTTGCCGACGGCGATTTCGGCGTCGGCGGTCGTACCGGGGGGAACGTCGAAGTCCGGCTCGTTGTAGGGGCAGTAGATCACGCGGTAGGTGTCGTTGCCTTCGGCCTGGATGGCGCCGCGCATCTCGCCAACGGTGGCAAAGACCCACTTCCGCCCCATCAGCCGCTTTTCCGTTCGGAACTGCACACGGACGGGCATGCCGGTCGCGACATGGGTCGCGTAGCGTTCAGGGACGCGCAACCGGAGGAGCTTCTCCTTGTCACCGAAGATCTCGTAGAGCACCTGGTCCGACCGCACGACTTCGCCGGGGTAGAAGGTGTGGCGGAAGAGCTGCCCCGCCGCCGGCGCCCTGACGGTTCGCGCCTCCAGATCCGCCTTGGCGGCGGAGACGGTGACCTCGGCCGCGCCGAGCTGCCGGCGAAGCGTCTCGAGCCGCTTGAGCCCGATTTCGACATCGCGGCCGTCGAGCTGTCCGTAGGCCAGGGTGGCCATCGCCACCTGGTGTTCGTCGGCCATGAGGTCGCGGGTGGAGGCGAGCCCCTTGTCAACGAGCTGCTTCGTGATGGCCAGCTTGCGCCGCGCATAGTCAAGGGTCAGCGAGGCGACCTGCACGGCGTTGGAGTGGCTCCTGACCTTCTCGGCGTATTCGGCCTCGCCAAACTCGAGTTCGCTGCGGGCGCGGCCCGCCTCGGCCTCCGCCTTGAGCAGGGCCGCGCGCTCGAGGTCGTCGTTGAGCCGGACGAGGGCGTCCCCTGCCCCGACCTTTGCGCCGGAGGTGGCGTCGATCGACTTGACGACGCCTGCGACGGGCGAACGCACCTCGGCGTAGGGCCACGTCGTGGCATAGCCGGACGCGGGAACGCGCCTTGTCACCTCCACGCGGGTGAGGAGCAGGTAGACCGCGGCGACGGCCACGACGACCCGCGCGATGTTCTTCGCCAACTTCCGCCGCCGCTCGTTCGGCGTCGCGGGGGGCTTTTCGCCCCGTGTGCTGCGGTATTCGCCCATAGCTCAGACTCCTGTCACGAAAGACCGGCGCCGCCCGAAACGGCGCGCCTATTTCGTCTCCTTTTCCTTCTTCGCCGCTTCCTTCTTCATCGACGCGATGTCGTCATCGTAGCGCTTGATGCAGAGATTGCAGTCGGCGCAGTCGCGCTCGTAGCAGTTGCGGTGGACGCGAGACGGATACATCTTGCGGAAGGCCTCGTAGCACTCGTCGCTGCAGAAGCTGAAGCGTTCCTGGTTCGCGCCGAAGGCGACCTGCACGACATGGAAGCCGTCGATCTCGGGGTCGCAGACCTTCTCGCACCACGAGCACTTCACCGTCAGATGGTCGAGGACGCGCTTACGGCGCTGCTCCAGCTCCTCCTCGGGCCAGATGTACTCAACCCACGCGACGGCCTCGCGGCGGAGGCGCGCGATGACGGCGTCGTTGCGCAGCAGCAGGATCGTGCCGTCCTTCAGCGTGTAGGCCCGCTCGCCTTCCAGAACGGTGTCGGAGGAGAGGAGGTGGATCTTCACGCTGCCGGTTCGGGGGATCTCGTAGGAATTCCAGCCGCAGGCGTCGCAGACCTCGGCGAAGAGGTGCTGGCGGATGTGCTCGCCGCATTTCGGGCAGCGGCCGCCCTGGATGACCTTGAGACTGCGCAGAGACTGCTCGGCGGCCTCCTTCAGGCGGCGCCGCGCCTCGCGCGTGATTTCGTCTCCGCCGGTGTCCTCGGCCTCCTCGAGGAGTTTCTTGTCCTGTTCGAGATGCTCGCGCTGGTCGCCCTGGATGATGGCGTCGTTGAGCAGGTCGTTCGCGCTGACGGAGGCGTCGTCCCAGCCCGGGAACTGCCTTCTCAGCAAATTGATGAGTCGCGATGACATCGCCATGGTCTTTTCCTCCGGGCGCCCCCGCGGGGACGCCGCAAGCTATCTTTCCGCCGAAGCCCCTCCGATTGTCACGCCGTTGGCCAGCATGAGGTCGAGGAACGAAAGCACGACATCGTAGGCCGCCAGATTGGACCTCCCCTCTGCGGAGGTCAGGTCGGACTGCGCGTCCAGGACGTTGCGGCTGCGCCCCTCGCCGAGGCCGAGGCGCTCCGACTCGGCCTCCAG
>JAEEGL014913981.1_pt1 | contig 10961 bp, 8 predicted proteins | sample 9134231 | NCBI WGS metagenome assembly JAEEGL01 (sample SAMN16246548, study PRJNA631951) | gut metagenome | biome: gut microbiome; feature: rumen; material: fiber-attached | host: Bos | place: Iran: Karaj | collected 2018-10 | reverse complement strand
TCGCGGTTTATCTTTTGACGAATACCTTTGATATCGTATGCGCGGTATTCCAATTAGGATCGGAGATCGTAAATGATTCTTCATCAACGATCACGGGAGCAACTTCGATAGATGTCGCATCTACAATCCAGACAATGTTCAACGATCAGTTTTCCAGCATGGATACAGGGGAATTATTCGTATTCGCTATGGAAACCTTCATAGTGAAATTCGGTATGAAGATCATGGCGGTCTGCATCACCGTCGTTTTATACAGCCGTATGATCGAGATTTACCTGTATATGTCGGTTGCACCGATCCCGTTTGCGACACTGACAAACCGGGAGTGGGGAACGATTGGGACAAACTATGTAAAAGGGATCACGGCTCTGGCATTCCAGGGATTTTTCATCATGGTATGCGTAGGCATTTATGCGGCGATCGTAACGGATGTAGTTTCTTCCGTAGACAGTTTTACGCTGTCTTCCGCGTTGTGGCAGGTGGGAGCAGTCACGATCGTTTTGTGCTTCGCATTGTTTAAGACCGGATCCATAGCACGTTCAGTGTTCAATTCGCATTAAGGAGGAAAAGAAGAATGGCTTTATCGGTAGATGTGCCGAAGAACCTGCGGGTAGTCAAGAATAAGGTGGCGCTGGGACTTACGAAGCGCCAGCTGATCTGCTATCCCATAGGGATCGTTCTTGGCGTACCGGTGTACTTCCTGACAAAGGACATCATCGGCGGGACATTCGCGGCACTGATCATGATAGCTCTGATACTGCCCTTCTTTCTGCTGGCACATTTTGAAAGGGATGAGAAGCCGGCGGAAAAGGTTTTAAGGGACATGATTGAGCATAAATACCTTCGTCCGACATTCAGGCCTTACAGGACGGAAAACCTGTATGCGCTGCTTGCAAGGCGTGAGGAGATAGAAAAGGAGGTGGCAAGACTTGAAGGCAGAAAAAGGCGCCGTGACTAAAGCGGTGCAGTCGAAACCCTCCGGAAAGGCAAGAAAGCTCACGCCGGAGGAGAAGAAAAGAATAAAAGAACTGAAGAAGGAGCTGGCGCAGATCGACCGGAAGAGCGCGGATACAGCGCAGAGAACGATCCCGTTTGAAGCGATGTATCCGGATGGCGTCTGCAAGGTCAGCGGGGATTATTACACAAAGATGGTCCGCTTTTATGACATCAACTACCAGCTGGCAAAGCTGGATGACCAGAAAGCGATCTTTTCATCTTACTGTGAGTTCTTAAACTATTTCGACCCGTCCATAACGCTGCAGTTTTCTTTTGTGAATGAGAAAAGGCCCAGGCGTGAGGTGGAAAGGAATATCGAGATCAAGGCACAGGATGATGAGTTCGGCGATCTTCGTGAAGAACTTTCGGATGTGCTTAAGACAAAACTGATGCAGGGCAATAACGGTATGGAGAAGTCAAAGTATATCACCTTCGGCATTCATGCGAAGAACTTAAAAGATGCAAAGAGCCGTCTGGATAATATAGAAAATGCCGTGATCAATAGCTTTAAGCAGATGGGGGCAAAGTCGGAACCGGTAACCGGGGAAGAGCGGATAAAGATATTGCACGATATCTTAAATGACGGATCTGAATCGCCGTTTATGTTTTCCTATCCCATGCTTAAGAAGAGCGGCATGTGCGTGCAGGACTTTATCGCACCGACTTCTTTTGATTTTTCCTATAACAACATGTTCAAGATCGGCGATAAGTATGCGCAGGTCACTTATCTGCAGATGTTTGCGGAAGAGTTCCGAGACAAGATGCTCGCTGACTTCTTAAACATCGACGATGATATCGTGATCAACATCCATATCACAACCGTGGATCATGTGGCAGCGATCAAACAGATCAAGGGGAAGCTCAGGGATATCCAGTCAGAAAAGATCGAAGCGCAGAAGAAAGCAGTACGGGCCGGATACGACATGGATATCATTTCCAGCGATATCCAGACCTATGGTACGGATGCGGAGTTCTTCCTTCAGCAGCTGACGGCGAATAACCAGAACATGTTCCTGGTGACATTCATTCTGATGAATACTGCAAAGACTAAGCGGAAGCTTAAGAATGTCGTTGAGAATGTGGCCGGAATCGCGCAGAAGTATAACTGTAACATCCGTCCGTTTTCGCATACGCAGGAGCAGGCGCTGGTATCGACACTACCGCTTGGCGTCAACCAGACCGGCATCTGCAGGGAGCTTCTTACAGACTCTACGGCAATCTTTGTACCCTTTACCACGCAGGAACTGTTCCAGTCGGGAGAAGCGCTGTATTACGGCTTAAATGCCCTTTCTAACAACATGATCATGGCAGACCGCAAGCAGCTGAAGAACCCGAACGCGCTGGTGCTGGGTACGCCCGGTTCCGGTAAGAGTTTCACTTGTAAGCTGGAGATGATGAACGCATTTCTGATCACATCGGACGATATCATCATCTGCGATCCGGAGGGTGAGTATCACGCGCTGGTACACGAACTCCACGGTCAGGTCATCAGTATTTCCAATAAATCCAGTGACTATATCAATCCCATGGATGTGAACCTGGATATCGTAAGGCATCCGGAGAAGTACCGTGTGGATGGAGAAGTGGAAGATGTGGAGACGATCATCTCGGATAAGTCGGAGTTTCTGATCTCCTTCTGCGAAATGGTAGTCCGCAAGCCGCGCGGTGAGGAACTGGACGGTGATGAAGTGGCTGCAATCGACCAGTGCGTAAAGGAAATATATACGGAATATCTCTATAACGATCCGAAGGAAGAGAACATGCCGATCCTTGAGGACTTTCTGAATGCACTGCTGGCACTGGAAAAGAAAGGAAGCGCAGCGGCCGGCAGGGTGGCAAGCTCCTTAAAGATGTATGTTACCGGTTCGCAGAATGTCTTTAACCACAGGACAAATGTGGATATCAATGCCAGGGTGGTGTGCTTCAACATAAAAGAGCTGGGAACAACGCTCCGCAAGCTGGGCATGCTGATCATCCAGAACATGGTATGGACGCGTGTATCGGTCAACAGGGCCTTAAAGAAGAGCACCCGCTATTACGTGGATGAGTTCCATTTACTTTTGGGACAGCCGCAGACAGCGCAGTATTCCGTGGAGATCTGGAAGCGTTTCCGTAAGTGGGGCGGTATCCCTACGGGTATCACACAGAATGTGAATGACCTGCTGATCTCAAGGCAGGTAGAGAATATCTTTGGTAACAGCGATTTTGTTCTGATGCTGAACCAGTCAAAGGACGATCAGAAGATCTTAGCCCAGAAACTGAATATCTCACCGGCACAGCTGGCGCATGTGGATAACGCAGGACCCGGCGAAGGCCTGATCAGTTATAACGGCATGATCATCCCGTTCGTGAACCGTTATCCGAAGCATACACGCACATATAAGGTGATGACGACCAAGCTGATAGAGACTTAAGGAGGAGGCTATGGCAGATAAGATCACATCGGAGAATAAGATCCGTGCGGATACCCTGAATGTTAACAGCGCGAAGATTGACCGTGATGAGGTCGGCGACAGCAGGAACATGACCGGTACCGGAAAAGCCGGCAATGTCAATATCTCGAAAGATTCCGCATTAAGACCTGAAAGCCGGAATGTTACCAAAAGGGACCTAAAGGATAAAGAAGGATCAGAGGAAAACGCGGAAGAAAAGGCTGAGGAAGGCAGCGGAAAGCGAAAAGACCGTGGAAGGCAGAAGCCGGCGCTTACAAATGACCGGAGAGACAATCCTGATGCTGATGCCGATGATGCCAGGAAGAAAAGGAACAAAAGGATCGCGCAGAACAAGTACAGGGAGTTTGTTGCCGGAACCACTATGAAGCCGAACATAAAGAACGTGTCCGGTGTTAAGGGTGAGTCGGAAGTACGAAACGCTGTCAGTAGGGATGCGCCAAAGAACAGCAGGAGCAAGAAGGTATCCAGGTCAAAGAATAAACAGCTGTTATCCAGAAGCGAGATGCAGACGAAGAAGGCAGCTGAGCGGGCCGGGATCCAGAAGAAGATGACGGCAGCTATGACTGCTGCGGGCGTAATGAAGGAAGGACTCTACGATACGGATGATGGCGAGGAGATATCTGAGAAACTTGTCCGTAAGGGAAAGAGCCTGACGCAGAAGATCGGTAACCATTTCTACCAGAAGCGCAGCATAAAGGAGAAAACAGCCGCCGAAGTGAGGAAAGGGAAAGCTGCTCAGAGTTCCGGGAAGAAGAGCGCAAAGGTTAAAGCACCTAAAAAGAAGGATGACGGCACATATAAGGTAAACGCCAATGCAAGAAAGCAGGCTGCAGAGCAGGCAAAGAAAGAACAGGCAAGACGTTTACAGGAGATGCAGGCAAAGAAAGCCGCACAGAAGCGGATGATCCATAAGCAGTATGCCAAGGAAGTCCGTGAGAAGGAGAAGGTTAAGCAGACAGCGACGAAAGTCTCAAGGAAGATACAGGAGCTGGCGGCAAAACATTCTACGGCGGTTGTTGTGATCCTGCTGATACTTCTCCTGTTTTTGATCTGTTTCGTATTGCTGGGATCCTGCGCGCTTGGTGCTGCGGCATTGTCCGGGGAAGTAGCGGAAGGCACTTATCAGTCAAAGCCGATCGATATCGAAAACACGGAACTGGAAATGCAGTACCAGGAAGCCCTGTTGCAGTATCAGATCGATACGATGCAGACCACATATCCTGGTTACGACGAATACCATGTGACCGGCGGGCCGATGGTTCACGATCCTTTTGCACTGATCGCATATTTTTCGGCAAAGTACGGAATATTTACCTATGAGGAAGTAGCGGCTGAAGTGGATGAGCTGGCGGCGCTTATGTATCAGCTGACCTTCACGGAATCGCAGCGGGGACCATATATAACCTATGTACCGGACGGAAACGGCGGCTATACGCTGCAGACTTATTACATCACGACACTGACGGCAGAGATCACGATGACGCCTTTAGAGGATCTGATCGCGGAGAGACTTAACGCAGAACAGATGGTGCATTATGAGCGGCTGATGGAAACCAAGGGAGCTCTGCAGAGATTTGCGGCACCTGTGGAAGGCTGGAGCAATGGCATTACGGAACCTTATGGGATCCAATCGTCGCCGGCAGGTCTGTATCAGAACTCGGGCGTGTATGTCCATGTGGAAAGCGGATCGAATGTACAGGCGATGTGCTCCGGTACGGTCACGGCTGTCGGAAGCGGTGCATATGGAAACTATGTAACGATCACACATGAAGACGGATATGTAGCAACGATCGCCGGAATCAGCTCTATAAGCGTTTCGGTGGGAAGTACGGTGGAACTGAAGGAATCTTTGGGAACGACCAATGGTGATGTGTACTTCGAGATCAGTTATGACGGCGTGTACTACAATCCGCACTTTTTTGTTCACTACTAAGGAGGAGTGTATGAGAGGAGGATGAAATGACAAGGGAAAAAATGAAGGAGCGTTACGACAGGGCGAAAGAGGCAATGGAGAAAGCCAAAGCCGAGATGGAAAAGTACGGGCATGATATGGAAGAGGCCGATAAGAACGACCTCTGGCGAACGGCCCAGAAGCACCATATCACAGCGGAGGATCTTGCACGCCTGATCGCTATTAAAGAGAAAGAAAATGCGGCGCTGTTAAAGCGGGCAGAAGAACGAAAAGCAGAAGCGGCACCGGCAGGTGCGGAAAAGGAGGAAAACAAAAATGACAGCAAATAAGTTAAGAGGCGTGATCGCTGCGGGCGCAATGATCGCAGGGATCCTGATGCCCATGAGTGCCTATGCGGCGGATGATGATGTGACGATCACGCTCACAGGCCCTGACGGATGGGTTTCCGCGCAGGGCGAAGTAAATGTGGAAGTAAAGATCAGGCCGGACAGCGGCGTGGAGATCAAGACGATCGAAGCAAAGCAGGATGACGGGAAGTGGACGGATATATCTGATACCATGACCTACTTGGCAGCGGATAACGGAACCGTATCGGTGCGTGTAAAGGATACGGAAGGAAAGACCTATGAGAACAGCCTGGAACTGAGCTGCTTTGATAAGGAACTTCCTACACTGATCGCGGCAGTGAACCGCGGCGTACTGCATATCCAGGCACAGGATGCGGTATCCGGTATCAAAAATATCTATGTGAACGGATATACCTTTGCGGATGTACCCGACGGGGATATCACGATCCGTCTGCAGCAGTTCGATGCGACCTATGCGGATTTCAAGATCCAGGTGACGGATCACGCCGGCAATATCTCGGATACATATACCGTGGAGAACCCGTATGTGAAGACAGATGATGACAGCGACCTGTCACATTATCTTCCGGAAGTGGCGATCCCTACGGATGAGGAACACAGCATCGGAACCGTACTGGAGTATTCCACGAATGAAGTGGAGATATCCGGCAGCGATATGTTTAACCGTATCGAAGAGATGCGCTGGATGCTGATGGATGAGGACGGGAATCCCCTTCCCCTTGGCAAGGAAGTATATACGATCGGAACGGCAAGCGGAAAGACCTTTTATATGATCATTGACCGTTCGGAGGACGAGAACAACGCATACCTCTTAACGCAGGCAGGCGAAGCCGACATCTTAAACTTCGTACAGGATGATGAGGAGAAGGTGCTGCCCCAGAATGCGGCGGTTGTATCGGAGCATACGCTGACGGTCGGGAATAAGCCGGGCACTGCGCAGACGCCTTCCAAAGAGGAACTGGCTCCGGATGCGCAGCCCGTACAGGAGAAAAAGGGCGGAAACAGTAAGACCCTGCTGATGGTCGGAGGATGCGTCCTGCTCTTTGGCGGCGCGCTGGCATATCTCAAACTGGGAAATAAGAAACCGAAGGTGCGCCACGATGAGGATGAAGACGAGGATGATAACGATGATGTGGATGAGGTTATGGTCCGGGATGATGACCGTGAGGAAAGTGAGGAAGGATAAATGCAGCTGATCATTACGGAAAAGCCGAGCGTGGCAATGACTTTAGCCAGGGCGCTTGGCGTGACGGAAAAGAAGAACGGATATCTGGAAGGAAATGACAGGATCGTATCCTGGTGTTTCGGGCATCTGGTGGAGCCGGTCTATCCTGAAGATTATGACGAGGCCTATAAGGAATGGAAGTATGAAACGCTACCGATCATTCCTTCACAGTGGAAGTATCAGGTAAAGGAAGATACGAAGGAACAGTTCGGGATCTTAAAGAGCCTGATGAATGATGAGCGGGTCACGGAAGTGGTGGAAGCGACCGACTGCGGACGGGAAGGAGAGCTGATCTTCCGTCTGGTATATGAGCAGGCAGGGTGTGATAAACCGATCCGCAGGCTCTGGATCAACTCCATGGAAGACAGCGCGATCCAGAAAGGCATGGAGGAATTAAAGCCCGGAAGTTTACTGGATAACCTTTATAACTCCGCAAGATGCAGGCAGTGTGCCGACTGGCTGGTAGGGCTTAACGGAACGAGACTTTTTACCGTGCTCTATCAGGGCAGGACGTTGAAAGTCGGACGGGTACAGACGCCTACGCTGGCGATGGTCGTGGACCGTGAGGTGGCGATACGTAGTTTTAAGAAGACACCGTATTACACGATACAGATGAAACTGGGCGGTTATACGGCAGTATCGGATAAGTATGCATCGCAGGAAGAAGCGGAAAATGCAGCTGCGGGCTGCATCGGAAAAGAAGCTGTGATCCGTGATGTAGTGCATGAGGAAAAGGCAGTCAGGCCCCCGAAGCTTTATGATCTGACATCCCTGCAGCGGGATGCGAACAGGACATTCGGATATACGGCAAAACAGACGCTGGATCTGACACAGGCGTTATATGAAAAAGGACTGGTCACCTATCCGAGAACCGACAGCCGCTATTTATCAGACGATATGGGACAGACCGTAAAGGATGTATGTAAAGCGGTGATGGAGAACATTCTTCTGGATGCAGGAGCACCTTATGTGCCGGATACTTCCGGAGTTCTGGACAGTAAAAAGGTGACGGACCACCATGCGATCATTCCCACGATGAAGATAGAAAACGCAGACCTTAAAGAACTGTCGGACGATGAGATTAAGATCCTGAACCTGATCGCCTGCAGGCTGCTCTGCGCGACGGCGGATAAGTACCGTTATGAGAGCATGATTGCAAAGGCAGACTGCGGAGGGATCATATTCACCTTAAAGGGAAAGCGCGGGCTGGAGAAAGGCTGGAAAGCATACGAAGAACAGATGAAGGCCGGATACCGCCTGACTAAAGAACTGGCTGATGAAGAGCCGGAAGAGGGTGATGAGACGGCGCAGGAGGATGTCTTTGAAGAATTAAAAGACTCTTATAGCAACTTACAGATTGATGTGGTTGAAGGCTTTACAAAGCCGCCTGCGCACTTCACGGAGGCCACGATCCTTACGGCGATGGAACATGCCGGGGCTGATGAGATCTGTGAGGAAGCGGAGCGTAAAGGTTTGGGCACTACGGCTACCAGGGCGGATATCATAGAGAAACTGATCAAGGACGGATTCTTAAAGCGCGAGAAGAAGATGCTGATCTCTACAGAGGATGGGGAGAAGCTGATCACGATCCTTCCGGATAAGGTGAAATCAGTAAAGCTCACGGCAGAATGGGAGAACGATCTGACGCTGGTCGCTAAGGGAGAGAAGACAGCTTTTGAGTTTATGCGTTCCATTGAAGATATGGTGCGGGAACTGGTCGGTACCTATCATTCCGTAACGGAAGAAGAAAAGCAGATGTTCCGCCCCGTGTCTGAAGTTCTGGGGCACTGCCCGAACTGCGGAAAGGAAGTGGCATTCGGAAAATACGGAGCCTTCTGTACCGGGAAATGCGGTCTGAACATACAGAAAGCAATGGGGCAGACGCTCACGCCGGTCGAGATTCGTAATGTGCTGGCAGGTAAGAAGATCTTTAAGAAAGGACTGAAATCAAAGGCCGGCAAGACCTATGATGCGTATCTTATCCCTGACGGGGTGGAGAAATACACCTATGAGAAAGACGGTGTAACAAAGAACGGTGTCGGGATGAAGTACCGTATGGAATTCCCGAAGGATACCGGAAAAAAGAAAAAGTGAGGAGGTGAGAATAGTGAAGAAGATCCTTGTGGTAGTAGCCGCTATTGCGGCGGTCGCAGGCGTAGCAGTATTTGTTGTTAAGAAGTGTGCGTAAAGTTAAGCACAACGGAATCAGTGTATAAGGGTTCACGGAAAATGCCAGTCCGGAGCCCTTTAATTTTTTGACCGGGAAAAGACCGGAGAAAGGAGAATTATCATGGCAGAAACAAAGACAGGTATGCAGCAGGAGGAGACGAAGAGCGCGCAGGATATGCTCGGTGGACTGAACTGGGGCGACAGCAAGCCCCAGCATGAGGACAAGAGCGAGATCGCGATCCACTTCGCTACTGGACACATGAAGGAGTTTACCGGACAGGACGGTAAGGAATACGCCCGGATCAGTATCCCTACGGAGCAGGAGCAGGGCAAGAGCTGGCCCAGTTTCGTACTCCCCCGCGATATGGTGAAGGAGAATGAGGGCGGCAAGAGCATGTGGGCAAAGATCCCTGCAGAGGGCAAGACAACGCTTTCGGTGAGCGAGGCAGCCGGAGTCGCGGAGGATGGCAAGAAGCTGTTTAAGACGAAGTATGCCTCTATTGAAAACAAGGACCTCAAGAAGCTGATGGAAGCAAGCCGCGAACAGTCCCAGAACCGTGATTCCTTTAAGGATAAGCTGGAGGAGAAGAAAGCAGAAGTACAGCCCCCTGCCCAGGGAATGGGCGCGCAGCACAAGGATCAGGTGCTGTAATAACGATCATCATCCCCCGTCAATAAAGCGGCGGGGGATATACGAAAGGAGAATTTCGAAATGGAAGAGAACAAGAGCAAGATCGTATATTCCTACGACAGATCCTCATATAACGATGAGGAAGCGAGAAAGCGCTATACGGCGTATATGCAGAAGATGATGGCACTGATGTCGCAGCAGCAGACGGGAGGTAAGAAGGGATGAATTTTGAAGAATTTACACAGTATGTGCAGGGATTTATCAAGGACTTCCTTCCGGAAAAGTATGCGGATGCAGAGGTAAGCCTTCAGGAAGTGATGAAGAACAATGACGAGAAGCTGACAGGGCTTGTGATCCGTACCGAGGACAGCAATATCACGCCTACGATCTATCTGAACGAGTACTTTAAGGAGTATGAGGCAGGGGCTTCGCTGGAAGACCTGATGAAGAGCGTAGCGGACACGCAGGTATCCCATGACGGAAAGGAGTTTGATGTATCCCGGATCACGGATTTTGACCATGTAAAGGATAACATCCGCTTAAAAGTGGTCAGCGCAGATATGAACAAGGAGTATCTGGAGGGCAAGCCCTTTAAGCTGGTGGAAGACCTGGCGGTGGTCTATTATGTCGATCTGGGAGAGAACAACGAGTTTGGAAAGGCGAGCGTGCCGATCACGGATAACCTTCTGAAGGTTTATGGCATCACGGCAGAAGAATTGCACGATATCGCCACTCAGAATATGGAGACTTTGGTAACTCCGCAGTTCCAGGATATGGAGAGCATGCTCCGTGAGACGATGATGCAGAGCCTGCCGCCGGAGATGCCGCAGGATATGAAGGACCAGATCGTGGAAGGCGTGCTGGCCGGACAGGGAGCACCGTCGATGTACATTCTTACGAATGAGGATAAAATGAACGGTGCAGCTATGCTTTTAAGCCCGGAAGCAATGGATATGGTGCGTGAGGCTGTCGGAGATGACTTCTTTATCCTGCCGTCGAGTATCCATGAGTGTCTGATCGTTCCCAAGAGCGCGGATGTATCGCTGGAAGCCTTGGAAAATATGGTGAAAGAGGTCAATGCGAACGAAGTGGCTCCCGGTGAGCGCCTTTCCGATCATGTCTATGAATATGACGCAGAGGAGCGCTGCATTGTGCGTGCCGATAAGGCGGAAGAGCGCCGGCAGGAGAAGGAAACGATGCAGAAGGA
>JAEEGL014664077.1_pt1 | contig 10961 bp, 4 predicted proteins | sample 9134231 | NCBI WGS metagenome assembly JAEEGL01 (sample SAMN16246548, study PRJNA631951) | gut metagenome | biome: gut microbiome; feature: rumen; material: fiber-attached | host: Bos | place: Iran: Karaj | collected 2018-10 | reverse complement strand
GATGCTTTCATCCTTTGCATGTTTGTCTATAATATGCAGAAGCCATTTCCCCTGCTTTTGCTGAATCTCTTGATCGGACGAATCACGAACCAATAAATCCTGAAGCACACTTGAGATTCTCCACTCAGAAATAGGTGTATACATCGAGGCTAATTCTTCATAGATACAATCAAAGTATTCTATGTAGTTCTCTGATTTCCATAGCATTTTATATCTATCAAAATCGAAATCACAACCATTATCTCCGTTAATTGTTGATGCAATAAAATCAGCAAATCTCTTTATCCATGACTCATCATATGTTAAAAACGCCTGTAGATAAATGCCATACCAGTCTACCATTTTACTGTGTTCTAACATATAAAAATATATATCTTTCAGCAGAGACAAATCCGAAGCATACATCTTTATTAACTCCTCTGGGGAATATAAAGTCTCACAAAACAAATTATAAAAATACATTTCCACAATATATGTGTTGTACTTAGTTTTTTCCAGTATGATTCTAGATACATTAATATATATTTTATCATCAATTAGCGAATATTTGTCCAGGAATCTTAAACTTCTATATGACGATGATTTAATATCTTTGTCAGAATCGCTTTTTAAAAATTTAATCAACTTCATATATGTATCCAAATTTACTTCTTCTGGCGGAAGTAATTCAAAAAAACTAAACTTCCATTTGTTCCCGGCCGCTGAATTTTTTAAATCTATCTTCGCATATATTTCTTCAGGCGAAAGGAAGCTAAATAGAGAATTTAATATTACTCCCGGGTTCACCTCAAGTACATCGGCTTTTTCTAATAACGTATCGAAAAACACCATGCTCTTCTCCGGTGCGCTAGTTATATTGCTAACTATTATTTCAATGCTATGCGCAATCGTATACCTTTTGTCTCTGTCATTTTCAAACCTTGATTCATTAATAAGTCTAATTGCATCGTTGATGAGTTCTGGTATTTCTACCACTGAAATATCTTTTGCTATCTTTTGAAGATTCATCAAATACTGTTTTTGATATTCGTCGTATTCTAAGCCTGAATAAACAAAATCATAATCTAAAACGGATAACAACTTCCACCCTTTTGTAGAAAACAAAGCTTCATCCCTTACGTACTCAACATGAAGACTTGTCCAACCGAAGTACAAGTCTCTTGTGATTAACGCTTTTTTTATTTCTCCTAAAAAACCTAGCTTAATTATCGACTCAACGTGTTTTTTCTCTTCAAAAACGACATCTTTATCACATGCACTCCGAAGAGAAACTGCATAATCTTTCAAAAGTAACTCTATATCTTCTACCAACTCAGGTATTTGAGCTAATTTAGACACTATTTCCCAACATTTTTTCCGATACTTTAATACATTTTCGTCATTACTCAGTTCTATATGATATATCCTAAAATTGTTACCTCGTCCTATTTCAGTCGGTCTAAACTCAAATTTTAAGTATTCCTTTACCACAGCAAGGATAAATCTTAACACGTATAAGTTCCCATCTGAATAATTTAGAAATACATCACATACTGTCTGTTCTGCATAAAAATGATATAAATACGATTCCTGATCAACCCCGTATACATTTTTTATAAACTGATACCCAATAATCGCTTTCTCTTCGGATTTTGCTACATATTTCAGTAGGAGTTCTATAGCTGTTTTGAGATATAATGTATTCCCGTATCCGGACAACAATCTCAAAATATTCTTCCCATTGTTAATCAAATGCTTGTTAAAATCAATATGCTTATTCTCAAATTCTTCAGATGGAATAGATTTAATCTTTTCTTCAGCATATAGGAAAGCTTCTTCAGGTCTAAATGTATGAAACGTAGCAACAAAGTCTTCAAAACAACGTTCTTTCTCACTTTCATATCTAGCCCAGACCTTCTTCACTTCGTCCGAAATATAACCACATAATGATTCTGTCGAAAAAATATGAAATAAAGTATCAACAGACCTTATCACTCCTTCTCTGAAGTGCTTATATCCTACATATAAAACATCTGAAAAAGGGATTTCCTTTTGTTTAAAAAAAGTATAATACAACATATAGTTTGAAAGACACTGGTCGGAAATAGTTGCAACCAAATCTTTATGAATTTCAACTACTTCCATCTTTGAAAGTGTATAAATACACTCCGTAAATGCTTCTTCTGAAATATTACCGGAGCATAATAAATCTGATATTCTATCAAGCCTATTCAAAAATACAGCATTAAATAATGCCAAGATTCCTGCCGTCAGGCAAAGCCTCCTATTTTTTCCCAATTTTACGCCTACCACATCCGCGTAGTATTGGTCATAAACTTCAGACGCATCGTGAATTGAAGAAAGCGTTTGTTTTTCTTTAGCTATCCGGCCTGCCATATACGCTATTCTTGGATTTCCTTCGGCAATTCTTATTATCTGCTCAACATAAAGAGAATTTGTTATTTCCAAATTTAGATTCAAAAAATTTATGATATCATCATCCAAAAAAGGCTTTAACTGAATCAATTCAGGTTTTGTAACCTTATTTACCGCTCTGATCACTTCCTCCTTGGCGTAATCTCTCACAGTCATGATTACCTTAACATTAAATCCTTCACTATACTTAGAAACATACTGTAAAATTTGTGATATCCCAGCTAATTCATTTGCATCATCCACAAAGAATAAATAATTACCTTTTTTCTCTATCTTTGATACCAAATCATCATACAATGGCTCATTGTTGTTTTTTACGCATAACAGAATAAAACCTTTTTCATCCGAGTAATGCTTGATTGCTTCAAGCACCAACCTTGTTTTTCCTGTACCTGCCGCACCATATACGACAACAACTTTTTTGGTCTCTATAGCTTGAATTACTTCCTGCAATTCCTCTTTTCTTCCAAGAAAAACTGTTTTGAGTGGAGCGGCCATTTCGTTTGAATCATAGAGATTGATGAATTCATCGATATTCATAATCTGATTTGTATCCACCGAAATGTTCAAAAAATCTCTTGCGATTTTCGGATAATGGTTATAAATCTGCTGAGCTAATTCATCTACAGCAATTAATGTTAATTTGATATTTTTCCCTTCGCATAACTTGTGTAATTTCAAATCATCTCCTGGTAGCAGATTTGACGAGGTATGACAACATATTATTTCATCTATTTCTTCCGTCGGTAACTTTGTTTTATCGGGATCAAGACACTTTTCAATATCGTCCTTTAGTTTTGTATAAATCCCACTTTGTTGGTTAGTATACGTAACAAATACATACTTTCCGTTTTTCTTTCGAAAGTATGTATCAGGATTACCAATTGTTGTCTTTGAGGTTCCGCTTTTCATTCCCAGCCCTAATATCGAGCCATATTGTTCTTGTCTTGATAAAAACGTATCACAGAGTTTTTGATAATCTCCCGGTCCCAACTGAATTATCGCGTTCTCGATATTCGTAATAATTGACACTTTTTTGTTTCCCCCCTTCATAATAATTAATTCAAAAACAATACCAAGAAACAGGAACAGACTATTTTAAACCACACATAGCCACTTGTTCATAGGAGAGTCTCCGACGTGTTTTTTATTACTACTTTATCGTAGCATACACATCCTCAACGTACGTTTCCGGTGTTGCCTCCTCTACTACACCTGAGTTCGAATCAAAGATCTTCTTTTTCTTAAGCCTTTCATACAATACCGATCCAATCGTATCCATAACTTGTTGCATCATGTCGGGATCAGCGAACAGTTTCTTGAAAAATTCATCATTCTGTTCATAACGCTCCGCAGCCATAGTAGGAAAGTCCTTTGCAAACAGAAGCATGAAGGTTGAACGATCATTGTTCTTAGCATAGTTCTGCCACTTCTCCTGTTTTGCATAATCGTTTTCCATCTGTACGAGTACCTTGTCCATCTCTGTAAAGTTGGTACCGTACTTCTCATTGATTCTTTCGATTATGGCCGTTAAAGGATCCTTCTTCTTTTCCTTATGTCCTGCTTCCCCAGACACAGGCATGTATCCACCATCGGATGCTTCAAGCTCTATCGGTCCTTCAAATTTCTTCTCAAGCTTGTAATATTCAAGCAGTATCTTGTCATCGATATCAACCTTAGCTCTACTGCCCTTGGGAAGCATCGTATACAGGAACTTGGCATATACGCTAAACTTATGAATGTTCTTGTCAAAGAGCCGACATACTTGTGTTATATAGGCATAAACTCGGCTAAACATGGCAAGAGTAGACTTGAATACATCCTGCCTCTCAATCTCAAGAGTTAGGAAGCGATCCACAGCTGGGCGAAGCTGGCCCTGCAGTTTGCCAAGATCACCGGCAGCTTGCTCATCCATGGAATAGAAAATATCAGCGAACTTCTCTACCTCTGATGTCTGGTATACCCTGAAGCCATCCAATGTGTTCTTCATATCATATATAACATTGGGATTGGTCTCTTCCAGTAATACAGTTTCCTCATAGAATGGTTCAAATGATGCTTTGATGTCCTCTGCACTGTTAACGAAGTCAAGGACGAATGTATCCATCTTGCCGGGGGTAGTACGGTTCAGTCTTGATAATGTCTGTACTGCCTTTACACCGGATAATTTCTTATCAACGAACATTGTGTGAAGAAGGGGTTCATCAAAACCGGTCTGATATTTCTCCGCTACTACAAGTATTCCATAATCATCTGTATGGAATGCAGCAGGAAGAGCCTTCTCCTTTATGGTCTCGCCGTCATGGTCCTTGTTCATTCCCTCTTCGGTATAGGATACACCGTTATCATTTACTTCACCGGAGAAAGCAACAAGAACATCAAGATCATTATAGCCTTTCTCCTCTATCTGCCTCTTGAATTCCTTGACATACCGTACCGCATGAAGACGGGAAGGAGTAACAACCATTGCCTTGGCTCTGCCGTTCATCTTATGCCTTGTGATCGCCATGAAATGTTCAAGCATGATGGTGGTTTTCTGTGAAATGTTATGTGGATGCAGTGTCTCATAGTTAAGGATTGCCTTTGCACCAGCAGTAGTATCCAGTTCAGGATCATCATCAATGGTTTTTATGATCTTGTAATACATCTTGTAGGTCATATAGTTCTGAAGAACATCAAGAATGAAATGCTCCTCTATGGCCTGTCTCATGGAATATATATGATACGGACGGTACTTACCCTCTGCATCCTTTGTTCCGAACATCTGCAGAGTCTTTCCCTTGGGAGTAGCGGTAAAGGCAAAGAATGATAAGTTCTTATGGTAACCCTGTGCTGCCAGCTCATCAAGCAGCTTATCCTCGTCATCCTTACGGTTAGCCTCTTCCTCGGCTTCCATCTCGGCATATTCCTTAAGAATCTCTTCAGTATCGGCAAGAGCACGTTTAAGCTTCTTTGCTGCATCACCAGTCTGTGAAGAATGTGCCTCGTCAACTATGACTGCAAAGCGCTTATTGCTTGAATTAACCTCTTTGTATATAACAGGGAACTTCTGCAGGGTAGTGATGATAATGCCCGCTCCTGCCTCTATAGCGTCCTTTAGTTGCTGTGAATTCTTATCAATCTTCTGTACTACTCCTTCAACATGATCGAACTGATATACAGTATCCTGTAGCTGGTTATCCAGTACTTTACGGTCAGTAACGATGATAACAGACTGGAATATCTTCTCATCAAGGTCATTATGAAGTCCTGACAGGCGATGAGCCAGCCATGCTATGGAATTAGACTTACCGGAACCGGCACTATGTTGTATGAGATAGTTTTTTCCAGATCCATTCTCCTTTACATCTGCCAGCAGTTTCGTTACAACATCCAGTTGGTGATATCTGGGGAATATCATGATCTCAGACTTTAAGTTACCCTTGTCATCATATTCCTGTTGGAGATGCATATACTTCTGTAATATCTCCAGCAAGCTGTCCTTACACAGTACCTTCTCCCATAAATATGCAGTATCATAGCCGTTCTTATTGTTGGGATTACCCTTGCCGCCAACATTACCGGCGCCATTGCTGCCCTGGTTGAACGGAAGGAAGTATGTTGATGCTCCTGTGAGTCGAGTAGTCATATAGACATTGGTAAGATCCACAGCAAAGTGTACAAGAACACGCTCCTTAAAGGTAAAGATAGCATCCTTGCCTGCACGGTCGAACTTGTACTGGTTTATAGCATTGGTGGTAGACTGCCCTGTAAACTGGCATTTCAGCTCCATAGACACAACCGGAATACCATTCAGAAACAAGACTATATCAATGCTGTTCTCGTTCTTCAGGGAGTAATGCAGCTGTCTGGTGCAATGAAGTATATTTGCCTCATATTGTGTCCTGCTAGTCTCATTCAGGCTTGTCTCAGGCTTCCAGAACACTGCACGGAACTTTATGCCACGATCGGTAAAACCATGACGCAGTACATTCAGAAGGTTGGTCTGCTTGACTTCCCTTGTGAAGCGGTCAATGATCTGTTTCTCTGCAGTATCACCATAGATGCCTACATAACGCTCCCAGAGCTTTGGCTGACTGTTCTTGATAAAGTTTATGAATGTTCCTTCATCAAGTCCGGATGCACGGTTGAATGCAGCAGGATTACCCTTGGTATAACCACCACTGGTGATGAGATACTCCTCGACATCCTGTTCAAAGCGTTTCTCTTTAACGTCAAAGTCATCAGACATTGATCATACCTCCTTCTTGCCGGTTACGACCTCATAGATAAGAGATTTCTTGTATGCGTTTAGTTTTTCAATTGCCTTCTCTCTATCATGAATAGTCTTATCTATAATAGTTCCCTTCATATCAAGATAGTCAGCAATTCTTATCTGCTCATCATAAGGAGGTACTGGTATTCTAATGCTTTTAAACTCATTTGAGTATGTTCGCCATCTCATTGCCATTATGCCTCTACCATACTTATAGCATTCGCCTGAAAAGGCTTTTGTTCTAAACAGATAGTGAAAGAACCGTGAGCATACTCTATCATAAGGTTTATAAATATCGTATGCCGGACTAGTAACACCATCATAAGCAGAACGTCCAATGGCTCCCATCCAAGCAAGGATAATATTCACTATTATGTCATCCTCATGAACTATTTTGTACCCATCTGCAGTAACTGCCTTGTTGCCTCTTTCTTCTTGTTCTCCATGAGGAAATACTCCTAAGTCTGTATAAAGAGACAGCAGCCTAACTTCATTCAGTTCTTTATAATTACGTTCTTCACGAAGTGAGAATAAATACCGTATTTGCATTACTTGCCAATGTCTAGGTAACATGGGACACATACCTACCCCACTATCCTTCATCTCAGCATTAGGATCAAGTCCTCTAGTAACCGCCTCGGTAATAAGTGACAGCTTATATGCTTTGAGCCTTTCAACAATCTGCTCCTGCTTGGCTATTGCAGTGTCTATTGCTGAACACTTCTGTTCCAAATAATCAGCTATTCTTTCCTGTTCTTCTATAGGTGGATGAATTATTATAGACTTCCGCAATTGATTTTGCTTTATACTTTGAAAGGTCGTTCCAGTAGCATCAATTCTTAAGCTTGAATAGAATGCGTCATTAATCAAAATATAGTAAAAGAATCTCGAAGAGTAATACCTTTCATTTACTCTTATACAGAAGACAGACTCATTTATATTCCAGTTTTTAGGATTTTCATCAATAATATAAGCCTGACCGTCCTTCGATATACTAGCAAAAAGTATATCACCCTTTTTTAAATTTGAGCGGTCCTGAATAATATCAAATGCTTCTTGGCTTATCCGATCGCAATTATCATCCAGAAACAGTCTTCCATCTTTGAAGTTCCTTATTGTAACATAGAATAGTGCATCATCTTTTGTAAGAACAAAATTATCACGAGGATTCAAACCTGTTCCCATGCGCTTTATAGCTTGCCAAAAGTGTATTGTGTCCCACTCTTGGGGCATCGTTCCAATCCACTCAACCCCGCTATCCTTCATCTCCCTCATCTGTCAAATACCTCCGCAAGACTTCCTGACAATTCCTTCTCCAGCTCAAGTATCTCTGCCATGATCTCTGCAGAGGGCTTAGGAGCCTCATATTTGTAGAAGTAACGGGTAAATGGTATCTCATAGCCCACCTTGGACTTCTTGTCGTCTATCCAGGCATCAGGGGCAAAAGGAAGTACCTCACGCTTGAAATATCCCTTTATATCCTCTTTGAGTGGAACATTCTCTGTATCACGGAGGTTGGAGTCGGGTTCAGGCTTGCCTTTCTTAAGCACGGGCTTGCCGTTCTCATCGACAAGAGGTCTTTCAACAGTGATCTTGGTATATCCGAAGTCAGCGTTATCAAATATCTTGCTGATGTCATTCTCAACAAAGTCACCATAAATCTGCGTGATCTTTGCAATATCCTCTTCTGATATGTCATTGCGCTTGTTTCCGAGTGCCTTACGTCTCTTTACATACAGTTCATTAGCATTGATCAGCTGTACTTTGCCTTCACGGGGTGTTCCTGCCTTCTTGTTTGACAGTACCCATATATATGTAGCAATACCGGTGTTGTAGAAGATGTCATTAGGAAGAGCTATGATTGCCTCCAACAGGTCATTCTCAAGGATATACTTTCTTATATCAGAGGGACCTGATCCTGCATCACCGGTAAAGAGCGGTGATCCGTTATGGATGATCGCAACACGGCTGCCCCCCTTGGATATGTCTTTCATCTTTGAGATTGCAGTCATGAGGAAGAGCATCTGGCCATCGCTTGCTGCAGGCAGACCGGCACCGAAGCGACCACCAAAGCCAAGTTTGGCCTCCTTCTCAACAGCATCCTTCTCATTCTTCCACTCACGACCAAAGGGAGGATTAGATAAGATATAATCGAAGGTCTGCCCCTTGAACTGATCGTCGGACAAAGTATTGCCGTCTTTAATAAAGTCCGCATTATTGCCCTTTATGAGCATATCTGCCTTACATATAGCAAAGGTCTGATCATTGATCTCCTGACCAAAAGAAATGAGCTGTGTAGAAGCATTGAGACTATGCAGATATTCCTCTGCAACGGACAGCATGCCGCCGGTACCACATGCCGGATCATATATGGTCTTTGCAACATTATTACCAGAGAGAATATCGTTATCATCATAGAACAGGATGTTGACCATCAGCTGTATTACTTCTCTGGGAGTATAGTGCTGCCCTGCATCCTCGTTATGAGCCTCGGAGAACCTGCGTATGATCTCCTCAAATATATAACCCATTTCAAGGTTGGATATCTCATCTGGATGAAGATTAGCACGCTCAGTGGTGAATTCCTTTATAACAATGTACAGAATCCCCTTGTTTGCCATGGTCGTGATATGACCGTCGAACTTGAACTTTTCTATAATATCCTGTACGTTCTCAGAGAAGCCGTTAAGATAGTCTCTGAAGTTCTCCTCAATGTGATCGGGATCATCCATGAGACGTTCGAAGGTATATTTGCTGGTGTTATAGAATTCAAACCCAGATGCCCTGCGCAGAAGCACATCCTTCATAGGAAGCGCCTTAACCTCTTCGTACTTGGCAAGAACAGCATCCTTAGTATCGGATAATATACAGTCAAATCTCCTGATGACCGTAAGCGGGAGAATAACCTCACCATACTCATGTGGCTTGTATACTCCCGTAAGTTTATCCGCTATTGCCCAGATCAGATCCGCCTTTTGATCAATCTTTGCACTTCTTGTTGCCATTCTGTCCTCCAATTTCATTCTAATCACATCAAAAGTCTCCGACGTAATAAGCCATTATGCCAATGTATCATCACTGGTCACGTCAATTATCATAATATCCCCTGATAACATCAAAGCACTGCTGAGCAGTCATGTCTTTTGTCAGTGTTCCGTCCTCTGCTCGTAACTCAGCGCCTTCAGCTACTTCTTTATGTTGCCTCATATCAAGTAATTCCAAAAGATTTTTGTTCTCTCCGGTGCTCATTACAACACTGATTTCAGACAGCCCGAAAGCGACCGGATTCCCGACTTCTAATCTTAATACATACCGCTCCCAATCAATGTCATCCAGAGTTAACTGACCAAACGATGTGGGACGTAAATCATCACGCAAGTTGAAGAAAAAGGCTAGTGAGGCTTCATCAAGCATTTTCACAAGGTCAAACATTTCCTTGTATTCTTTCAAGTAATCCTTTTTTGTTTTGGCTGGAGTAATTATCGTGTTAATGATGTCTTCGTTTTCATCGTCCTCGTCATCATCATACTTCTCATCATCTTTCTCTTCGTTTTGCTCAACTTTGTTTTTTCTTTCGCCGTCTTTACAGTGAGAGACAATCACTCCGAATCCATACAGAACCAACGATCCAACCCAAGAGCCCAAACACAAGAGGGCGATTTCCAGAATAATATAAAGGAACGTCCAGTAATTCTTTATCGGGACAATATTAAACAGAATAATGCCCCAAATAACACTTGCAATCACGCCAAGCCAAAAAAGAACTTTTGCAACTGTCTTTATCTTGTCACCGGCATTATTAAACATAGACACCCTCCCACTCTTATATGTTTTTATGTCAATTCAAACCGCTCCTTGTTCAAAACAGTGGACCGGATTTCGTTTAAAACTACTATTTAACATTGTATCAAAACAGAGTGTAGAATAATAGTTTTTTCGTACTTATTCTTTATCAAAAAGGATATAAAAAGCGTACCCGTAGATTCGCGGATACGCTTTTAAAATATGGTCAATAATAATGCATAAGGCTCCTGAGTTATTTAGAACTTAAGGATGCTTCTACTGCTTTCTTCAAGTCTTCGATCGACAGGCCTGACTCGCGTGAAGCTTCCTCGTACGAGATCATGCCTTTGATTATAAGATTGCGGCAAAGTTCTGCACGTCCTTCTGCACGACCTTCCTCTCGGCCTTCAGCCCTAAGTCTGTCACTTGCAAGCTCGAGTACTTTTCCTCCCATAATCTCACCTAACCTTTCCCTGTTCTTATCAGATTTTCTGCACAAATACGCCAT
>JAEEGL013966317.1_pt1 | contig 10961 bp, 10 predicted proteins | sample 9134231 | NCBI WGS metagenome assembly JAEEGL01 (sample SAMN16246548, study PRJNA631951) | gut metagenome | biome: gut microbiome; feature: rumen; material: fiber-attached | host: Bos | place: Iran: Karaj | collected 2018-10 | reverse complement strand
TCCTGGCCGAAGGCCGGAGAGCAAAAAAGCGCGCATACGGTCATGAGCGACAATAATCTCTTCATTCTCTTCTGGAAATATGTAAGTCCTTAACGCATAAAAAAATATTTGTGTCCGCAAATGTAACAATAATTTCTATCCTTATCATGCAAGAAAGCATTTTTTTGGGATTATATCAGTAAAAGTTTAATTTTGTATCGTATGAGACAGAAGGCCAAATCGTTCCTGCATCTGCTGCTCGGCGCCCTGCTGGGTTTGCTGGGCTTTTCTTCCTGCGAGTTCCTGAACATTGGAGGAGGGCTGGACATGTACGGACAGCCGCATGTCGACTTCAAGGCCAGCGGAACGGTGACGGACCCCTCCGGCAAAGGCATCGAAGGAATCCGCGTCGCGATCCGGCAGCACCGGCACTACGACAACACGCCCGGTGTCATTTATGACCAAAACGACTGGTACGACGACGACACGCTGTATACGGATGCAGCCGGCAAATACGGACTGCGCAGGAGCATCACCTCTTTTGACGGGCCTCACGACGTGACCGTCGTCTTTGAAGACATCGACGGCGTAGAGCATGGCGGTCAATTCGAGTCACAGACCGTCCATCCGGAAATCGCACAAACCAAGAAAGGTGACAAGAGTTGGTATGGCGGCGAGTTTACCGTCAAGGCCGACGCCACGCTGAAAAAGCAATAAAACCTATGGGCGACGGGATTTCCTTGCGCAAGCGCCTCGCGCTGGACATCACGAAAAAGTTGCAGGACGATGTGATCCGGGATCACCCGCTCCGGCAGCTTTTTTGGGAATGTACCCTGCGCTGCAACCTTTCCTGCCGGCACTGCGGCAGCGACTGCCACGTACAGTCCACCGTCAGTGACATGCCGGTCGAGGATTTCTGCCGCGTGCTGGACTCCGTTGCCAAGGTCTATGACTCCCACAAGGTGATGATCAACGTCACGGGCGGCGAGCCCCTGATGCGCCCCGACCTCGAGCGCTGCGGGCGCGAGTTCTACCGGCGTGAATTCCCCTGGGGAATGGTCACGAACGGCCTGGCCCTGACAGAACGGCGCTATGAGGCTTTGCTGCGGAGCGGGCTGCATGCGATGACGATCTCTCTCGACGGCCAGGAAGAGGAGCACGACTGGCTCCGGGGCCGGAAAGGGAGCTTCGCCCGGGCTTCGGAAGCGATCGGGATGGTCGTCCGGTCCGGCGAAGTCGCCTTCGACGTCGTAACCTGCGTGAACCGGCGCAACCTGTCCAAGCTGGCCTCTGTCAAGGAGCACCTGATCAGCCTGGGCCTTAAGGACTGGCGCCTCTTCACGATCTTCCCCGCCGGACGGGCCGCGCAAGACCCGGATCTCCAGCTGGACGGCGCAGGACTGCGCACGATGATGGATTTTATCCGCGACACCCGCCGCGAAGGCCGCATTCACTGCGAATACGGCTGCGAAGGCTTCCTGGGGCCTTACGAGGGCGAAGTCCGCGACCGCTTCTTCATGTGCAACGCCGGCGTGACCGTCGCCGGCATCCTGGCCGACGGATCGATCTCGGCCTGTCCCAGCATCCGCGCCGACTACCACCAGGGCAACATCTACCGGGACGACTTCATCGAAGTCTGGCAGAAGGGCTATCTCCCCTATCGCGACCGAGCCTGGATGAAGACGGGCGTCTGCGCCGACTGCCGATCCTTCAAATGGTGCCGCGGCAACGGCATGCACCTACGCGACGGAGGCGGCCAGCTTCTCGCTTGCCGCCTCCGTGAAATGTCTCTCGCCTGAACCTCAGACCTTGAAAAGCGCGAAGGCCAGGTTCATCAGGATATAAACCAGGAAAATCAGCAGCACCGCCAGCGACCAGTTGAGCCGCAGGGAAACGACGATGGCGACAACCAGCAAGGCATTGATGCCGAAGATGATCCGCTTGCGTTTGACCAGCGGTCCGTCCTCCCGGCTAAACTTCATCGAGAACATCGGGAGCTCGCACACCAGCAAGGCAGCCAGCACCACCGACAGCAGCGGAATGAAAACAAACCCGCTGGCCCAGGTGGCCAGGAAGGTCTGCATATCGTGCGCCACGAAGTAGCAGAGCGATCCGCAGACCATCGCGCAAGCCGGAGTCGGCAGGCCCAGGAAACTCGTATGCTGACGGTCGTCAATGTTGAACTTCGCCAGCCTAAGCCCGCTGAAAACGGCGATCACGAGCGGCACGTAGCACCAGAAACTGTTACTGAACGTGCATACCCGCATCAATTCATATAGCATCACCGACGGCAGCACGCCGAACGTCACCATATCCGCGAGCGAATCCAGTTCTTTCCCCATCGGGGAATACGCCTTCAGCGCCCGGGCCGTCAGGCCGTCGAAGAAGTCGAAGACGGCACCGGCCAGCATCAGATAGAAGGCCCAGTCGAAGCGAGCCTCCAAAGCCGCCATCACCCCGAGAACTCCGCACAGGAGATTCATCGAGGTGACCGCGTTCGGAATGTGCTGTTTCAGGGACATTACTTGATGCCAAGTTTGTCCTTCAAGGCTTGCGGCAGAGCGTCCTTATGGACCATGAAATCCAGGCTCTTCCCTTTCACGAAAGCCTCTGTGGCATACCAGATGCCCTTGTACTGTCCGGACTCGCCCCAGGAATTCTTGACCATGAAATACTTCTTGCCATTCTGGTCCTTGGCGATACCGAAGATCTGCATGCCGTGGTCGTCGGTCGTGAGCTTGTTGTCAAACTCCTCCTGACGGGACGCTTGCGTCACGACAAACTCGACAGGCTCCTTCACCTCGGGTTTGACCTCCTTCTTGGCGTCCTTCTTCGAAGACTTGGCAGCGGGCTTGGCCTCCGGGGCAGCAGGACCGACCCAGCGCTCCTGGTCGGATCCGCTGGTCTGCTTCACCTCGGTGTTGACCAGCACGGCCATGCCGTTGCGGGTGAAGCCGGGCTCGGACACATCAGAGCCCCAGGCGACGGTATAACCGTTCATCACGGCATCCTCCAAGACGGACATGAACTCGTCGATCGGGACATTATACGCCTCATCACCACGCCAGTTGTCGCAAACCTCGATCGCAAACTTCGTATAGAACGGATGGTGCGTGAAAGAGGTAAGGGTGACATAGTCATCCGGATTGAACTTCATGGCGTCACGGTAGGACGCGGGCGTATACTCCTTGCCATCCACGGTGAACTTTTCCGGGCTCTCGCCCAGATAGGCGTCCAGGATGCCCTGGAAAGCGCGCTTCCAAGCGGTGGTGAGCTTGCGGTTGGGGTTCTTGCAGGCTGCGTCGATGAAACCCTTCAGGACGGCATCCATTTCGCCCTGCACGGGCAGCTCGGTGCCGTAATTCATGCCGGACATCGCGGACTGCGGCACGAGACCGTAATCCTTGATGACATGGAGCACGTCATCCGCCTCGCTGCCGGCGCTGAAGCCCAGGCAACCGTCCATGCGGACATACTTGACGCCCCGCTCGAAATAAGACTTCCCGACCACATACATCTCGGAGAAATCAGGATACTGCGCCTTGTCGGTGATGCCGTTGATGCGGATGACCTCGGACTCGACGAAACCCAGGGCGGAATACACCCAGCAGGTGCCGCTGCGGTTCTGGTTCTTGATGGAAGTGATGGGATTCTCCTTGACGACAGTAAACTGATAGTCAGGGAATTGGATCGCAGGCTTCTGCTGCGCGAAAGCGGCCGTGCCAGCGATTGCCGACACGACCGCCAGAATGGTTCTGAAGGTCTTCATAAAAAACTACTTCATGATAACCTTTGCCATCTCGAGGACCTTGTTGCTGTAACCCCACTCGTTGTCGTACCAGGCGCAGACCTTGACGAAGGTAGGATCGAGCTGGATGCCGGCCTTCACGTCGAAGATGGACGTGCGGGCGTCATCGCGGAAGTCGGTGGAGACGAGGGCCTCGTCGGTGTAACCGAGGACACCCTTGAGGTTGGTCTCGGAAGCCTCCTTCATGGCGGCGCAGATCTCGTCGTAGGTAGCGGGCTTGGCCAGCTCGACGGTCAGGTCGACGAAGGAAACGTCGGAGGTGGGAACGCGCAGGGACATGCCGGTCAGCTTGCCGTTCAGCTCGGGGAGAACCTTACCGACAGCTTTCGCTGCACCCGTGGAGGACGGGATGATGTTCTCGAGGATACCGCGGCCGCCTCTCCAGTCCTTCTTCGAAGGGCCGTCAACGGTCTTCTGGGTAGCGGTAGCAGCGTGCACGGTGGTCATGAGGCCACGGACAACACCGAACTTGTCGTTGAGGACTTTGGTCAGCGGAGCCAGGCAGTTGGTCGTGCAGGACGCGTTGGAGATGATCGTCTGACCGGCATAGGTCTCGTGGTTCACACCATAAACGAACATCGGGGTGGCATCCTTCGACGGAGCGGAAAGGATAACCTTCTTGGCACCAGCGTTGAGGTGAGCCTGTGCGAGCTCGGAGGTCAGGAAGAAACCGGTGGACTCGACGACGACGTCGACACCGAGGGCGCCCCAAGTGATGTTGGCAGGATCCTTCTCAGCGAAGACCTGGATCTTGTTGCCATCCACGATGAGATAGTTGTCCTCGACCTTGATGTCGTGGTTGAAATGGCCATGGACAGAGTCGTACTTCAGCATGTACGCGAGATAATCAGCGTCCAGGAGGTCATTGATACCGACAACCTTGATGTCATCAGCGAAATTCTCAACAGCGGCACGGAATACCATACGGCCGATACGGCCAAATCCGTTAATACCAAGCTTAATCATTGTGTGTGTAAAGTTATAAAATAGTTGAACTTAATCCATGTTCGGAAAAACCTCGCAAATTTATCAAAAAAAAAGGATAATTCCATATCTTTGCATAAATTATCTGTCAACTGATGAAGATACTGGTCACAAACGATGATGGATACCGCGCCAAGGGCATCCGGGTGCTGGTTGAGTTGTTGAAACCTTTCGGTGAGGTCCTCGTCGTCGCCCCCAAATATGTCCAGTCCGGCAGTTCGATGGGTGTTACGATGGGATACAAACCGATCGCGGTCAAGAAGTTGTCCGAAGCACCCGGCGAAGTCTGGTACTACCTGGACGGGACGCCGGCCAGTTGTGTCAAATTCGGCGCCGGCGAACTCTACGGTGACGGCCAACCCGACGTCATTGTCAGCGGCATCAACCACGGCGGCAATTATGCCACAGCAGCCCTCTATTCCGGCACCTTGGGCGCCGCCATGGAAGGTTCGCTGATGAAGATCCCCTCCCTCGCCGTCTCCCTGGATAGCCTTGATGCCGACGCAGACTTCAGCGTGGTGGAGCGCTACTTCCCGGCATTGTTTGAGCGACTGATGAACCACCTTCCCGACCGGTTCGGGCTGGTGTACAACCTCAATTTCCCGGCCATTCCACCCGAAGCGGTCAAAGGTCTCCGCCTCCCGGGCCAGGGTGTCATCCGCTGGGTCCGCGAATACGCACCGTTCGACCCGGGCATCTACGAGCGCAAAGGCTTCAGCCCCCACAGTCTCGGCATCCACACCATCCCGGATCCGGAGCCGGAAGAGGATTTCTACGTCATGGGCGGTACAGTCGTCAAAGACCCGGACAATCAGCCCGACGACGACGTGGAGCTGATCGCGAAAGGCTATATCACCCTGACCGCCCACAGCATCCTGACCACCGACCTCCAGGAGCAAGATCGCTTGCGCAGCCTGGGATTTGAAAACCTGCAATAAAGCGCATTCATGAAGTATTATATCATCGCGGGAGAGGCCAGCGGCGACCTCCACGGAAGCAACTTGATGAAGGGGCTGCGCGCCAAAGATCCGGAAGCGCAGATCCGCTTCTGGGGCGGTGACCTCATGCAGGCGGCAGTCCCCGAAGCACAGATGGTGCGCCATTATCGGGACGGAGCGGTCATGGGCCTGGTTGAAGTGGCAGCCAAGGCACGCATCCTCCTCGGTAACGTGGACTTTTGCAAGAAGGACATCCAAGCCTGGAAACCCGATGTAGTGATTTTGATTGACTATCCGGGATTTAACTTCAAGATCGCGCGCTTTGCGCACGAGAACGGATTCAAGGTCTTCTATTATATCGCGCCCAAGACTTGGGCTTCCCGCGAAAAACGCAATGCCTCCCTCAAGGCATGGGTGGACCGCCTGTTCATCATTTTCCCTTTTGAGAAGGATTATTTCGGCAGCCGGGGCATCCCCTATTCCTACAAAGGCAACCCGCTGATCGACGCGGTGGATACGCACCAGTTCGAGCGCCCGTTCGATGGCCGGTATATCGCCCTGCTCGCCGGATCCCGCAAGAGTGAGATCTCCCGGATGATGCCCATCGGCATGGAGATCGCCGACCTGCTGGGCCAGCAGATCATCATTGCCGGAGCTCCTGCCCGTTCCCCCGAGGATTATGAGAAATACATCGGCAACCGCAAGAATGTCCACCTCCTCTTCGGCCGGACCTACGACATCCTGAAATATGCCGACGCCGCGATCATCAATTCCGGCACAGCCTCCTTGGAAGCGGCGTTGATCGGCACCCCGCAAGTCGTCTGCTGGAGCACCAGCGCCCTGACGATGTGGGCCATCCGGCACATCTTCCGGGTGGACAAGCGCATCCGCTTCATCTCTCTGGGCAACCTGATTCTGGACCGCCCGGTCTTCCGGGAGCTCATCCAGGAAGAGTTCAACACGGCCGCCGTCTTTGCAGAGCTGCGCCGCATCACGGAAGACAGTGCCTACCGGGCCAAAATGAAAGAGGGCTACCGCGAAATCCGCGAAGCCCTCGGAGGTTCCGGTGCGTCGGAGGCCATTGCCGAAGAAATGATCGCCCGACTGAAAGGTCAGATCTGGTAAAAACGGGCACGGACGCCCTTGAGCATCAATCCCTTCTCCCCTGCCTTCACTTCAAAGGAAGGAGCCTGGCGCAAGCTGCGGAAGCCGACGGTAAAATGCGTCTGAGCGTCCGCCGACAAGGGATAGACCGCCTTACCATTGATCGTAACTTGTCCCTCGCCGCAATAGCAGAATTCCAGTACCAGGGCGCCATATTCCAATTCCTTCGGGCAGGTCTGGGCAAGCGTCTCTGCTCCGGCCAAGGTGGCTTTACGCACCTTCTTTTCAAAAACAGGCGTACGGCCTTCCGTCTGCAACCAGCAGAAATCGGAAAGAATGATATCAGCCTGATCCCGGATCGCGTCTGCCTCATGCGGCACCGGAAATATGGAGGACTGTGTACGCATCCCGGCCGCATGCATCGTCGCGATGTAGGCGGAATCCAGCATATCGTACTTCATCGTAGACATCCCGCAGCGCTCGCCATAAGGTTCGAGCATTTTCACGCACTCGGACGCCGGTGCCCGACCGGGATCCAAAAGCACGTCACAATGGGAGAACGACCGTGCATAAGCGACATTCTCCGGCAGGGAGGTAAAGCAGGTCCAGCCGTCCCCCATCATCTCCTGCGCCACATCGTATGAATCATTGATATGGCTGTGCAGGACGGGATGGATGCCGCAACGCTTGCATGCCTCCAGCATTTCGACCAGGGTCGGAATGGGCTGACGCTGGGCCGGATCCTCCGAAGCGAGGACATACTTCGTCCGAAGGTCGTCAAACAGGCTCTCCGTCACCCGCACCGGCTCGTCGATCTGGGAATAATCAGCCGCGTTGCGCATCGTACGGTTGATGGTATTGTCATGCATGATGACCAGGACACTGTCCAACGTATATTTGACATCCATCTCGATGGCCGGATAGCCGAAACGGGCTGCCATCTCGACGCCGGCGATGCTGTTTTCGGGGATCAGTCCGTCCAGGTGGCAGCCACGGTGGGCATACACCTCCGGATAATCACAACACGACGGCTGACGACAGGAAAAGACCGCCGCCAGAAGGGTCAGGGCTAATAAGAGCTTTTTCATATTTCAATCAGATTGGATTCATGTTCGCGCGCCGAAGATTGCGCTGCCGATCCGGACTTCGGTGGAGCCGCATTCTACAGCAATCCGCCAGTCCTCTGACATCCCGATAGAAAGCTGCCGGAAGTCTTCCAACTCCGGGAACAGATCCTGCAGGTACTCCATATAAGCGGCAATGCGGGTAAAATCGGTGCGAATCACCCCTTCGTCCTCCGTATGGGACGCCATCCCCATTAAGCCGCAGAAACGGATATGTTTATATTTCGCAGCATCGAAGAGGAGGTCCAGCACTTCTTCCTCATAAAAGCCCTGTTTGGTCTCCTCTGCGGCGATGTGCATCTCCAGCAAGACCGGAATCACGCGATCATGGACCTCGCCCCAGTCATTGATAGCCTCCAGCAGATGGAGCGAATCGACCGACTCCACCAGGGCCGCATACGGTAGGACCAGCTTAAGCTTGTTGGTCTGAAGGTGACCGATGAAATGCCATTCAACATCCTGCGGCAGTTGCACAGCCTTGAGCGCCAGCTCCTGCGGGCGGTTCTCGCCGAAGAGCCGCTGGCCGGCTTGATAGGCCTCAAGAAGCTTTTCAAGGGGCTGGAATTTGGAAACTGCCAACAGTTTAACACTTGCTGGCAGTTCACTATGAATTTCTTGGAGGCGCTCCGAGATCATTTCTTATTCTGTTTCTTTTGTTGCTCGCGCATTTGCTGTTGCTGCAGGCGCTGGGCTTCTTCGAGCCGGAGTTGCCACTTGGACTTCTGCACGGGCTTTCCTTCGGCCGCCCGCACCTGCGCGAGGATCTGTTCGGGATGGACAAACCACTTCTTGATGACGGAGGTCTCAGCCATCGTGATCAGGTTGGAGAGCAGGTAATAATAGCTCAAACCGGAGGAGAGGCTGTTACAGATGAAGTACATCATAATCGGCATCATCCAGACGCTCATGAACTTCATCGACTGCGCATTGGGATCGTTGGACGCCGTCTGGTTCGCGGTAGTCATCTTGGAATAGAACCACATGGAAACCGCCATCAAAAGCGCAAACAGGGAGATGTGGTCACCCAGCAGCGGGATCCGCGTCCCGAAGTTGATGATCGAATCATAGGCGCTCAGGTCGTCGGCCCACAGGAAAGGCTGCTGACGCAGCTCAATGGAAGCCGGGAAGAAACGGAACATCGCCCACAGGATCGGGAACTGGAGGAACATGGGCAGGCAACCGCCCATCGGACTGACGCCTGCTTTCTTGTACAGGTCCATCGTCGCCTGTTGCTTCTTCATCGCATCTTCCTGTTTGGGATACTTGTCGTTGATCTTCTCCATCTCAGGCTTGAGGGCCTGCATCTTGGCGGAAGAAGAGTAAGACTTGTAAGCGAACGGGAAGACCACAATCTTGATGAAGAGGGTCATCAAGAGAATGATGATACCGAAGTTGGCGATATACTTATGCAAGAAGTTGAACAGCGGAATGATCACGAAACGAGTGAACCAACCGACCAGCCAACCGCCGAGCGGAATGATCTTCTCATACTTCTGGTCATACGACTTCAAAGTCTGGAAGTGATTGGGGCCGAAATACATATCGTAGTCCAACGTGATCTCGGAAGGGTTGTTCCGGCGGAGCTCCTCGCGCATCCGGGCCTGGCAGGTCATCAGGTTGTGGCTCTCGTCCGACTCCTGGAAGAAACTGACGGAGACATCTCCGGAAGAGAACTGCTGGCGGGAGCGGATGATCGCGGAGAAGAACTGCTGCTGGAAAGCAAACCAACTCAGCTTGGAGTCAATACGCTTGGAGGCATTGCGGCCACGGCCGATCTCCACAGGCTTTTTCTCCCCTTCAAAATAGTAATCCAGCTTGGAGTACTGGGATTCATTCTTGAAGCCCTTCTCCATCCGCGGGATGGTCATCGTGAAGTCCACATCCACCGACGACACATTGCGCGGGATCAGGTGGTCCATGCCGACGAAGGAGAGCGTGTTGCGCAGCATGTAAGAGTCCGGCAACAGGGCGTAACGCTGCTCGATATAGCCGCCCGACGCGAAGGGAAGGCGCATCACCAGCGTGGTATCGGTCTGCTCCGCCACTTCGAAGACGAAGTCGGAAGTCTTGATATACTCGCCGGTATAAACGCTGACGGAGTAGTCACTCATCCCTTCCTTGAAGAGATAAAGATCGTCTTTCTCGTAAGTCTTGAAGTCCTTGATCCGGGCCGACCAAGGCTGTCCGCCCTGGGTCGTGAAGGCGATCGCGACCTTTTCGTTCTCAAGCGTCAGGATGGCTGCCTCAGCGTTGTGGGCGACTTCCAGGGACGAATCCTTATAGATCGCCGCGGGCGCAGCCGCCATCGGAACCAAGGCACCGGCGGAATCCGCAGCAGCGCGCAAGGCGGCAATGGAGTCCAGTTCCGCCCTGTGTTCCTCATAATAAATAGAGTCCAGCCGGGCCTGTTCAGCCGCCTGTTCCGCCTGCAGCGCGGCCTGCTTCTGATATTGCTTGGACTGCCAGAAGGTGAAACCGAACAGCAAAAGCCCGATCAGGACAAATCCGATGATTGAGTTTTTATCCATTGTTCTCTTCGCTTTCTACCGTCCGGATCTTCTCTTCAAGCGCCTTGAGCTCCTGCTTCGCATCCTCGATCTTCTGTTGCATCTGCTTGATGAGCGGTTCGGAATTCTTGGACATGGCGAAGAAACCGATGTTGTTTTCGTAAGTATCGATATCCTGCTGGAGGGCATTGTACTGTTGGATCAGGATATCCTTCTCGCTGCGGGGAGCCCGGACGGCCTGGCGGCCTTCGCGGCGCGGTCCGCGCTCGCCGAAGCCCGGGAACTTCTCCTGCATGGCCTCCTTGTAACTGCGGGCGATGCTTTCTTTCTCCTTGAACGGGACGAAACCGATGGCGCGCCACTTCTCTTCGAACTCCTGCATGGCAGTCTGCGCCTCGGCCTCATCAGCCGGAGTGAAAGCCTTGATCTCCTCGATCAGCTTCTTCTTGGCCTTCAGGTTGCCATAGTAGTCGTTCTCCGGCTTGGCCTGCTTGTCACGCTCGGCGAAGAACTCGTC
>JAEEGL012295730.1_pt1 | contig 10961 bp, 7 predicted proteins | sample 9134231 | NCBI WGS metagenome assembly JAEEGL01 (sample SAMN16246548, study PRJNA631951) | gut metagenome | biome: gut microbiome; feature: rumen; material: fiber-attached | host: Bos | place: Iran: Karaj | collected 2018-10 | reverse complement strand
TCTATCACTTTGCGGATGCCGAGCCAGAGTGAAGTGTCGCTGAAGACTTCCACGATGCTTCCGCGGTCGGTAAACGGTGCATCCTGCAGGACTGAGAGGTCTTTCATCATGCCGTTGTGAACGATGTATTCCACGATCTGGTTGACGAAATAGATCTGGCGGCTGTCAAGGCTGGTGTTGTTCAGAAATTCAGCGAAAGCCTCTTTTGCCGCGTTCATGTCGAGTCCGACGATTTCACGCACGAATTCGCCGAGCGGTTTTGCTTTATACAAAGCTTCGTAATCTTCCCTGGTTCCTGCTTCGCTCCAGAGTATCGCTTCAAGATCGGACATATCTTTGCCTGTGAGAGGAAGATTGCTTTTGAGTTTGGCGATGACACCTTCGTTCTGGTGCTTGCGGACGAAGTATTCCGCCCGTTCGCGGTAAGTTGTGAGATAGGTAGTTTCGGCTTCTGCGACGCTCCATTTTGTCGAAAGCACTTCATCGCTGAAATTCGTGTCGTATGGAGTGTGCGAATAGTTGAGATACGTCATCAGATTGCGCAGATTTGTGCGGATCTCCTCAAATTCCATGATTCCTGCGGTGTCCAGATAATATGTGTGGAGGATTTTGTTTATAAGTTCTGACTGCATCATAATTGCGGGAATATTGGCGATATTTGCCACGGCATTCACCTTTTTCATGAGGTCGTTCCGCGCCGCGCCGTATTTGTTTCCTGCTAATAATGCAAGCTCTATTCCGTAAAGAAGGGCATCGAAACGCAGTGCTTTGACATCATCGATGTCGGGCTGGATAAGCGGCACGAGTTCGCGCTTCATGTTGAGTGTCTCTTCGTAAGTCAAAGCCTTGTAGTTTTCAGGGTCTGAATAGAGTTCGACATATTTCAGATGCTGTCTTACGGCGAAATTGCCGCGGTCGAGTTCACGCACTTTTTTCACCATTTCATCAACCAGTTTTTTGCGGAAAGCGATGAGTTCAGGTGTCTGCCGGATGATCTCCTGAAGTTTGAAGGCGATCTGCGCTTTGAGAAGGAAAAGAGCCCCTTGCAGAGCCACAGTGTCGGCACTTGCCCGCCCTTTGTTCATGCGGAAAAACTCGAAGTTTCCGCAGAAATCGAAGATGTAGAACTTTGTCTTGTCAAATCCGTCGATAAGTCCCGGGCATAGGCGTGTTCCGCGTCCTATCATCTGCCAGAATTTTGCTTTGCTGAGAACGACTTTGAAGAAAACCAGATTCAGCACTTCGGGGACATCGATTCCGGTATCGAGCATATCGACTGAAATGGCTACCTGCGGCAGTTTTTTTGCGTCCGAGAACTCGTCGATCGCGCTCTGGGCATAGTTTATGGTGTTGTCGATCACTTTGGCATAGTTGTTCAGGTGGGGAAATTCCTTGCCGAAAACTTCGAGGATTTTTTCTGCGTGTCTGTGGTTTTTTGCAAAGATGATCGTTTTGCCGATTTTGCTGTTGTAGTCGATTTTAAGTCCGTCGTTCATCAGGATTCGCAGGACTTTGCGGATGGTGTCTTCGTTGAAGATCCAGTCGTTCAGTGCTGACGGGGTTATGCTTTCGGGGATTTCACCGCTTTCATCGGCAAAAGTCTTTTCGTATTCCTCTTTTTCTTCTTCGCTCAGTTCGTCGTAAACTATTCCGCGCTGGATGAATTTGAGTGTGGTTTCGACTGAAAGAAAATCGACCAGATAGCCGTCTTTTACTGCCTGCGCCAGCTCGTATCCGTAAGTCGGAACGCCGTTTTCAAGCTCGAAAACCTCGTAGGTGTTTTTGTCGATTTCGTCTTTCGGTGTCGCGGTGAGACCTACAAGCGGAGAATCGAAGTAGTTGAAAATTTCCTGATATTTGTTGTAGATCGAGCGGTGCGCTTCGTCGCAGATCAGAAGGTCGAAGTGTCCGCAGGAAAAGACTCTTCCTTCTTTGTCGCGCACTGAATCGATGCAGTTTATCATTGTCTGGTAAGTCGAAAAGACGCAGTGAGCTTCGATGTTGTATTTTTCTTCGCAGAGATTTGTGACAGAAAGATCGGGCAGAAGGTTCACAAAGCTGCGTTTCGCCTGGGTCACGAGGGAATTTCTGTCTGCGAGGAAGAGGACGTTTTTGATCCAGCCCTTGTCCATCAGCACTTTTACGAGTGCGATGACGGTTCTTGTTTTGCCGGAACCTGTCGCCATGACAAGGAGAGCCTTTCTGCGGTTTTTCTCTCCGAAACTGTCGCATACTGCTTTTATTGCAGCTTCCTGATAGTAACGTCCGGCGATATTTCTATCCACCATAATGTTTTTCAGGCTGCTGCGCATCCGCTGGAGATTGAACCACTTTTCAAGATCGCGTTTCGAATAGATCCTTGCGACTTTCCGCTCAGGATACTGGTTGTCAACGATCCGCGTCTCGAAACCGTTTGAAAGAAAAACAACCGGGCGGAATCCCTGCTTCTTCTCAATCAGATCGGCGTAAAGTTTTGCCTGCTGCCTCCCTTTTGAAACATCGACGCAGGTGCGTTTCGCCTCGATTACGGCAAGGATGCGGCCGTCGTCACCAAACAGCGCATAGTCGGCAAAACCCACTTCCGACTTGTTCGGCATACCAGGAAGTTCGTATTCGTTGAGCCAGTTTTTTCCTTCAATCCAGCCGTCATCACGCAGCATCGTGTCGATGTATTTTTTGCGGGTCGCGTATTCGCTTGGCTCGCCATTAGGGAGAGCTGGCTGCGCAGCAGACTGAGAGGGGGTTGAAACATCAAACTTTTTAACTTCTTCCGGCATCATTTTTTCTCCGCATTTACTTTCTCGTCTTCCATTTCAAAGTCTACTTTACCTTCCAAACACCGTCTCTTTTTGAACCAATTCTTTCAATCATTCCGTATTCCTGAAGTTTTAAACAGATTTTCTTGACACCTGCAAGACTTAATCCTGTTTTGTCGGCTACATTCTGAAGAGAATCAGCGGGATTTTCCAATAGATATTCATAAATTTTCTTCTGATTTACGGTTAAATTGTTCTGTTTGAAAATACGATTTCTTCGTTCAACGACTTCTATCCGTTCAAAGGACAGCGGAATAGTCACTTTTATCATTCCGTCATCGAACGAAAATATATTTCTGCCGTATTTTTCAACGATTGTCGGAACTCCGTGTCCGCTTTGTTCTGCATATTTTGATACAATGAAAATTGTCAGAAGACTTTTGTTTACAGGCACGCTTGTTCCATTGAAAAAACCTTCAAGTGAAAGGGAAAAAGGCAATCCGCCGTAAGAAACGATCTCTATTCTGTCATCGAACAAATATACCGACGGAGCAATACCGCTATTCCAGTCATTATGAAGACATGCATTGATCCAGGCTTCCTTGAAACTCGGAAAATCAAACAAAAACTCTTCGTTACGTTTAGAGCCGGTCACATCTACATTTGTGATATTGATGGAGTTGAAATATTCCAAGACTTCCGACATAGACCAAAGCAGGCATTTTTTCCCATACTCAGTTCTTCTTGACATGACACTTTTGCTGTTGCCTTCAAAAGTGACAACTTTTATTGAGATATCATTGTTATCCGACATGAGATAAGCGTTCATGTTATACTTGCCGTCACGATTCAGCATTCCATAGTTTCCGTAAAACTCTTCCGAGTCTTTCGGATGAATACCCAAACCGGAAAGGATTGCGAAAAAAGATTGGAAAGTTAAATCCTGAACAGGAGAAGGTTTTTGCCTTATAAGATCAGCATCGGAATTGGAAAGCATTTTTCTGAGGATTTCATTTGATGCCTGCTCGTCAGCTGAAACATTTCTCAAAAAATATCTGCCGTCAAAAGAATACGGGATATCCGAGCCCTTTGCAGACACTTTGATATATTTCTTTCCGCTTTCATCGCTTTCTTCCTTGATATCGGCATATATACGGGGTTCTATTTTGTCTCTGATCCGATTGCGGATATCCATGAGAGTATCTTTGCCGATTTCAAGCCCGCAAACATCACCGTTGTCGGTCACCCCGAAATAAACAACGGCCTCTCCGTGCCTGTTAAGCATGGATGTTAAAGACCTCAACCCTTTATCCAGCTGGCTCAAACTCTCTTTGAATTCTTGAAATTCGTTTTCTTTGCCTAAATTCATATTTTTGCCTCCCAAGAACCATCCATCGAACCAAAGTCTACTTCAAAGTCTACTTCAAAGTCTACTTCAAAGTCTACTCAAAGTCTACTTCAAAGTCTACTCAAAGTCTACTCAAAGTCTACTCAAAGTCTACTTCAAAGTCTACTCGAAGTCTACTTTTAAAGTCTGTCCCCACTTTAATTGACTAAAATTACTGCATTTTTTAAATTCGTTTTCCCGCATTTGTCTTGGTAGAGTCTTGGGTATTCAAAGTCGGTCATATTTTTTATCTTTGAAAGTTCTCTACATATTTACGCAACAGGGCATCAATTTCTTTTTTTCCACCGATTGAGTTTTCATAAAAAATAGTGCGATATCCGCTTATATCAAAAGGAAGTCTATCCCGCTTATTTGTATCTGCTAACAAAATCGTTGGCTTATTTAATGCATGGGCATAGCCTAATTCATAAAAAACATTTGGATTATCCATAGTGATGTCTGCAATTACAAGCGATGCATCAGCAATTCCCTGAATAATGTCTTGAATTATTGTGGATGAAGTATAGCACTCATCTGCACGAATGGATTCATATCCAAAATCTTTACATACAGGAATAATAACATCGTGATAGAGATCATCAAAATCTTTTTCAAATTTCATAATTGAAAAAGCTGTCGGTTTTTCAATATTTGTCCGAATATTAGAGATTATAGAATCGTGCTCATTCTCTATATAAATGCCGCAATTTCCAATAGGATTTGTAAATTTAGAGTATGTAAACATTTTTACATCATTGATAAAAAACGAAAGCTCACTACCGTTACGCTTTAAAGTAAGGGTGTATATTTCCTTTTTTTTCAGTTGCTTACCAAAACCATCTTTTATCAAAAAATTCCAATTTTTTCCGTTATAATAATCTAAACTATAAAAAGACGAGTCATTATGTATTCCAATTTGATAAAAATTACAGACTCCATCTACTTGCGAATATCCAATAATAAAACCACAACCGGTTAAATCACAAACGTTAGTAAATTCAACATCAAAACTCATCTTTCCGCCTTTTAATTCAAATGGAAATAAAATAGTAGTGTAGCCCGGAAGAGATACGTTTTTTTTCATAATTGGATCAAAAAACTTGGTTTTACCCCCTGTGTAATAAAATTTATCATCTTTTTCTTCTATTGTTCCACATGGAACTACATACTTGAAATCCATAATTACCCTCCAAAATATTTATACTTCAACACTTATTTTTCATCATGGCTTGTAGCTGATTCCTGTTCTTTAACTTGGGCTATTCTGATTATTTCCTGCATTACAGAAATTGTTTTTTTACAGTTTAATATCTCACAAACAAGCTCCTCTAGTTCATCTCGATTATTGCAAGTAAAAATATTGTCTTTTACATATCGAGAAATGCTCCTTGTAATGCTTTGTTCTACAATAAGTTCAACGGGGTATTTAGCGATACTATATTCGACAAAGAACAAACGATATTTGTAATCTGGAAATATGTTAGTATAAAGAAAGCATTCAAATTTTTTAATTTCATCATGTATTGCACCTAAAGAATTCTGAACATCGACAGTTATTATTTTGGGTTCTTCTTTCTTCATTAAAGGAAAGTCAAGAATGTTTGATTTGAAAACAGGCTCTTCTTCGTATTTGTATGACTTGACATGTCCAGTATAATTTTTTATGTCTCCAAAAATAATGTTGTTTGTTTGCTCTGGTATTTGAGACAGTATTTCACTAATAACTACCTCAGGAGCAGTCAAATCAATTTTGTCAAAATTCAGTTTTTCACTTAAATTGATTTTCTTTTTTGAATCATTGCTGTTTTCCATGTTAATCCTCCAAAATTTCAAAAGTTATTGGTAAGTGGTCACTTATATTTTCATCAGGATGTCCTAATCTATTTAACAAATAGTGATTTTGGGTTTCTGTCAATATTTGTAGATTTGAAAATCTATCTTTCAAAGAAGGTCTAATAATGACTTGATCATAAATGTTCCAAAAAGCATTTTTTATATTATTGCCTGAATAGTAATATGTACCAAAAGGTTTTTTGCAGTCTCCGAAAAATCTCCACATAGGATTATAAAACATCTTAAATTCTTGACCTGCAATAGTTCTTGTTTTTTTGACAGCTTCCTCATAATATGGAATTCCGTGAAATTTGTTGGCTTTCAAACATTCATCATCATATGGATTAGCATTAAAATCTCCTAAAATTATAGTGTTTTCTGTTCCAATTTCTTTTTCTGTTGACTCAATATCTGTCATTATATGCTGGATTGCTATCTCTCTCATTCCCTCACTACTACCAAAAATCTGACTTGGCAGGTGTATGCAACAAAATATGTCTTTGTCATTAATAATTTGAAAAGAAGCGTAATCTGTTTGTCTTCCAGGTGAGATATTTAATTCCGTTCCTACGATTTTAATACGATCACATCCGATTGTCGGATATTTCTGCATGTTTATGCCTATCTCGCCAACACTTTCTAATAATTCATGAATTTCTCCAGCATACTCTGCAAGCACAACTAAAGATATATTATTTTCAGCGATCACCTCACACAATACTTCGTTAATATTTGGATTTTTGTGTGTATTCCAAAACAGCACTTTCATTCTTTTACCCGAAATATCTTTGCATTAAGCTGTCAAACAGCAATTTCGTCTTCTCAAGTGATTTTTTAACAGTCTCTTTTGTTTTGTCAACCTGAGCAATGAAGTCATAGTACTGATTTTGTACATTCTTTGGCGGTTTTATAATTTGAAAAGCGGCTACTATTGGAACATTTAGGTTGGGCATTGTTTGTCCTACGGCCATATCTTCGATTGTTTTTTTGAATGTTGGGAATGATATGATCTTCTGTATAAAGTCTGCACTCAACTCTCCTTTGCTTCGTATAATCAGACTTCCAGTTCCGCAGAGCAATCCTGATTTTTCAACAACAGCGCACCTGCCCATTTCGCCTCTTCGCCCCATTACAACATCTCCTTTTTGGAGATGATAAGCAGACATTTCGGCATATTTTTCATCTGATATTGTTAAATCGTTGTCCGGAACAATTTGCCCGGCAATAATATGAGAAGGATTTACCAAAGCATGACCACCCGTTATGTAGTCATCTTTATGCAGTAAAGAACCAAACGGACCTATTTTTATTTCTGCATTTTCAGATAAAACAGTTTTTTCCCACCCTTTCGGATTTTTAACCGGATCCCCAAACATCTCCACAAATCTGGCTTTGATGAGCTCATCGAGGGCGGTGAGCTGCGCTTTTCGCTTTGCAATAATTTCGGTGCATTTATCCAAAATTGCGGCTATCTGCTTTTGGGTTTCAAGGCTAATATTCGGAACCTTTATTTCTTCAAGTGCTTTTCGGCTTATTGCTTTAAATGTACTTCCTGTTCCTTTGCTGTTTAACTCAACATTCTTTCCTTTTAAAAGCCAATATATGTAACTTGAAGAAACCCGCTTAGAATCAGGCGTAATGGCGGCAAGACCACGACCTATGCAACATGTTTCTTTTGCATAATTTAGTGCACCAATAGGTGCCCGAACAGATATTAAAATATCCGATGGATTCGCTATTTTTACAGGAGCATTGCACCATGTTCGTGCGACAGGATATCGCTCTCCAAAATCCGCATTGCCTTGGAAAAACGGGATTCCTTGCCCATCTTTATTGTAGCTTGAAGAATCAGGTGATTGCCCCATGTTAATGTTGCAAACTTCTTTCAACATCAAATATTCCATTCTCATCACCCCGCACTTTTAATGATCTTCTCCAATCATCTTCTTCAACTCTGCAAGTTCTTTTTGGATCTCGCTTTCGAGGTCATCGATTTTTGCCATGATTTCGCTGGTGGGCGGGTATTCTACCGCCACATATTCCGTTTGTTTGTATTTGTTGATGGAAAGGTCGTAGTCGTTGGCGACGATTTCATCTTTCGGAACGAAGAAACATTGCGAGGTGCGGCCCTCATCTGAGAGGGTAAATTTTTCAATTATATCCGGAATATCGTTTTCTTTGACGGGACTGCGTTTGTCATCAAGGCTGTATCCGTCAGCCTTCATGTCGTAGAACCAGACTTTGTCGGTGCCGCCGTGCCCTGTTTTCGTGAAAATCAGGATAGCAGTCGAAACGCCGGCATAAGGTTTGAAGACCCCTGAAGGCATTGAGATCACCGCTTCAAGCCTGTTGCCGTCTATAAGTTCTTTGCGGATCTCCTTGTGAGCCGTTGAAGAGCCGAAAAGAACGCCGTCCGGAACGATGCAGGCACAGCGTCCGCCCACCTTGAGCATCCGCATGAAAAGAGCGAGAAAAAGAAGTTCCGTCTTTTTGGTTTTGCAGACTTTAAGCAGATCGGTCGAGACGATATCCGCGTCCAGACTCCCTTTGAAAGGGGGATTCGCGAGAATAAGGGAATATTTGTCGCGGTCCGGATTCTGGTCGGAAAGACTGTCGCGGTATTCAATGAACGGATTGTCTACACCGTGCGTCATCATGTTCATCGCGCCGATTCGAAGCATCGTGCGGTCCATATCAAAACCGTGGAACATGCAGTTCATGTAGTGGTCTTTGTTCTGACGGTTGAAGAAAACCTCCTCTTTGCGCCTCTCCTTGAGGTAATCGCTGACAGCCACGAGAAAGCCCGATGTGCCGCAGGCCGGATCGCAGACGATCTCGTCAGCCTTAGGATCCATAAGTTCGACCATCATCCTGATAATGTGGCGCGGAGTGCGGAACTGCCCGTTTACACCGGCAGTCGCAATTTTGGAAAGGAGATACTCGTAGACATCGCCGCGAGTATCCGAGGTTTTGAGCTGCGCCATCTGCTCGTAGATACCGTCCATCGCCGTCACGATCTTATCAAGCATGAGAGGAGTCGGCACCTTGAAAATAGCGTCGCCCATATATTTTGAATAAGCACTTTCCTTGTCGCCGTGCAGATTTTTGATGAACGGAAAGACCCATTCCTGCACCGTGGAATACATCTTCGCAGCCGGAAAATCGTGGAAAGCGCTCCACTTGAGCATACTTCCGTCAACAGTGCGCTCGCCGACATGCACCTCCTTGGCAAAAATGCTCTCGTAAGGCAAGCCCAGCATCGCAGCCTCTTTCGCACGGAGATTGTCAGTCTCGTCAAGATCGTGGATAAACATCAGATAGGTCATCTGCTCGATAACATCAAGCGGATTCGTGAGCCCGCCCGTCCAGAAAATTTCCCAAAGACTGTCGATTTTGTTTTTAAGTTCTCCAGTGATCATGTTTTACTCCGCTTATTATTTTAAACTCTACTTACTAAAAACCTGTTATAATCTTCTCTTTTTTCATCCAACATTCCGTTTTTCGTCCAATTTTGCTGTATTTTGGACGAAAATCATTTACTGTCAGCACGGACATAAAATGTGCTTTTGCCTATACCTTCCCTGATAATAAAACCTTCTTCCGTAAGTTTTTTCAGGGCTGCAAGAGCTGACGATCTGCTTATGCCCGGGCAGTGCGAAACAACATCCGCTCCTGTAAATTTCCCGATTTTTTCTTCAACATACTGTCTGACGATGTCATAAGCCTTGCTTGTACTGCTGCCGCGCATCATTCCGACACGGTCTTCAAACTCGATGTAGCAGGCTAAAATCACCTGAAGCATATATTTTATGAACGGTGTCGGATCATTTTTGTTTTCATGCCACTCTTTGTCAGCTTCCTCAAGCGCGTCATAATACAAATCCTTTGTCTTTTCTATCTGTTTTTCGATACTTATGTATTTTCCTACATTGTAGCCGCATTTATAGAGAAGAAGCAGTGTGAGAAGCCGGCTCATCCTGCCGTTGCCGTCATTGAACGGGTGGATGCATAGAAAATCGCAGATGAAGACCGGAATCAGAATCAGGGAATCTATTTTTTCATTTGCGATTGCCTGTTCGTATGCGTTGCACAGTTTTTCGACCGCCTCCGGCGTATCATAAGGCGCAATCGGAGTGAATCTGGTGACGACAGTGCCGTCCGGTCTCATCTCGTTGATATAATTCTGGACATTTTTAAAGTGTCCTCCGAAAGAAAATCCCGCTCTTTTCAAAAGATCCCGGTGAAGCTGAAGAATATAAGAAGGACGCACCGGAATGTGCTCGTTGCTTTCGTGGATCGTGTTCAAAACATCGCGGTACCCCATAATTTCGTCTTCGTCGCGGTTTCGCGGAGTCGTTTTTTCTTCAAACAGCTGTTTCATACGGGTGCTTGTCGTGACGATCCCCTCGATTTTATTGGACGCTTCCGTGCTTTGTATCTTGGCGATTTCCACCAGACGGTTAAGTTCCACCGGTTTCTGACGGATAAACAGATCCTGCTTTCCCTTGCATTCGTGTATTTTGGCAACAAGATTCAAAATATCCGAGTTCCATTTTTTTTCTGACAGTTGGCTGTAATCAAAATTTCTCATAAACTCCTCCGTTTTCGTCCAACGTGCACATTTTTCGTCCAATTTTGTCGATTTTTGGACGAAAATCAATTTTTTTGGACGAAAAATCCGTTTCAACTGCCTCATAAATCAAGCCAACTACATCATTTTTCGGAAAATGATGTAATTGAAATTCTGGAATTTTGTGAAAAATCTGTCAAAAACAGCCGGAATTTTGTGAAAACTTCACACGATATCTGCCGGCGTGCAGCGGCTGACACTGATGAGGTCTTTTGGCGAAAGTTCGACCTGAAAGCCGACTTTTCCTCCCGACAAGAGCGGCAGAATTTTAAATTCTGACAATTGGTGATAGAATAACGGCGTTCGCGCTTTTCAGTAGAAACTGCGCAGGAAATAGGAGGCAAATTAATATTTT
>JAEEGL012094640.1_pt1 | contig 10961 bp, 8 predicted proteins | sample 9134231 | NCBI WGS metagenome assembly JAEEGL01 (sample SAMN16246548, study PRJNA631951) | gut metagenome | biome: gut microbiome; feature: rumen; material: fiber-attached | host: Bos | place: Iran: Karaj | collected 2018-10 | reverse complement strand
GACATTAACCATGCGAGTCGAAGACTCCTCATTCAGCTACGAATGGCTATTGCATATCGGAGCGTCAACAAAAACTAATTCAGAAGAAAAACACGCCGGTTATTTCGGTGAAGGCTTCAAAATAGCCTCTCTCTGCGCACTCCGTGATAAGCATTGGGAAATCAAAATGTCATCTGGAAACTGGAGCATCAATGTCATTTGCACAGACCAAACGATAGATGGACAAAATGTTAAAATGCTCGCATACAATTTGACAGAATCAGAAACAAGCATTCCTAAAAGCGAGCTAATCCTGCAAGGCGTTTCAATTGCAGATTTCAACATATTCAAAACCGCTTTGAAAAGTTTTTATCACCCCGAAAACGAACTGCTAGGAGAAAAAATTTGGGAAAATTGTGACGGAGCAGTTTACACACGCAGTAAAGAACAATATGATAACAAACTTCCATATAATTACAACTACGGCAGAAAAGGAATTGTTTTCTGCGGCTATCAACTTCGAGGTTCGAATCCGTTCGATCTTGTAGTATGCCTACATGACTTTGAGCAAAACGATCGTGAACGAGATTCACTCCTAGACATGGAAGTTGTAACCGTATTCAAAAGAATGAGCGCATTATTGCCAGCACAAGCATCCTTTAAAATCGTTGAAAAAATGAGACGTGTCTGGATATCCAACAGCACAGACCGTTTCGATTTCGAAAGTTGGACACCTGTACTCCGAAGGTTACTATATAACATTTTATATTCTTCAGAATACTGCAAAAAATTTAAAGACAAATATCCGAATCTTCTGTACCTCTACCCGACCCTAAGCAAAATCCAAATGAATTGGAGGCAAGAAGCCCGTAGTTGGTACAAAAAAGTTCATGACAAATACATTCTTGTCGGTGAACCATTTTCATTATTGGGTTATTCATCGCTTGAAGACGAATGTAGACGCAACGGAGGACTTGTAAAAGATGACGAGATTCACACAGAAATAGAAAAGAACTGCTTCTCAATCCTTGAAGATACATGCAAAAAATTATTCGCCGACTTTTTTATTGCAGATCCATGGCCATCCCACAAAATCATAACAAATCCCAAAGCAACCTATCACGGAATGGCTACAGTCTATAAAAACAAGCGAAAACAATTTAATAAGATGCACTTATGTATTAAGAATAAAATTGACTGTGTGTACCTAAAGCGTTCCATTATCGAAGCCGATAAATTCTACGACGGCTTATCCACTTACGTTCATGAAATGAGCCACATGTTCGGCGGAGATGCTTCCGAAAACTTCAGCCTCGGTCTCACGCTCGCAATGGAAATACTTCTACAAAACACAGCAATCATAGAGTCAGCACATCAAAAATGGCGTCAACAATTCAGTAACAACTCCCAAATATGAGAAGAAAACGAAAACATAAAACAGATATCTTCAGAAGCTATGAAGAAGCCCATTCTTACGGACGCGCAATGGGCCGTTTAACATGCGTATACGAAATGGCTGTAAAAATGCGAGATTCGAAAGATTTTGACTTAAATTCGATTGCAAAATACACAAAACTTCCTATAAAAACCATATTGGTATTGTAATAACCCTCAAAGAAATTGCACAACACTCCCAAAGAAATTATATATTACGCTTTGTAAACAATTAGGGATGTGTAGAGCAATGAAAATTCCTTTTAACCAGCCTCCCTTCGTGGGGCCTGAAATTGATTATGTACGGAAGGCCGTTGAAAGCGGCCGTATCTGCGGTGATGGGCAATTCAACCAGAAATGCCACGCCTGGCTGGAACAAAAAACGGGTGTCGCCCGCGCATTGCTCACCACAAGCTGCACCCACGCTCTTGAAATGTCCGCACTTTTGTGCAACATCCAGCCCGACGATGAAGTCATCATGCCGTCGTTCACGTTCGTTTCAACCGCCGATGCTTTTGCCATGCGCGGTGCAAAATGCGTGTTTGTGGATATCCGCCCAGACACAATGAACATTGACGAAAAGCTAATTGAAGAAGCTATCACAGAAAAGACGAAGGCAATCGTTCCGGTGCATTATGCAGGCGTCGGCTGCGAAATGGATACAATCAACGCCATCGCTAAAAAGCACAATTTATTCGTCATCGAAGACGCCGCGCAAGGCATGATGGCCACCTACAAAGGTCGTTCGCTTGGGGCGCTCGGAGATTTCGGTTGCTATAGTTTTCACGAGACAAAGAACTACAGCATGGGCGAAGGCGGAGCCATTCTCATCGCCGACAAAAAGTATTCCGACCACGCCGAAATCATCCGCGAAAAAGGCACAAACCGCGTGCAATTCCACCGCGGTGAAGTCGATAAGTACACATGGGTTGAACTCGGCTCCAGCTACTTGCCGAGTGAACTCAACGCAGCTTACCTCTACGCCGAACTTGAAAACGCTCAGAAAATTTTCGACAATCGCATGGCAAGCTGGAACGCTTACCGAGAACGTTTACAGCCGCTCGCCGATGCAGGCGATTTGCAGCTCCCGTACATTCCGGCAGAATGTTGCCACAACGCTCACATGTTCTACCTGAAGGTCGCCGATCTCAAAACACGAACAGCACTCATTGCACACCTCGTCAAAAACGGGATTCTCGCCGTATTCCACTACGTGCCGCTCCACAACGCCCCCGCCGGTAAACGTTTCGGACGTTTCAATGGCGAAGACCGTTACACCACCCACGAAAGCGACCGTCTGTTGCGACTTCCCATGTTCTACGGATTAAGGCAAGACGATCAGGAATTCGTGTGTGATAAAGTAAAGGAATTTTTCGGGAAGTAAAAGTCAAAAGACCCATACGTCATTGCGAGTGAAATGAAATGGAGCGAAGCAATCCTCAAAAAAAACTCTTGCTATTAGGCGGCAGCCATGCTGAAATTCCGCTCATTCAAGCGGCACATGAACTCGGCTGGTACGTGATTACTACGGGTAACAATCGCGATGGGCTCGGACACCCTTACGCCGACAAAACCGTTTTTGCAGACTTCAGCGACAAATACGCTATGCTAGAACTCGCCAAGAGCGAGGATGTGCAAGCCGTTTGTTCCGGATGCAACGATTTCGCATTGCTTTCAACAGTTTACGTTTGCGAAAAAATGGGATTGCCAGGGCATGATTCCTATGCGACAAGCCTTGAGTTACATCATAAGGACAAGTACCGCGCACTAGCCACCAAACTCAGCATTCCGACACCGCGGGCAATTACAATTAAAGTTGCCAGCACGGATTTCGCGGGGGAAACCGAAGCGGATTTTGATACAGCGATTGCGCAGCTCACCTTCCCTATCATCGTCAAACCCGTTGATTTGACCGGAGGCAAAGGCATCCACCGCGCAGCCAACATAGAAGAAGCATGCGCAGCCTACAAAGATGCCTGCAGCCGTACCCGCCAAGACCACATTGTCGTCGAAGAATTCGTACAAGGCACGAACCACGGCTTCTCCGCCATGCTCGTGAATGGCAAAGTCGCATTCGCCTTTGCCGACAACGAACAGTATTACCTCAACAAGTACATGGTCTCGGGTGCAAACACGCCTAGCACCACAAGCGCAACGGGACTCGACAAGCTCCGTGATTACAGCGAACGCATCGCCCGCGAATTACACCTCGTCGATGGCATTCTGCATATCCAGTACATCGAGCGTGCTGACGGCACGCCAGTCATCATTGAGATATGTCGCCGCCCACCAGGAGATTTGTACATAAAATTCGTCAAATACGCCACCGGAATCGACTACCCAAAATTCATTGTGATGGCAGAAACTGGAATGGACATTTCAGGCATCGCCGATGTTTCCACGCAAGGATTCTGGCTCAGACATTGCATTATGGCGGATCGAGAAGGAATTGTCCGCGACGTCACCTTTGCTCCAGAAATTCAAAAGAACATTGTCGAAAAATTTCTGTGGTACAAGCCAGGCGAATCTATTTCAGACAAGCTCTTATACAAAGCAGGCATCGTATTTTTCAAGTTCGACACGCTAGCCGAAATGCAAGACAAAACAGCAAGAATGGTTGACCTCGTGAAAATAATCACCGAGTAATTTAAGATGTACCCTTCGGCAAGCTCAGGGAGCATTCTCTCGTCTTTCGTCTCTCGTCTTTCGTCTAATCCTTTACTATATTCAAAAACGATGAAAAAAGAACCTTACCAAATTGCGTTTATCGGAGGCGGAATCAATTCAGCCATTGGCGAAGTCCACAAAGCAGCAAGCCAGATGGACGGCCATTTTGAACTCGTGGCCGGTGCATTCAGCACGCACGCAGAAACAAACCGCGAAACCGCCCGTACCTGGGGCGTCGCCGAAGAACGTACGTACGCGAAATATCAAGATTTATTGCAAGCCGAAAAAGGCAAACTCGATGCAGTCGTAGTACTCGCACCGACAGACTACCACAAAGACATCGTCATCGACGCACTCAGAGCAGGTTACCCCGTCATTTGCGAAAAGTCGCTCGCCACAAGCGTTGCCGAAGGCGAAGCCATAGCAAAAGTTGTTGCCGAGACAAAAGGATTTTTCTGCACCACATACAACTACACCGGTTACCCGATGATCCGCGAGCTCAAGCAGTTCATCGCCGATGGCAAGCTCGGAAAAATCCAGCAAGTGCAAGTCGAAATGCCGCAAGAAGGCTTTATGCGCCTCGGTGCCGGCGGCGAGCCACCCAAGCCGCAAAGTTGGCGACTCAAGGACACCGTGATTCCGAAGATTTCGCTTGACCTCGGCAGCCACCTGCACAACATGATTTACTTTTTGACCGGCGAACGCCCGGAACACATCGTCGCCGACCAGACAACCTTCGGACTCTTCCCGCAAATCGTCGATAACGTGGGCGCACTCGTGCAATACACGAACAACGTCCGCGCACAAATCTGGTTCAGCAAGACTGCACTCGGCAACCGCAATGGGCTGCGCATCCGTGTTTACGGCAGCGAAGGCAGCGCCGAATGGTTCCAGCTAGAACCCGAAACGCTCAAAACATGCGACCTGCGCGGCAACGTGAGCCTACGCGACCGCACCGGCGACGTCAAAATCGCCAACCAGCAGCGCTACAACCGCTTCAAGGCAGGTCATCCCGCCGGATTTATCGAAGCGTTCGCGAATTACTACAAAGACATCGCCGATTGCCTCAGCCAGTATGTTGCTACCGGCAGCTTCAAAAGCCAGTACGTATGCGGCATCCGCACATCGCTCGAAGGCCTCGCCATGATGCAAGCCGCTGCCAAGTCCGCCCAAAGCAACAAGTGGGAATCCGTTCAGCAAAGGTTCTAGATGAAACTCTCTTTTGTAATTCCCTGTTACCGTAGCGAAAATACAATCACGGCAGTCGTCCAAGAAATCCGCGAAACAATCGCCACACGCCCAAGCACCGAATACGAAATCGTGCTCGTCAACGACTGTAGCCCCGACAACGTATGGCAAGTCATCAAGAAGCTTGCCGCCGAAGACACGCACATCAAGGGAATCTGCCTCGCCAAAAATTTCGGGCAGCACAGCGCGCTCATGGCCGGTTACGGACAAGCTACTGGCGATTACATCATCAGCCTCGATGACGACGGACAAACGCCCGCCAGCGAAAGCTTCAAGCTCGTCGACAAAATCGCAGAAGGCTACGACGTCGTTTACGGCTATTACAAGCACTCCGCGCAACACCTGTTCCGCCGCTTTGGCAGCTGGGTCAACAAGAAAATGGCAGAAGCCATCATTGGCCAACCCAAGACGCTTCATACCACAAGCTTCTTTATCATGCGCAAATTCATCGCCGATGAAATCGTGCGCTACCCCCACCCCTTCGCCTACATCAGCGGACTCGTTTTCCGCGCCACCAAGAGCCTTGGCAATGTAGAAGTGGAACACCGCCACCGCATAGAAGGCGAATCCGGCTACACGCTCACAGGCCTCATTCGACTCTGGATTAACGGTTTTACCGCATTCTCCGTGAAGCCCCTCCGAGCCGCCACATTTATCGGACTCATCTGCGCCCTCGTCGGCTTTGCCGCAGGCCTTTTTGTCGTCTACAAAAAACTGATGTTCCCTGAAGTCCCCATGGGCTATACCAGCCTGCTCGCCTCCCTGCTTTTTATCGGCGGGATGATTATGCTCTTGCTAGGGCTCATCGGCGAATACGTCGGCCGCATCTACATCAGCATCAACCAGTCACCGCAATACGTTGTGCGTGAGCGGACGTTTTAGGGGAATGTGGGTCGAATTCGACCCCTTTAAAATCGGGATTCTTTTGCCGGGCAATGTCTGTAATGCAGACCTATTCGATGCCGTTAACGAACATTATTTTAATTTCGCGATTCATAACGTTTATTCGCTTCATTTTCCATCACAATCCCTAGCATTTTCCCATTTTCATCCGCTCCAGCAAAGCGTTATATATATATATTACTGAAAGTAAAAAAACATTTCGAGACATCTCTTAGAAAGACTGTATGTTAACAAACAAGACGATTTTAATATCAGACAGTACATATTCGTTTGGCAATATGTTTATCCCAACAACAGAATCATAAAATACAAACAATCAACATTTCAATCCAAAGCACAATGTCTCAACTAGAACAACTAAACAACAAACGTATAGCCAAGAATACGATGTTCTTGTATTTTAGAACATTGATTGTTATGGTTGTAGGACTCTATACAAGTCGTGTTGTTTTGCAGGTTCTTGGAGTCGAAGATTACGGCATATACGATGTCGTTGGTGGTTTTGTTTCAATGTTTACGCTTCTCAGCGGAAGCCTTACGGTTGCTAGCCAGAGATTTCTTGCGTTCGAGTTAGGCAAGGAAAAATCCGACATTTCAAAAGTATTTTCCTCTACAGTAACAATTCATATTACACTCGCTTTAATTCTTTTTTTGATTCTGGAAGTCGTTGGATTATTCCTATTGAATCATAAAATAATCATTCCCTTAAATCGAATTCAAGCGGCTAATTGGGTTTTTCATTGTTCTGTAGTTACATTTTGTATAAACATAGTTAGTGTACCATATAACGCAGCTATTGTTGCATACGAAAAAATGTCGGCATTTGCGTACGTGAGCATTTTTGGAGTGATTGCAAAATTATTGGCTGTTTTGGCTCTTTACAAACTCAAATACGATTCTCTGGTGCTATACGCCATCTTTATGATGTCAATTGCATTTCTCCTACAATTGATATATGGATGGTATTGTTACATACATTTTAAAGAATGTCGATACAAGTTTATGATGGATAAACATATTTTAAAAACAATGTTGAGTTTTTCTGGTTGGAATTTTATTGGATCTTCGGCTTCCGTATTGAATAATCAAGGGATTAACATTCTTACAAATTTATTCTTCGGAGTGACACTGAATGCCGCAAGAGGAGTGGCTTCGCAAGTGAACAACGCTGTAAATACATTTGTCAGTAATTTTATGATGGCTTTAAATCCTCAAATAATTAAGGCTTTTTCATCAAGAAATTATGATTCTTTGAATAAAATGATTATTTCAGGAACTAAAGTGGCCTACTTCCTATTTGGGATTTTTTGCCTACCAGTATTTGTCAATACGGAATTAATTTTGAAAATTTGGTTAAAAGAAGTGCCCAATTATTCCGCTTTATTCATTCGATTAGGTTTTATTTTTATGCTGTTACAAAATTTGTCTCAATGTCTTTATACAGCAATGCTTGCTACAGGAAAGATAAAAAGATATCAAATAATTGTCGGTGGACTAAGTTTATTAGCATTTCCCGTTGCATGGATGTTTTTTAAAGCAGGTTGGGGATGCGAATGGGGATATGGAGCAATGATTATTTTTTCCATAGTTTGCCTTATTGCAAGATTATTTCTTTTACAGGAAATGGTTCCTGGATTTAATTCCTGGATCTTTGTAAGAAGATCTGTTATTCCGATATTACTCACGACTATTCCAATTATACTTATTTCATACCTAATTCATTCTTGGGTATCGAATTCAAGTATTTTTATGTTTTGCATTGAAAGTTTTGTTTATGTTTTATTAAGTATTTTACTAATATATCTTATCGGTTTATCTGCAGATGAAAAAGATAAATTGAGAGAAATGATAAAGAAAAAGATGCCGAATTATGCAAAAAAATAACGAATACTACATAGGTTTCTCAAAGAATACTGATGATAGGTTTAAGGCGTCTTCGGGTGGAGTCGGCACTGCCGTTATGCGATATTTATTGTCGCAACAAAAATTTGGGACAGGATTAACATTTGTTTTTGACAACTCTCTTTGTATGTATGTCCCAAAATTGATCTTTTCCGAAAAAGATATCAATGTATGTGGAAGTGTATATCAAGATATAGATCTTATTGGATTTATTAAGAAGAATATTGACAAAATTAAAGAAGGCATAGTCCTTTCCTGTGAACCATGCCAAGTCGCCCCGATTCGCGCAATATTGAATCGTAAAGGAATTAGAAACTTTATTATTTCTTTTTGTTGCTCTGGACAAACAACAATTGAAGGAACATGGTGTTATTATAAGTTTTTGGGAATTGATAAAAAAAATGTTCAAAAAATACAGTATAGGGGAAATGGTTGGCCAAGCGGGATACAAATTTGGCTAAAAGATGGAAATGTCATAAAAAAAGACAATTGGACTGAGCCATGGATTTCAATTCACAAATCAAACTTATTCAAGCCCCAAAGATGTTTGTTTTGCAAACAGGATTTGGGAAAATCGGCCGACATCAATTTAGCTGATCCTTGGTTAGAAGAATACAAATTGAACGAAAAAATAGGGGCAACACTTTGCATTTTATGCACTGAAGAAGGGAAAAGCGTTTTCAAAGATATGATAGACTCAAATAAGATTGAAGCAATCCATTCAAATTACAATGAATACGCTATTGCCGAAGAACCAAACATCCATAAGGAATTGGACCTTCAATCAGAACGTCTATACAAGAATCATATTGTAAAATTAGTTGGAAATAAGTTCTATCGAATATTGGCATCGAGAAATCAGGAAACAATAAAATGGCACAATCATTTGCAAAGAACAATTCAACTTTTGTCTAAGAAAAGGAGCCTTATGCCAATTTTCTCAAGATTTTTTGATCGAGTAAACGCCATAATACGAACCAATCACTATAAAAAAATTCTCGGCGGCTATGATTCAAATTTTTCTGTGGAATCAGGAATTGTAATGATCAACCCCCAATGTGTTTTTTTTGGGAAAAACGTCGGTGTAGGCGCCAACACCTTTTTCGGTCCAGTCACTGAATATATGGGTATTGCTTACAATCCTAAAATTATTGTTGGCGAAGGAACTTGGGTTGGAAAAAACTGTAGTATAGCGGCAATTGATAAGGTTGAAATAGGCAAAAACGTTTTATTTGCAGGCCACGTCCATATTACCGATCATTCCCATGGATATGAAGATATTTCAAAGCCAATGAACGTTCAGCCATTGACATCAAAAGGGCCTGTAATAATAGAAGATGATTGTTGGCTTGGATTTAGTTGCGAAATTCTAAGCGGAGTCCATATAGGTAAACATTGTGTTATCGCAGCAAGAGCTGTCGTGACAAAAGATGTGCCTGCATATAGTGTTGTTGCAGGAAACCCAGCAAGAGTTATAAAAAAATATGATATGGAAAGTAAAAAATGGATTCGTGTCTAAAAAAATATGTTCTTATATCTGATTTTTGCCTGACAGCTCGCAATCGTGGCACAGCGGCTCTAAGTTATGGCGCTCTTGCTTTTTTACGAAAAAAGGGATTCATGAAGGAAGCACAAGAGGTCGCACAATATTCCGTCTGTTGGAACCCACTCCGCAGTTTATTTTGTCAAACAAAACGAAACACTGTTGATATTCAGGGACACCTAGTTACATATACTCATTTGATAACGAACATTTTCGAATACAAGCTATGGGAAAAAACAGGTTTTTCATTTTCCTTCACCACTTGGGGAAAGTTTGTAAAAAATGTGGCCTTGGTCGCAGCAATTAATGGAGGAGACGGCTTCTCTGATATTTACGGAGAAAAGATGTGGAAGTCTCGTCTTAGAGAAATTAAATTTGCGATGAAGAATAAGTCTCCTTTAATTTTGCTACCACAAACGATTGGTCCCTTCAGAAATCCAAAGATTCTCGCAGAAGCTAAGCAAATAATGAAATACGCCTCTGCCACATATGTCCGTGATTCGGAATACACCAAGAAACTCGATGAAATGGAAATCACGTATGAACTGACAAACGATTTGTCAGCGCATATGAAACCAGAGCCTTGGAATATACACATTACGCCTGATTCAATCGGCATCAACGTGAGTGGTCTTGCATATTCCAACAATTTCCGTGATCTAGCCGGGCAATTCTATACTTATCCCGAATTGATGACTAAAATAGTTCAACATTTCCAGCAAAAGGGTAAAAATATTTATCTTATCCCTCATGCATACGGCTACAATGACCCCGAATGGGATAATGACGATATGATATCTGGCCGAGAATTTTACAGTTCGCTAGAGAATAAAACCAATGTTGTACTGATTGACAAAGACCTTACATCTCCGCAAATCAAATATTTGATTTCAAAGATGACATTTTTTATCGGCACCCGCATGCATTCCAATTTTGCAGCCATCTTTACCAAAGTTCCAGTCTTTGGCCTAGCCTACAGCTTTAAGTTTCAAGGGGCTTTTGAAACTAACGGCATTACCAACCGAACCGCAACGATAAACAACATCACCCCCGCCGACATCCCTGGGATAATCGAACAGATTGATAAAGCCTATGAAGAGGATGTAGCCTCAAAGGAAAAACAAAAGGAAACAGGCAATCATCTTTTCAAGAAAAGAATGTATCTTTAAAAGCGACGATATACTTATACTGAACAAAACAATATGGAAAAACCGCTCATTATAGCCTACTACTTACCTCAATACCATCCCATTCCAGAAAATGATGTATGGTGGGGCAAGGGCTT
>JAEEGL016295556.1_pt1 | contig 10962 bp, 14 predicted proteins | sample 9134231 | NCBI WGS metagenome assembly JAEEGL01 (sample SAMN16246548, study PRJNA631951) | gut metagenome | biome: gut microbiome; feature: rumen; material: fiber-attached | host: Bos | place: Iran: Karaj | collected 2018-10 | reverse complement strand
TAAGAGCAATGATTCTGCGATACAGGAGGATCGTATTCAAGCGTTGAAGGGACTAATGCATGAAGGAGATTATGGATTGTTTGTAACTCTTTCTGATTATACAAAGAATGCAAAAAAGTTCCTGGAAGATAATCCCAGAATAAGAGGGATAAATGGTCCGGAATTTGTTTCGTTATTTTTGAAATATTATAAATCTCTCGATGAAAAATATAGAGATATGATTCCTTTGAAAGAGGTATTTATTCCGGTTCCGAAGGAGTAGGTGAAAGATAATTTTATTGGATGCAATGGATGGACTAGAGATAGTAAGACTCCTGGGGCATCCTGTTGATATGTATCTGGAGATTTAGTTTAATACGGTTTTTGGGTGAAATAATGGAAGTATATAAGTGATAGATGGTATGAAAAATAAAAGCGTATCCAGTACAAAACTATATATGTATCGTCTTACAACGGATACCGGAATGGCTCCGTGCGTAGACAATGGATTTCTTTCTTTAGCTGTATGTAAAGGAGGGCAGATTCGTAAAGGTGTTCCTTGTTATACTGGGTTAAGGCATCTTATCGGTAGCCGAGGAGAGTTTGCTTCAGGAAGAGTTTACATACTAGGAACTTATCATGACCGATTCCTTTATCTGGCAAGAGTAACAGAAGTTGTTACCATGGAAGACTATTATCATGGAATGAGTGATGGACGCACTGATGATATTTATGATTATTTAAACGGTAAACTTGTTAGGAATAATCTATTTAGGAAACTGAAAATACATACTGAATCTGATCGAATTATAAAAGATGTAGCTGGCCAATATGTTATTTTGTCGAATGATTATATTTATTTGGGAGAAGATGCGGTATTTATAGATATAGTAAAGAAATATAATGCCAGATTTCAAGAGACTAAGACATATACAGGCGATATAGCAGAAAAGATTATAAACGAGTGCAGGAAGTATAAAGATAAGAAAAAGCATAAACCTCATGAACCGATTTCAATGAAGTGTGGAATCTGATATGAAGATAATTTTATCAAGAAAAGGTTTTGATTCATCAAATGGAGGCCTCCCCAGTCCAATTATGCCGGATGGAACTTTGCTTTCTATGCCGATTCCTTCAGAACATGATAGGGATCGATATAGTGATCTGGAATATAAAGGATTAAAGTATTCCGATTTACTTAATCAGCTTAAACCAGGTAATGATTTTTGCCATTGTCATGTTGATCCGGATTTAAGAGTTAATCGGATAAAAAATGTTCCTGGATGGGTCCCTGCTTTTGGGCAGATTGGTTCTGCGCAAGGAAAACTAAATAATGCCGGAATTGAAAAAGGAGATATTTTTCTATTTTTCGGATGGTTTAGAAAAGTTGAATTTGTTGATGGTATTTATAGGTTTATTCCTCGTAGCAAAGGGGATTTCTATGATCACTCTGATCTGCACGTGATATATGGATATATGCAGATAGGTGATATTTTCAGAACTAAATCTGATCTTTCGAAGTTCAAATGGCATCCACATACATCATACATAAGTGAACCTAATGCCATTTATACGGCGAGTAAGACATTATCTTTGAATAATTCTCTTAATGGCGTCGGAACTTTGGATTATCGTAAGGACCGTGTGCTGACAATGGAAGGCTGTAATCGTGGTACTTGGATTCCATACCCGTTTTTCATGCCCGAACATATATATGATAATCGAAAAAACAGTTCGAAAGATGGTGGGCTGTATTATAGCGGAATATGGCAGGAATTAGTGATATATGAGTCGGATGGGTTGTTAGATTGGGTAAAAAACATTCTTGGTTAACTAGAGTATAGTTAACTGTGTGGAGTGATTATGAATAGAGAACAAGTTTTTAATGAATTTGCTAAATATGTTGAGAATGATTCTGAGTATTATAAGAATGCAAATCATGGAATTATTGAGGATGTATTAGCTTGGTTGAATATTCCATCGGAAGTTTTTATAGGAGATCCTTCGTTTGTTCACGCGAAAAACCTTGAGAAACTTCATCTATATATTCAGAATCAGGCTACGGAGGAACAGTTAAAACTAATCTATGGATTAACAAAAAACATACAGCTGCCCAAACAGTCTCCTATGTCCGAATCGGTTGGAAAAGTATTTGTTTCTATGCCAATGAATAAGAATAAATGTTCTTATGTGGATGATATAAGAAGTGGTATTGCTGATGCACTAATCAATGCAGGATATGAACCGTATTTTTTGGACAAAGATTCTCATAATGATAATATTGTCAATAAAATGATAGATGGGATTGCGACGTGCAGGTTTTTGATTGCGGATTTAACATCCCAGAACAACGGGGTGTATTATGAGGCTGGATACGCAAAAGCACTTGGAAAAACGGTTATTTTTTCGTGCAAAAAGGATGATTTTGATAATGTACATTTTGATATTAGACAAACACAAATTGTTGTATGGGACGATGTTGATGATTTAAAATCAAAAATGGAAAATCATATTCGTAATTCTGAAATAAAAGAATTGGATGGATCCTACAGTGAAGAAAAATTATCAAAAACGATTTCAAAGCCAGTTTATGGTGTCCGAAATAAAGTGTTTGAAGGTTTTTGGAAGAAAATACAACGAATCAATGATGAATTAATTGATGCAAATGTCTTTTCCAGAGAAGATCCAAACAGTATTTTATTTGAATTGGAAATAGTAAAAAATTCGGTGTTTGATGCGGTTAAGTATTACGACGCCAATATATATGATTTAAAAATATTAAAGTTTGATTATGAAATGTGGGTGGGCTCATGGGACAGATTTGTAGGGTTATTAAAACGTTATCTAAATAGACCGCTTTCCGATGATGCTCGAACCAATTTGGGAGATGCACTTTCCAATTTTAAAGAGTGGACAAGTAGGTTGATAGATGATGCTAGGAAAGAAATAGAATAAAAAGTAATATACGAGTTGTTTTTTGAAAACTCATTTTTGGGAGGGAAGAACATACCATGCCTTTTATCAATTCAAAAGTAAGCGTAAAGATCACAGAAGAGCAGGAGAAAGAACTTAAGTCCAGACTTGGAGAAGCTATTGCCCTGATCCCCGGAAAGAGCGAGAGCTGGCTTATGACCGGATTTGAAGATGAGTATCATCTTTATTTCAGGGGAGATAACAGTGAGCCTATAGCTTTTATTGAAGTAAGCGTATACGGATCTGCAAATAGCAGCGCTTTTTCAAAGCTTACTGCCGAGATGACGAAGATATTCGGTGAGGTTCTGGGCATCGCTGCCGATCATATTTATGTTAAATACTCCGCTACATCCGACTGGGGATGGAACGGAAATAATTTCTGATATATGAAGAAGACAATTATAACTGCTTCCAAAATATTTACTCTTCTGGGCGTACTTTCGATGTATGCTCTGCAGATCGGAGTGTTATTTCCCTTGAGATTTGTACTCAGGGGAGAATCGGGCACGGATATAAGCGGAGGGTTTGTTCTTGCGTGCATATTACTGGCCGGTTTATTTGGACTTGTAGGCCTGATCCTTACGATCATAGCAGGAGCTAAGAAGGAAGCACCCGCAACGGTATTTTCCATGGTGCTCAAGTTCATGATGATACCGTTCTTTATCCTGAATTTCCTTTTCTGGGTATTTCTTTTCCTGGGGACGCTCAATCCGTTCCTGATAGTGGCAACTCCGTTCGTTGCGCTGATAGGAGGATTCCTGACTTATCTGGTTGTTCTTATGACAAGTCTTCCCGATGTGATCTTTACTTTGATCGAATTGAGATTATACAAGGGATGTTCCAAGAAGCTTTTCGTCCTGGGAATTGTGTTCAGCTTTTTCTTCGTGCTGGATGTAGTCGGTGCGGTTATTCTTCATATAGCATTTAAGAAATCAGAAATGTACAGGAGTAATATCTGATAATGAATACTAAGAAAACATTTAAACTCAATCCGTTTTTAAAGGTGCTTCCGATCATTCTTTATTATGCCTGCTGGATTCCGGAAATTTATTCCTATAAAGGCCCGATGACTGTAGCTGATGCCGCATATGTCATGTTTACCGCAACCCTTGCTCTTGTTTTGCAGGGCTGGGGAATAACATTTTTTGTGGTATTTGTTTTTGTCAGGGTCAAGGAGCAGGCCAGGAAGGTTATGGGTATAATATCGATAATCCTGGGAGCCATAACCGCCTTATGGATGTTTGCGCTCGGCATGATGGTCTATGTCGTTGAGGGAGTTAAGGATGTTACGATGTTTGCGATCGTTGGTCTTGAAGTGGTGCTCATAGGTGTCTCGGCTCTTATCCTGGATGGGCATGTCACAACCTGAATCTGTTTTTAGACGGAGGAATCCCGGATGGTCTATTTTGAAGAGAATCAGTTTATCTCAAAACCGCCTGTTTCTTTCCTTTTCGGAAAGACGGTCAAAGTAAGGTATGAGGATATCGAGAGGATCGAATTTATCGATGGCGCTGATGTCTTCTTTTACCTGAATAACGGTAAGTGTAAGAAGGTATCCGATCCCGGGATAATTATGTTTTATCCCGAATTCGGAGAGATGCTCAAAAAATACAGAATTCCTTATCTGGTTAAGAGTGATGAAGCGGGAGATGCCTCTATTGAGACCGTCAGGGAAAGGGCTGCTTTGTGCAAGGAAAGCGTCGCGGCTTATCTGAACCGTTCAGTGAAGGAAAAGCTGGGTCCCGAATATGAATTTGAAGTTCTGATCGCAGAGAGCATCATGGGTATGGTGCTTGAGTTCAGACTCCTTAAGAACGGCGTGCTCGCAGAAGACCTTAATGAGAATGAAGGCGTTGACGGTAAGCCTATTGTTGATGAGATGGATGTGGCATACTTAAGTGAGTGGGAACCCGTGAGCGCAACAGGTAAGTACACCATAACCGATGAGGCGAATGATACCGCAGCATGTGAGAAATACCTGGAAGGAGACGTACTGGGATTTTTCTATGCTCAGTTTAAAAACGGTGAGGTTAAGGACATATGATAAGGGAAGCTGTTTACGAAGACCTGGATAAGATGCTGGAGCTTTATCTGCACCTGCATGAGACATCCGTCCCGGAGCATGATGATAATCTGCGCAGAACCTGGGAGAAGATGATCTCGGATGAGGATTACCACATAATCGTTAATGAGATTGACGGGAAGATCGTATCTTCCGTTGTCTGCATCATCATTCCGAATCTTACCCATAATGTTCGTCCCTTTGCCCTGGTCGAGTATGTGGTCACCCATGCGGACTACCGCGGAAAGGGCTATGCCACGGACTGCCTTAATTATGCGAAGGAGTTGGCAAAGCGGGAGAATTGCTACAAGATTATGTTAATGACAGGCTCCAAGAAGCCCGAAACGCTTCGTTTCTATGAAAATGCGGGCTACAGCAGCGCTGATAAGACGGGATTTAACCAAAAGCTGTAAATATATGACTTTTTGTGACGCAGGCCCTGTTGCCTGCGTCTAATTAATTGTAAGGGGGTAAATTGTCCAAAAACAGGCGATTTTGTGGTAAAATACTAATGTTGGCCCGAAGGTCAAATAATAATTTCTGAAAGGGAAAGAGAATGGCTTACGATACTAACCAGTCCAAGGTAACAAAGGAAGAATTTGAATACAGCCGCGAGATGATCGGAAAGCTGGCAAATTACTTCGAAAATGTTGTCGTCGGACAAAAAAACCTCGAGACATCACTTCTTACGGCTATCCTTGCGGACGGCCACGTTCTGATAGAATCAGTTCCCGGACTTGCCAAGACCACTGCGGCAAAGGCTATTGCAGAGGCGGTTGACGGCAAGTTTTCGAGGATCCAGTGTACTCCGGACCTTCTTCCCGGAGATATCATAGGAACCCAGGTCTATAACAGACAGACCTCACAGTTTGATACGGTCCTTGGACCCGTATTTGCGAACTTCGTTCTTCTCGATGAGGTAAACAGGTCCTCTGCAAAGACCCAGTCCGCAATGCTCGAAGCCATGCAGGAGCATCAGGTCACCATCGGAACCCAGACCTATCGTATGCCCGAGGATGTATTCATAGTCATCGCAACCCAGAACCCCATCGAGCAGGAGGGTACATATCCTCTTTCCGAGGCACAGACCGACAGATTCATGATCAAGGAAGTCATTTCCTATCCCATAGCCGCAGATGAGGTTGAGATCCTTAACAGGATAGAAAACCACGCATTTGAAAAGAGACCTGCCGTAATGACCATCAAGGACATCGACAGGCTTCAGGATATCACCGACAAGGTATATGCGGACGAGAGCATCAAGTGGTACATCTCAGCTATCGTTACCGCAACAAGAGGACCCGCAAGGCTCCTTGGAGAGAAGACCGCGGCTTACGTTAAGATGGGAGCAAGCCCCAGAGCATCCATCGCATTCCTTAAGACAGCAAAGGCAACCGCTCTTCTTAACGGAAGAACCTATGTCGTACCCGATGATGTTAAGAGGATGGCACGCAGCGTACTCCGCCACCGTATAGCACTCAACTACTCCGCTATTGCCGACAAGGTAAGCGTTGAAATGATAATTGACGGAATCACTGGAGCATTGAAGGCACCCTAATGGATATTGATTACGATTATCTGGTCGGTATAAGCAAAGATGCGGTCCTGTACACCACCCGAAAGACTACGAACATTCTTGACGGTGGATACAGCTCCCTTTATATGGGTAAGAGCCTTGAGTTCCATGATCTTAAGGACTACACACCCGGAGACGATATCACATCGATCGACTGGAAGTGTTCTTCCAGGACCGATTCTATTCTGGTCAGAAGATATATCGCAGAGAAAAAGCACAGTGTACTGATCATCGGGGATACCGGCACCAAGATGGACGCTGATACTCCCAAAGGTGATTACAAGGCGGACATCGCGCTGATGACTACGGGAGTAATCGATTATCTCCTCGGAAGACAGGGCGCGGATGTAGGTTTTGCGTGCTCGGGAAAGAAGGGTCAGCTCTATACTCCCTTCGGATCCGGCGGCATTAGCGTTGAGAAGCTCCTCCATACATACGGGGAAGCTATATTTGAAGAACCCGCATCCGATATGAATTCACTCATCATGGATTCGCTCCGTGCATTTATCACACGCCGCATGATCATCTTTGTGATCACTGACCTTGCGGGACTTAAGACGGTGGAGAGCGAAACACTTCTTCGTATGACGGATAAGAACGATGTCTACTTTATCTGCATCGATGATGCGATGCTCACAGGTAGAAGGGTATACGACCGCATAGGCGAGAACTATGTCGACGGATATATCGCGGGAAGCAGACGCCTTCGCAAAGCGGAAGAGCGTGAAAGGAATGCAATCCTTGACCGTTTCAAGACGGATGCTCTCAGAAACCGAATCGTATTTGAACGTATCGCAAGACAGGCTGATGTTGTTGACAGTGTAATAAACATGTTCGAAAGAGGTCACAGTGGAATTTACGGTTAACATGCAACCGGAAATGATGATGAATATCATCTGGCTGATCCTCGGAGGTATTGTCCTTATAATCTCCGCGGGCTTCTTTCTTACGCTCTTTAAGTTCAGGCTCAGGAAGAAGGTCAGGAAGGTAAAGGCTCAAAAGCCTGCGAAGAAGCCTTCTGTCGAGTACGTAAGAAACCAGGCTTTAAAGAAGATAGACAAGTGCGTTTACGATCTTTCCCATGGCAGGGCGGATGTAAGGGAAAGCTATCAGAACATGAGCACGATCATGAGAAACTTTGTAACGGATATAACGGGTAAGGATGTGACCACCCATACCCTTTCCGAGCTTCAGGCATCGGGTGATCAGCGTCTTACCGATCTTATCGCAAAGTGGTATGCTCCCGAATTTGCCATGAAGACGAAGGCTGATTTTATGGGCGATGCCGAGCATGCCAAGAATGTGGTGAAGAGATGGAATTAATGTATCCCAATATAATAAAGATGGGAATTCCGATACTTGCGGTAGCGGTGCTTATTCTCCATGTCATTCCCGCTCCCGGAAGAAAGGACTACACCGGCGGAACAAGGACCGGTGCGGCTTCCCTTATCAATACGCTTCCGGTATTCAGAAGTGTTTACAGGAGAAGCAGGATTCTTTCTTTTCTCTATGAGCTCTTCATAATCGGTGCGATAGTCTCATCACTTTATCTTCTTGCAAGACCCTATGAGACGGAGAAGATGAAGATCGGTGTCCAGAAGAGGGATATCATCCTCTGCCTGGACGTATCATATTCACTCTATGAGCTTAACTACGAGCTTACGGATTACCTTGAAGAGGTTGTAACGGAGCTTCAGGGTGACAGGTTCGGCATAACGATATTCAATACTTCGTCGGTCGTATTCGTTCCTCTCACCGATGATTATTCCTATGTGGTAACAAGACTTGAAGAGCTTGAGAATTACTTTACGCTGCAGAAGGAATATGAGGATATGCTTCCTCCCGGAGACTGGATCACCTTCGAAACGGACGAAGAGTGGGATGCATATTACGACCTGGATGCAAGGCTTGCATATATCGAGGCGGGAACGCTCGTCAATAACCACGAGAGGGGAAGCTCCCTTATAGGCGAGGGACTTGCCTCCGCACTTTACAGTTTTCCTTCTCTCGGAGACGAATCGAGAACAAGGATCATAATCTTTGCGACCGATAATGCTGATGCTTCGAAAGTGCAGGAGATCCCGGACCTTGCGGGTGCGAGCGCACTCTGTAAGAAGAATGATGTAACCGTATTTGCAATCTTCCCTACGGAGGATGCGTACTTTTCGGATTATACATATTCGGACTATGAAGGCTTTAAAGCTGATCTCAAAGCTGCGGTAGAAAATACCGGCGGTGAGTTCTACGTACAGAGTAAGGCCGAAACCGTGTCTTCGATAGTTGAAGAGATAAGGTCCCATGAAGCGATGGCGGTTGACGATATCATAACGGAGATCCGGATAGATACGCCTCTTCCGTTCATAATCGCATTGCTTATATGTCTTGGCGGTTCATCGCTTGTTCTATTGTTTTTGAAGGGTAAATAAGATGAGGAACTTAAATCCGGTATTACCGGTGCCTGCTCTCATCGCGGCATTTTCCGTTGCACTTCTGATAGTGCTCTTTGCCTGGATAAGAAGCAGGGAAAGCAGAATAAAGAGTACCTTTGCGTTTGTAAGAAGAGCGGCAATCCTTGCTCTTTCCTTTGTCATAGCGCTCAGGCCCATGAAGGAAGAGTACGGTACTGATATCAGACTCAGTAATACCGATGTCCTTTTTGTTCTTGATACAACGCTCAGCATGTGGGCGGATGACGGTCCCAAGTCCACCAGGATCAAGGCTGCGCAGGAAGATATCAAGGAGATCATGGAGGGACTTCCCGGTGCGAATTTTGCACTGATCACTTTCCAGAACGAATCGACTGTGGCGGCTCCTTTTACCCAGGATGTCGAGACAATCCTAAGATATGTCAAGAATCTTAAATCCCCCAACAGGGATCACGTTACCGGAAGCCGCATGGACGTTCCTTACTACGACATCGAGAGCATGCTGGTCTCTTCGGACAGGAAGGAAAACAGGCAGATAATCGTCTTCTTTTTATCGGACGGTGAAGATACGAGCCTTGATGATACGCTGTACAGCTATGAAGCCCTTGAGACCTTTGTTGACGGCGGCGCGGTCATCGGATACGGATCCGAAAAGGGCGGCTCGATGCTTGACAGCTACGGCCTCCCGGTTTATTCCTCCGACTGGAATGTGGGTGTTTCGCGTATCGACGAGGACAATCTGGAGAGGATCGCGGATGAGCTCGGAGTCGAATACTTCCACCGCGATAAGACGACGCACTATGCTTCACTCCTTAAAGACATCATGGAGGAGAGCGGAACCGTAACCGAAAAAAACAGTGAATATACCTATTTAGCGGATACATATTATAAATACGTACCCTATCTCGCAGCACTGCTCGCACTCGAGCTGCTCATGGGAATAAGGGATAATGCTAGGGCAAGAAAGAAACATGGCAGGAAGATCAGGAAAGCAAAAACGGAATAAGATGAAGACAAGGCATTATGTATCTGTCTTTACCTGGCTTGCGATGCTCATTGCGGGGATCGCCACCTTGCTGTGCGCGCTTTTCTTCATAATCGGATGGACCGCCAATGCATATTATGTGTCGGAGGCGAAGAAGGGTATATACCATCCCGAGATGGAGAGATTCTTTACGAGGATTCCTTTTCCGGATGAGTATGTCATCTGGTACAACATCGGAAATTATTATTTCGACAAGGGTGATTACGATGAGGCCGAGAAAGCTTATCTGAGGGCTATCGATTGCGGTATCCCATATGAGAAGGAGTGCCCGGTCAAAGTTAACCTTGCACTTTCCATGATGTGGCAGATTGATGAGGATGACTGGGACGAGTTCCTCGATTGTGAAGGACCCGATGATATATCCGCGGGCGCAAGAAGGGTTGAGAAGGTTCTTAAGGATGCGAGGGAAGTTCTGATCGCAGACGGCTGCGCACATGAGGCTGATGAGAAGGGTCATGACAAGACCGCACAGACTCTTAAGGATGAGATAGATGAACTGCTCGAAAGAAGCAGCCTCGACGACGAAGACGAAGAGGACGATGAACCGCAGGATGAGCCCAAAGACGGCGATGAGGATGAAGAGCCCGAGGAAGGTGACGAGGAAGATGAAGGCACCGACGGTATGGATGAAGAAGAGATAATGGAACATATCCAGGAAATGCTTGATGAAAACCTGGAAGAAAGAGCGGATGACCAGCAACTCTACGAGGATCTTTACGGCTTCGGAGTGGACGAAGCAGCCCTCGAAGGCGAGCATGGTGAAGTGTGGTAAGGATACAAAAAAGCGCTCTGTTTGAGCGCTTTTTTTGTTGTAGATAATTGGATGGGCGGCGTATCCATCATATCAGGTTCCCGAATGGGAGCGCAGGGTGCCTTTCCTGCTCGTCAATTAATCTACAAT
>JAEEGL016080721.1_pt1 | contig 10962 bp, 3 predicted proteins | sample 9134231 | NCBI WGS metagenome assembly JAEEGL01 (sample SAMN16246548, study PRJNA631951) | gut metagenome | biome: gut microbiome; feature: rumen; material: fiber-attached | host: Bos | place: Iran: Karaj | collected 2018-10 | reverse complement strand
TCGTAGAACGCCTGTATCCTCCGATAGGCGGATACAGGTGGTTCGACTGTAGGTGCTGGGCGTGCTAACCCTCCTTGCTGTAAGTAGAATCCTCCCTGTATACCGCCTATCTTTTTTGGTATCCAGGCGCACAAGGAATAAACCAGATTACTTTCACCCTGTGCGAGGGATACTGTAATCTGTTACTGGCAGGCCGCTGCAGAGGTCTGCCTTTTCGTGCTGATGAGATAGCCCCCCCCCCAAAAAAAAAAAGGAGAAACCGTCTCAACACTATGAATGCCAGTTTTCTTCTATAAGCTGCTTAAGACCAGCAAGGTCAGAGGGATCATCAAGCTTGTGAATTATAGTGTGGCAGTTCGGACAAAGAGCGACCAGGTCTTCTTTATAATCTACCTTATGAGTATCGCTGAATAAGTGAATCGGATTGAGATGGTGTACTTCAATAACTCCATCTCCGAGCTTTCCATATTTTTCAGCCATTGATAATCCACACGCTGCACACCGGCATTGATAGTACTCAATACACTTTTGGCGTGCAGTTCTATTGCGCTGGATAACCACTTGCTCCCGAGTAATGTGTTTCCCCTCCATCTCAGGCGAAGCAAGTTTGATTCGTCTTGTTGATGTTGAGACGGAAGGCGGGGTTACCTCTGCATTCAGGTACTTTATGTACAAGTCAAGCCCCTCGATTCTAGAGTCCCCACTTCTTCCTCTTTGGTATACCAAACCGGGATGTGATACGATGTCCTGTTTTATTCCATAAACGGCATTATCATCAACTATGTCGAAAAGGGACCCAAAGTCTTTATGCAACTTATTCTTATAAAATGACTTAATCTTAGAGTCTAAGTTGCGCGAATACTTGGCCGGATCTTCACCTGCAGGCAGCATTCCCTTTAGGTATGCCTCAAAATCCGTTCTGTTTTGTTTTGCTGCCGGGGTCATACGTTTCGATTATTAGCAATCCCTAATTTCCGCATCGTACATAATGGTGTTTTTCCGATATAGTGGAATCTCGTCCAGGTGAGAGATTGTGTCCATAGTAATATTGTTCTGGTCGTTATACTTATCGTAATGCCATTCATTGATAATGCCGCCATTTGGATAAAGTACAAGTTCCTTCTTCCCACATTTAAGTTTAAACTCGCGCCAATGCGGTAAACAACCTTTCCTTCCGCATATCATATTGTTAGATGGATCAAATGTGCCCTTGATGCCATAAGCAGATTCAACGTCATCCATCCAGTCCTTGGTCATATTCTCAAGGAAGTCATTTCTAGCAATCGAGTTCGAAATGTTCTTTGTAATGTCATGTGACGGAACATCAAAGTAATCTTCAAGAAGGAACGTTATAGTATAAGACTTACGAATCTTAGCAATAAACCACTCGGCGAACTGCAGTGTGGCGACAATACCCATTGCGGACTTCAAATGCTCATCCTGGCTAGTAATCTCCAATTCCTCGGGACGCTTAGAGCAATAGTCAAGGAACTCATTCAAAAGTGCAGGCATCTTTGCCGTAACCTCTTGAGCCAGTTCATTGCTCTTTATCCTCATCACATCCGTCGGCCCCAGCGTGAATTTTACGCTGGTCGGAATTTGCGCCAAAGAAACCGGACTTATGGAAAGGGCCGGCATAAGGCTTTGGGCAACACAATACACATTTCCTCGGCTCCAGTTGTGGTCTAAAGAGGTTGTTTCCTTTTGATTTGTGAAATAAAACTTCCCATTCACGAGAGCAAGAGGATATAAGTGTGCTGGCATCGTAATAGGAGATGATACGATATCCGCCCAGTCATTAATTTGCCCAAGAGTAGAGATAATCGGGCGTGCAAAGAATGCCGGAGGGTTAACCACACAAAGTGTCTTACGGGAACCTTTCGTGCGGAGTTCATTTATCCGAGCTTTCCACGTGAGAGTAGGAGATACACTGTTGTCTTGATATAGCCACTTATTAAAATCAGAGTCGACAAAGATGTAATTAGCAGCGCCATATGAGTTGGCATAGCCGCTAAGGATATCTTCAAAGACAGCTGGTACGGCTGAAGGGAAAGCAGTCGAAACTTCGGCCGGAATCTTGGCGGCGGCAGCACGTTCATCCTTAATCCACGCCTTAGCCGCCTCTATGTCAATGCGCTCATAATAACGCCTTGTGTATCTATCAATAAGCTCATCTTTTGTCTTCACTCTATTCAACAGCGCTTCGGATGCATTGATAACAGACTGCATTGTTATCATGTTAACCAACTGGTTAGAGTAACCCGATCCACCCGGATTCGTATCGAAGATACATAGGTGACCATTGGGTGTAATGGCAAAGTCAACGTCTTGCCGGTCTTTTCCGAGGCTTTCGACGAATGTTTGCGTGAAGACAATGCCTAACGTAATGAGCAGATTCTCCTTTGCTCTGTCGGAGAGCCATTGGCCGCGTTCGTCTTCCCTTATTCTTATCTCGCTGTAGTCAGTTTGAATCAGGCCACCAATAATAACATTCCTCAGGATTTTATCGCGACCGGAGAAACACTCGACTTTCTGACTTTTTCCACCAGGAATGAGCCTCTTTCTGTTAATCATATAATGGAAACTCTCGGGGGAGCCATTAATATCCCTGGTCTGATTATCCAGATCCGGAGGCATATTTCTCAATCCGCGCCCCGGCCCTTTTTCCAAAATTGCTTTACCACAGTTTGCGCAGAAGCAATATCCAAAGCCGATACCCTCATTGTAATATAGAATATTCGCGTCGCCGCAATCCCGATTATTTCTAACTGAAATCAAGGAAGATGAACGGCTAAAATCTGCCCAATCCCCAGCGCCGATTAACTGAGCGCTTACCTGGGTATAAGGGGCATCTTCTACAACACGGCTATAGTCTTCATTGATGTCCGGAATAAAGGCATAGGGCTCAATCATTGTAAGCTCATCGAGATTATTAACCGGCCATGGAACGAGTTGCTGTAAAGAACTCTTTCGTTCTTCTCCGACCACAGTGTTAATCCCGTCAGAATAAATCTTTTTAAAGGTTACATTTGAGCGGAACATTCCGGTATAAAGAAGCCCTCGAACCATAACAGTCCTATTCTCCAGGACTACGGTATTGCCGGGAGAATACTGGGAGATTGCCTGTTGTAAAGGATACGATGGATTATTCGCCTTTATTCTGTCAAACTTGCCGTATTTTCCATTGTTGATATCAAACTCAACTACGTTAACCGGCATATTTGCGTTCGGTGTAAAGCGGTTAGTCGCAAAGAATTCAATCAAATTTTTGCTCAGTAACTCAGAATACTTATGTCTTAGATAGAAACCATATGAAGTTTCTACGCTACCATCCGATTTAACTTTCCCAATAGTAGACGGATCGGCCAGGGCCTTATTCTTTGCTTCTTCATATGCTCCGGCCAACTCATCGGCTCTGTCATACAATTCGTTATAACATCTCTCAATTTCATCCTTACAATTCTGAATGACCTGAGTGATACATGAGTCAAAAATCGTATTCTCCAGGATTACATCAAGATGGTTAGCAGGGTCAGTGTCACATTTGTCAAGAAAAACCCTGAAGTCATAATACTTGGTATCCTTCTTTTCACCCAGCTTGTCACAAGGGTATTTTGGAATACCGGAAGTTCTATCTCGTATTATTTCATAGTGCATACCATCGTGTTCATACCCAAACTCAAAAGGGGTAAAGAACTCGATAATCTCTTGATCTAGGTTGTTACTGTTCCCCCTAGCATTATTGAAGAATATCTTTGAAAGTCTGAATAAATAAGCATTCGCATGTCTCTGGATCACCTGAGGGCTCTTTAAATCCACAAAAGGAGTTTGCATTGGCCTGTTAATCAGGGTCTCCATAGGGTTCTGAATAGTTCTCAACCCCACGGAATCAGAAGAGCAAAGCGTTATACAAGCGCTTCTAGGATTGTCATTACGGCCACTTCGACCAGCTCTCTGCTTGTAATTGGACGGATGAGGTGGGACGGAGGTCATTAAGACCAGTTCCAAATTACCTAGGTCAACACCCATTTCCATAGTGGTAGAGCAAGCAAGAATATTGATTTGCCCGGCTTTGAATAAATCTTGACTTTGTTTTGCGATTAACTTATCTACCTGTGCCGTATGCTCAGCTTGAATAAATATATCGGGGAATAAAAGAATCTTCTCTATAACATTTGAGAAGGATCCACCTTTACCCCATAAGCCGGCTTTGCATACTATATCTCTCTTGGTATTAACCCATGCATCGAGGATGTCATTTGTAATGGGCTGCCCATCTTTAAGCCCATGCACATACGGATAGGGCTCCCACGATTCACATTCCCCAATGGATTTTTGGGCGGAATTGCCAATGATATAAGGCGCGTATCCTTTAAACAGAGTATCAACAGGTCGAGGTGCCGGATTTTTCTCTTTTGCAAGGCGCGAGTCGCACAGCCATACATTGTCATATAACTTAAAGGCAATATCAACAACGTTTAAACGATATTGGAGGCCTCGATTCGCATCTCTGTCGCGATCAAAATCCCATGCGGTCCCATTACCAGTATAATACTCACTCGGCTGTATGAGTTTTGTTGTTTCTGTAAGGTCACGCCAAAAAGCTACCAGGACCTTATTTAAATCTGTACGATGGTCATATATTGTATCGTTGATGTTTTGAGAGGCCGGGTCTATTAAAGTAGCCAACAAAACAATCGTAGATAAATATCGGCCCTTCTTATCATCAGTTATAACCGGCTCATGAACGGGACGACGCGGCGGCTTAGTTGTCCCAAATCGCTTACAGCAGTTTTTGATATCCAAGCAGTCATTCCCAGCTCCATTCTTAAGGTAAAGAGATTCATTTGACCGAACATAATTGTCAAGATACATCTTTAAGAGGCACTTCCAATCATCAAGTTCAATTTTTAATGAATACTTGGCATTAAATTCCACTACCTCATCGGGTAAATCAATTACCTTTTCGAGTTTGGGATAGCACGAAACAAACAGTCCCATGGTCTCCGGCGCGGCGGCCTTCTTCGGCCTCTTGCCTAGCTGTTCTATCATTGAAGAGTAGATGTACTTGCTTTTATACTCGCTATCAACGACTTGGTTATCTGTGTCGTACTCTTCACTCAACTCCCTCTTGTTAACGAACTGATATGCTAAACGTTCTGCATCCTTGTCGGAATACAGGAAATTAAAGATCTCATCCCAAGTCATGTACGCAGACGGCATCGGAGCCATCTGGTCTATTTCGTCTTTGGGAAAACCTGCAGCGGCCAGCTTTGCTCGACGTGATAGAATTGCCGGGTCGACGGATTGGGCTCTTTTGTTCAGTTCGTGATAAATGCGACTATAAAGCCATAGCCGTTCCTCATCAAGATTCTGCTGCATTGTAGCTTTTGCAGCTCCTTGACGACTATCTACGAAGCTGATATACTGTTGACCTTGATGAGGAACATCCGGGGAAGAAGACGCTAACAAATTAGGTAGGATACTTGGCGCGAGTGTTCTAGAGATAAAACTACCGGAAACACGATATGCCCTTGCATTCTGGGGTGTTTCATTGCTGTCGCTCTCATCATCTGGATCATCATCCTTGGACTTGCCGATAATCCTCTCGCCACAGCATGGACAACTTTTCTGGACATTCTGGATAATGTGCCATCTTGCACTCGGACTTGACGTGTCAATGGCAATAGTATCATCAGTAATCTCCACAGCAGTATTACCATCTTTATCTTGTGGCGTTAACAGCTTATCGGTAAAAGCAAAAATGAGTTTTGAGCCTTTTTCACTAGACGAATCAAAGTCGAAGATGTCTCCGTCTGACGAGGTCGTTGCCTTATAGTGGTCGGGCTGCCCTTTTACGGTCTCACCAAGAGCAAAAAACTCACCACAATGTTCACAACGCATCAATTCAAGGTACGGCGCGCCACTAACTTGCAACGGAGCGTGTGAATAGACCTTAAGCGCGTTCCCCACCGTCTCTGTAAGGCGCACTCTTAACCCATTGGTTGGTACTCTATAGAATAGATGTAACTTCGCCTTCAACGGGTTTGGCAAAGCACACAAAGCATCCAATTGAGCTAATTTCTCCTCGATTGTTTCTCCTTTCTTGGGGAACAATGTGTCAAGGCGAACGTAATCTTGAATATTGAGGACACTTCTGCACCTAATTAATTCTGGACTATCAGTAGCAAGCTGTCTATAAACTCTTTTCCCATCGATTGCAATCACCTTTTTTGATCTGGTGATGTCGCCTATGAACTTAACAATTGCCGTATTCTTCTGCGATGCACTCGTCGCATTTCCAATAGTAGCAGATGATGTCGCAAACCTGATTTCATCCGGATTCTGAATGTCAAAAGCATCCAAGACACGTCGAATAAGCATAGCCAGTTCCGCCGCGCCCGCTCCAGTGAATGTATGGGCTTCATCAATGACCATCCAGCGTAAAGACTTTGGAGTAAAAAGATGCTGGTCCTTATTACGCAAGAGCATATACTCCAACATGGTCGGATTTGTGAGAATGATTTCCGGAGGATTGTTCCATAGTTCCCTTCGGGTGGGGACAATATTAGGGTACTTCCTGCGTTCTTCTGCCACTTGCCTTTTTAACTGAGCTTTTAATTTGGGTGTGGCAGCAGATGCTCCGTCATCATTGGGGAGATTACCGTTATAAACAGCAAATCGGAGATGGGTCCCGTTTAAGAGCTCTTGTAGGCGATCTTTTTGGTCTTCCATAAGAGCGTTGAGAGGGTATAGGAATATCGCCTTAATTTGTCCAACAGACGTCTGATTCTTCAGATCACTCACAAGGGGCAGCATAAAGCACTCAGTTTTACCCGAGCCCGTGCCTGTCGTGACAACTATTGAATTACCATTTGCCAACTCTTCCCAACTCTTAGCCTGATGCTTGTAAGGCTCAAAAGGTTTTCTCCATAGCCCACCCACAAGGCTGTTTGCTTTTTGAACATCACCCGAATCAATTGTTTCGTATCTGTCCATGCACTGAACAAGGGGGACGAACGCTTCCGATGTAAACAACTCGTTATCTATGAGATTGGCGATCTGATCGGTATACAACCGCTGAGTGGGCGAATAAGATTCGCTGCACCACATAGCTTTTAAAGCCTTTTTGACGGCTTCTTGATTATCCTTGTAAAGCTTTACGAATTCCATATATTGTCTTTTTATTTTTTCAATTGAACCATCAAACGGTACACTCTCTCATAAAGTGTATTGCAATCATGAAACTCTTTTAGTTGAGTCATTCTTGACGCATAATCCTGGTCTAAACAAGAACTATCACCTTTTGCGCCCCTAATACATTGCAAGAAGCGGTTTTCGAGTTTTGAGCTCCTTCGGAAATCCCAGTCCAAAAAAGATGGAACACTCCAATAGATCTCAAGGATTTTTTCCAAATACTCTCTGCCTTCTTTTTGAAGATGAGGAGATGTTCTGAAAAGTCTTGTCATTATATCCCGACAAGCCGGATTATCTATCTTAATATCTGGATTGGTCTTGTCGTTTAGGAGTAGTTTTCTCCATAGTCTCTTGGGTATTAATATCCACTCAAAAAGATACTCAGAAGCAAAACGATGAAGGTTCTTTAAATCCTTACTGCTTGGAGCCCAATTTCGACTACGCATAAGGTCTACCCAAAAACTAGCCAAAGAAGAAAAAGGATCAGTCTTTGTGGTAAAGATCTCAGTTAAGCACGGAAATACCTGGAATGGAATTTCATGCTCAGAAGCGATATCAAAACACTTAACTCGAATGCCCCAGCGATTAGAATACTCTTTATCCCCATACACAGGCTGCATATAGTGACGCGGTGATACGCCTCTTAAACTCTGGAAAATGATGCCAGTATGATTCTTTACTAAATATGAGGGATTTACAGAAAGGACCTTGGGCTCCTCATTAAAAGACTGTTCCAGCAATACTGGTTCCTCACCGGCATTCATCGACCAATAATAGAACCGATATTCTCCCGGATTAGTTTCAAGTTGGAACTGACCGGGGACGCCATTTTGAACCGCGCGATTAGCGACAAGATAATACCTAAAACCGTTGTCAAAATCATTGATGACGTTCGAGCTGGCAGAATAACCTGATTTAATGTTAAAATCAAACCGCAGATAGAGATTCTCTCCACACTTGGCGCGAGTGACACCATCGTTTCCTATTGTACGAACTTCAAAATTGTTTCGTAGCGCGAATGGTATTTCAACAATGCCCTTACTCCTGTCATATCTCTTAATCGGTTCTGCCTGCGTTTTTAAGTATAGTTCCTTGCAAAAGCAAGAGCGGTAAACATTGACAATAATATACCCTTCATCCAACCGTCCTATTCTAAATGGAATCGTGTCAGATTGAGGATTGTAGCCAGTCTCAATGTTGTCATAGTAATAAAAATTACCTTCGCCGTTTCTGTCAAGAGCATAATAGCCGTCTTTCTTTGGAGCATATACCTCCTCCAAACCATGCCCAAACTCTATTCTATTCTCTTCAGGGTACCTGCTAATTGCATCTGAACTCGGAAGATAAAAAGCCTGTTTTGTTACAGATACTCCCTTGGTTGTGTAAACGACCTTTATTTGGAGAAGTCCTTGTTTCACCACAGTATTTGACTCCCACTTGGAGAATCTAGGGTCTCCTGCGGACTTATAGTATAAATCACAATCGCCTTGTCGCACCTTTTCTGGCTGTTTGCTACCATAAGGAGTATATTGGATGGTAAAACCTCTATCCGTTAAGAGTGGGATAGCCGATTGAACCAACTCCTCGTCATCCTGCCTATAAAAAACGACATCACGGAAGTTGACGTACTTAATTGTATCTTTTCTTATCTTGAAAGAAATCTCTAGAGAATTGTTATGGGGAGCATATGAAACAGATTCTCCGTTTTCGTATGCTAAAACGACCTTCTCACTTAGAGATAACCACTTCCAAGCTTGTCCTCCGTCTTCAAAGAACTTCTCTTTCGGGCAATCTTCTGGACGGAGCGTATTCTCGTCGCATAGTTTAAGTTTGACCGGATTATACAAAATGGCCGTGTGTGCAGTATTATCTGTCTTTGAACTCCACTCGTATGGCCTCTTTGTCTTATAAAACTGACGACTATCTCCCATTTTAAATGATTCGCCTATAGGATAGTGGCCAGAAATTGTATCTAAACTCACACGGATTTCGCCTGATTTCTCGTGAGATATGGGGAGAGTGATGATGTTTTCTTGGGACCATCCGACATATGGATAATCTCCTGGGCCGGTTTTAGTAAAGTGTATGCTTTTGCTAAGCCCAGATGCGCTGTCCGTGACTTCAATATTAAACTCCTTTAATGAACCCAATCCCGGAATGCCCCAGTATTGTAGACACTCATAAGGAATATAGCAGTTATCATCCCGGCGGCCGAAAGATACTCTAACAACCCCCTCAATGATTTCATCTCTTGGATCCAGATATAAGTACCAGACCGGTTTTAGGTACTGTTCATAATACTTCTTTTTGCCCTCTTGCAGGTTACGGATAAATTCGGAGAATGGTTCTTTATCCATGTCCGACTCCGCGATGGGCATAGTTTCCTGTATCCTAAGATACCGGTAATACTCGTGCAAGCTACCGGAAATCAAAGAGTTCTTAACGACCTGATTACCGTCAAAACCCTGAGTTAGTTCAAACAGTTGTTCTTCAGAAATAGTATCCTGTCGCTGATCATCTCCCCAGATTTCATCAAATAGAGGGGCAAGCCTAGATGCTCGCTTGGTGTACTTTATCGGGAAACCTCCCTGAACATACATTGAATACAACCATTCGTTGATATGCGTGTCAGGAGTACAATATGGACGATCACCATCAACATGAGAGTGGTCCCAAATCTCTCTATTAAAAGACGATGAAATACCTAAATCTTCTAAACAACCACTAGTGTTAAAGCCATCATATTCGCGTTTATACCATTCAGCTATATAGAACGCCAATTGATTCGCACACAGGCGAACTTTATCTCGAGTTCTGTCACTAAAATCTACTTTTCTAAGTAGACTCTGGTACTCCTCATAATCCTCTGTTGATACGCGCCATTCCCAATAATAACGCTTTCCTGATCTCTCAAGCTGATTGTACTTCTTCTTAAGGGCTATTATTTCTGGGAGGCTTGTTAAATCCTCCTTGGGGGCGTTCCCTTTTTTTATCGGATTGATTTCAGGAGAATCTATACCATCTCGTATCGGCTCTTTCTTTGCCTTTTTGACGGGTTTCTCCTCGACGGTTGCGCGTCTAATATAGGTCTCATCCCCATAGTCATTTCTAAGTAGCGGCGGGTTTTGAGAGACCGTGCTAAACTGCATCGGCTTTCCATCTTCCGTTGGAAAGAAACAAAAAGTGCAATTCTGTATTAGGTCAAGAAGGTCTAGTGATGTTTTATCCTTCAGAAATTCTTCTTTAACAAGCGAGATGAGTGCATCTTTTGAATAACTGTGTTTTTTTGTCTTGGCAAACACTGACTCAAGAAGCCTAACTAACTGCGGAAAAGCCAAAGCATCTTCATCCTTTTTGACAGCCTTGGTTTCGGGAAGCAGCTCAACAATAACGCGTGCGGCATAGTCGATAGGCATAACACTACCCATCGTAGAACAATTCAAAGCAACCCGGCTTCGTTTAATCTTTATGATGCCCATCGGTTATTGGACTTTAGTGCTTTACAAAAATAGCAAAAACAAATCTATTCGTCTACCTGTCAACGATAAATACCTTTTGTGAACAAAAACCTTTCGTAAATGCGTCGGTTTTAGTAATACATCTCGATGTAAGAGTATGCCTTGTCAAACACCTCTTGGTCCTTGATCTGATACTTAATCCACAGAATAGCGCGAAGCTTTTTCTTTATCTCCCTGCGTGCGGCGACACTTTTAAAAGCGTCGGAGAATTGTCGAACAATCTTAACAACCTCATTATCGATATCAT
>JAEEGL014910259.1_pt1 | contig 10962 bp, 2 predicted proteins | sample 9134231 | NCBI WGS metagenome assembly JAEEGL01 (sample SAMN16246548, study PRJNA631951) | gut metagenome | biome: gut microbiome; feature: rumen; material: fiber-attached | host: Bos | place: Iran: Karaj | collected 2018-10 | reverse complement strand
CTTGACACTGATCTTATCTTCATCTTTAGTTAATTCTTTGAATTTGGCGATCGCATCGGGTTTGTTGTCCTCGATTGCAAGAATACCTCTTGCGTTAGGAAAGATGCTAACAGCGATCTTAAGACCTTCCAGTAAGAGCTCCGGCTCCTCGATCATCCTTCTGTAATCAGAGGTAAGATAAGGCTCACACTCTGAACAGTTAGCGATAACATAATCGATCTTGTCAGGCTCTTTGGGAGAGAATTTGACTGCAGTAGGAAATCCTGCTCCTCCCATACCAACAACTCCCGCAAGGCGGACTGCATCGATCTTGTCCTGAGCAGTCATCTCCTCGTAAGGCTTTGCAGGTTTGAACTCTACTTCTTCATACTTTTCATCGTTCTCCACGATGATGCTGTCGCACATCGCGCCGGTTGCAAGGCGTCTCTTTTCGATAGCCTTAACGGTTCCGGAAACAGTTGCATAGATCGGAGCTGAAACGAATCCGCCAGCCTCAGCGATCATCTGTCCGGTAAGTACATGGTCACCAACTGCAACGATTGGTTTCGCAGGTGCGCCAATATGCTGGGACACAGGATAAACCAATTCCCCCTTTGGCAGCACTGTCTTGATGGGCTTGTCCTTGGAAAGCTCTTTGCCTTCATAAGGGTGAATTCCGCCCGTAAAAGTACCTCTTGCCATTTCTCCTGCCCTTCCTCCATTCAATACTTATGCACAGACAAACTGCTCCGTGAATCACGAAGCAGTCCGTCTCTCCACACTTATTTATTATAATACTTTTTGGGCATAAAATGATGATTATACGCAATTTTTATTATGAAAATAAGTCATTTGATGTACCTGAAAGTCTTTCCCTTTAAAAGCACGAGAATTGTTCCCTTATTTCCCCTGATTATATTTTCCATAGCTGTCACAAAATTGCCAAGGTTCTTAGGTTTGTAATCCTTATAAACTCCATAAATGGGACGAAGTTTCTTTTCCGTCATAGCTCTGTAGATACGGAAGAATTTCTTATTTGCCTCGATACGTTTTTTCTTCAAAGTCGCCAGTTGCTCTGAAGGAATCTTATTTGTCTTGGCATCAATGTACTGATCCTGAAGTTCCCTGAGCTCCTTGTAGCAGGACCTGAAAATCTCTCCATCCGAAGTTTCGTCAGTGAAGTATTCCTCATGTGCTTCCTCAAAGTGATCTCTGTTATCAACAGTAATTCTTTTGATGATGCAGATATTGATCAGTCTCACAGCCTCGTTGGTAAGCTCTTCGACTCTCTTTTTCTGTTCATCCGAAGGATTCTTCTCTTTTTCCAGTGCCTGAAGTTCCAGCTTTACCTCAGACAGCTTTTTTGCCACCTCTCCGTATCTAAACTCTTCTCGTATATTGCCCTTCTCATCCTTAGCCTCGCTCTTTGTCAGTAGATTTCCCTTTACATTATTATCAGCCTCTTTCCAGAATTCAGGGATCCTTTGCTCTGAGTATGTCGAATATAATGTCTGGACAAGATCGGGAGAAAGATCTCTGCTTATATCCTGTATTTCCCTCCGGTCCAAAGCATCATCATCATACATCTGCTCCATTTTATCAAGGAAATCATTTTCAAGCTTTAGTATTGTATTACTGTCTTTTTTCTCATTGACAGCTTCTATATACTTCTCGTATTTATCTCCAACCTCATACATTTTACTCAGCTTTGTTTCAAGAAGATCATAGAGTTCATCGAAGCTGTCCTCGTCATACTGCAGTCCTGCTATCCAGGCCAGGCTCGAAAGTCTGTTAGCCCCGCCCAGGAGCGCCAGTATCTCAGCATACTCATCCAGTGGCTGGTACACATTACACATTTCTTCCTTCATCTTCTCATGCTCTTCAAATCGCTTTAATCGGCTCTTTTCCTTAATATCTTTTTTTTCTACTCCTTCAAAAGATTTATACTCTCCAAATCTCTTTTTCATACTGACAAGATTCTTATGGAGCTTTTCAAAGTTAGCTTTGCAGTCCTCGGAATCCATGCTCCTCTTAACCATACAGTAGTTATAAAGTTCTCCGGACCTTAACTTATCCTGATTGCCGGTATCTCTGATTACTTTTCTGAAAGCTTCTCTGTCAAAGACCTTATAGGTTACATATGTCTGCTCCACCAGCGTTTGCGTATCCTTATAAACATTATTTCTCAGATACATCTTTGAATACAAACTATGAACCGGATTAAGGATATATTTGTTTTCTGCCATTAATTCCGGTACTGCCATTCTGTCAATGGTACTAAGAGATGTCCTGAGTTCATCTATGGCATTATTAAACTCATTTAAAGAATTCTCCAGTCTTTGCTGGCACTGTGAGAAATTAAGCATCTCCTTGGGAAGCTTAAATCCCACCTCCTGAGCCTTTAACAGAGCAACAAAAATACGCTCACCGGTATCCTCTGCCTCTCCCAGCTTAAAGACCTGTTCCAGTTCCTTTTTCAGCTTTCCTTTCAGCTCTTTTTTTTCATTTCTTTTCAGGGAGTTATATTCGTTTCCTTTATCGGATGCAATAAAGCTTTCCAAAAACTCAATAAAGTCATCGGAAAAACCTTTGAATGCAGCAGCCATCATCTTGATGATGTTATCAACCTTCTTGCTGTTATTATCCAAAGTGGTGCAGTTTCCATAGTCAAGGACAGTAACATAATCCTTGTTGACCATAATATTGCCGGCATGAAGGTCTCCATGATGGAAATACTGCTTGTCTCCCATGCTCTTAAAGAGGGCCTGTTCTATCCAGGTATGTACCAGCTTTTCCATATTCTCCTGGCACTTTTCTGCCTCAATAAGCTTATCCGCCACTTCTTTTCTGACCTGCATACGTCTGGCCTGCTGCTTAAGCCCTGCACTATACTTCCTGCCTGAAGCAGGATCAAAGTTACTGAATTCCTTCAGGCAATCAGCTGAATAAGCCTTTAGCTGGTCAATATAGCGATCTGCCGTCATTCCCTCTGCCTTATTCATAACAAGATAGTTTTTTCCCGAAGGGAAGGTTCCGCTTATCTTGACCGATCTGACTTTGCCGTCTTCGGATTTATATATTTGACCTCCTGTAATTGCATTATTCCTCTCAGTTTTGAAATTCAGTTCCTCCAGAATCTTGTTGTAGTGAGCCGTGAAAGTATTCAGCATAACACCGTTATCATCAGTCTCTTTGGCACACTTTTCAATAAATTGCTTCTCCTGTTCGAGCCTTGCAAGATTCACATCAGGACGAAGAATTTTAACAACCACCTGCCTGGTCTTTTCATTTGTCCCATTGGAATAGACCACATCACAAAGGAAGGTCTCAGCAATGGATGCTGCACCAAGGCTGCGGATTTTGGTAATACTTTTTACTCTGTTATCACTCTGATTGTTCAGGAAGTTGTCATTGGCATCCTTCTTAAGCTGCAAAAGAGTCTTGTCAACATATTCAGGCGAAATCTCTCGCAGGTCTGACTTAACTACTGAAAGAGCAGGTTTAAACTCCTTCATAAGCATGTGCTCGGGAATACCCTGGAAGAGCTTCTGCATCAAAGGACCTGCGCCCTTTAGCATGGATGCAAAGAAGGCAGCACCTTTTCCTCTTGCACTGTTGCCCAGAACAGTGGGCTTAAGATCCTTTAACAGGTATGACATCATAAAGCGTCTCTGCTCCATAGGAGCCTGGTTGTAATAGTTCTTTATGACCTTATATAGGAATTTTCCCTGGCCCTTGTTCATATCGAAGACAGCATCACGAAGCCTTTCCAGTTTTTCTTTGTCAGTAGTCTCACTGATATCTTGAGGTATCAGCTCCTTCAATCCCAGGTCTTCCTTCATCTTCTTTTCCAATTCCTGTAAGGCCTTTCTGTCATAGCCCTTCTCCTTGGAAAGCTCGTCAAAGTGCTTCACAGCTTCTTCTCCGAAGAGTTGTTCCAGATCTACCGGGATGGTCTTCATAAACTCCAGGAAAGCATCCGCATCAACAGCCCCGGAGAACAGATTCTCCGCTGCTTCACTGATCATATTGTCGATCATAGTATCACCGCTTTTTATTGCAGCTGAAAGAGATGCATCCGCTCCATTCAGATAAGAAGCCATTTCCTCCCCATCAAGAATCTGTGATACATTCTCCTTTGTCCACTTTTCTTTTCCTGCTCCTATCTCTTCAAACTTACCAAGGAGCTTATCAAGGTATGTGCCAATAATAGAGGAAACCAGTCTTTCTTCAGCACCTGACAAGAGGTTCCCTATCTCATCCATAACCCCCGGCCCGGCGTCTTTACCACGTCTCTCATTCAAAAGAACTGTGATAAGCTCTGCATTATTAAGAAGAAGCACCCTGGTTCTTTCATGGGCAGGGATTTCTGTTCCGTTCTTGTCAAACAGCTTTTCAACGGATACCAGGTCTCCTATAAGTGTCAGAGTCTTTTGAGCATTATCACTCCAGACCTTTTCTTCCGTCAGCTTATTCCTGTCCAGAGGAGCATATCCGATTCTCATAAGCTGATATCTGTCCTCAGCTTCCCGTGTCTCCTCAAACATAAGAGCCTCTTTGGCAACTGACCTCTCAGCGACGGCTTTGTTGTCTTTGGTCATCTGGGATATCTGGAAGTTTGCCTTCTGGGAGTTGGAAAGGATCTGATTTTCAATTTTGCTTATCTTTCTTTCCAGCTCGGTTATAGCGTCGTAGTTTATGCGCTCTGCGACTTTTCTTTCTGCTTTGGCTGCAGTAAGCTTTTTGTTTTCCTTTCCGGGTTTGGTCTTCTTTTGCTGTTCCGCAATTTTCTTATCTACTTTGGCAATAGCGTCATCCCTTGTCTTTTGAAGGGGAGCCAGGCTTGTCAAAAGTTCCTGTTTCTTAAACCCCAGCTTTTCGTTTGCACGGATATAACCTATTACTATGGTATCCTTACTTGCATCATAAACAGGAACAGTCTCTTTTTCCTTGGTGGCCTGTTCCATGACCATGGTGAAAAGAGTCATTCCCGGAATCTCCATAAGCTCTTCTCTGGTAAAATCTTCTATCTTCGCCTTATCAAGGAGGTAATGAGCTGCCACCTCCTTAAGATCACGAAGGTCAGGCTTACTTTTGGCGGAGGCTCTGCCCATTATCTGAGAAAGCTCAGAAACAATGGCATCTTTCTGGTACCTCTTCTCGTAGGAAGGGACAATTTCCTTCACAGTCTTTTCAAAGGTATCCTTATCTTTAGCTGAAAGGATAAGCTCTTTTGTCATCTTCTTAAGGTCATAGAGTGGAATGTCACTAAAGGCTTCCTTATTTATGCCTGTGACATCGCCGATCCAGCCGGAAGCCATTTCTCTGAAGGCCGCGCTCTTCTCCTCATCCATAAGATCCGGGTTGTTACCCGCAAACTCGTAGCCCATTATGATAGCCTGAGAGAGATTACCTGTCTTATCAAAATCAAAATCCTTTCTGGACAGCTTTTTATCCCCGGACCATCCCAGTTTATCCAGAAGCTTTATATAACAATTGATGGAATACTCACAGCTTAAGTAATCCTTCATTCCCCGGGAAACAGACTGATCTGCATTCAGATCCTTAACAATTTCACCGTAGCTTCCAATGTTAAAAGTCTCATCAATCTCTTTGAGATCCTTACTTACAGCATCTTTAAGAGCCTCTTCATCCTCAGCATTCAATTGGCAGATCACAAGAAGTTCATAGAGCCTGTCCACAGGGAGCAGGTCAAAAGAGCCCTCCTCGATTCCCGTAACATTGACAAGGGCATCAAGAATAGCGTCTCTGGCCTTATCCATTTCAGCCTTGGAGACCTTATTTTTATCCATGGCATCAAAAAGAGAAAAGCCGTCCCTTATAACTTTCTTTCTCTTTTCAATGATTACCTGCTCTTCCACATATTTAGGAATATCTATCTCGGACCCAAGGGCAGAAACTGCCTCATACATGATGTTTGAAAGGTCTGCCACCGGAATAAATTCGTACTCCGATTTATCCTTTCCGGTCAGCAAGGACAGGAGAATCACCGACGTGGAAACAACCTTCTTAACATCCTTCTCTTCGGGAACAAACGTCGGATCATCTTCATCTTGAAGGTCAATGTCCTTTATGGACAGCAGTCCTACAGCAATCTTGGATAAAAGAGCCGGATCTGTTTTTTCAAGAGCAGCCCTGTCACGAACATACAGGTCTACACATTTATCCAGCGCCGCCATAGAATACTCTCTGATCTTAAAGTCTTCTGCCAGGTTATGCTTCTTTTCCTTGCAGAGGGGAACAAGCACATCTGATATACCATCTCCATCCTCAAAGAGTTCCTCCAGCATCTTGCTTACATCTTCGCTAAAGGCTTTGGCATTAAATTCCTTCTTGCCATCAATGATTGTTGCAAGTTTACCTATGATCACATCTGTAGGTACAAGCTCAAAGTCTTTTTCCTTAATGCCTGTAAAATCACTGATTGTCTTTACGCAGGTCTCTCTTACCTTTAATTCATCTCCTGACTTGGCATCATCGCCGGAGAGTGCCTTATAGGAAGTAAGGATATCCTTGACAAGCCTCTTTCTGTCATTGTAATCAAATTCTTTCAGCATAAGAGCAGGATCGGTTTTGATCCTGTGTTCAGTGCCATTATCATAATCTTCAGTCTCTTTATAAATTCCTTCACCCAATTTGTTATATTTGGGTCTTGTTTTTCCAAGGGTCTCTCGTGTTTCAACAAACCACTTGTGCTGTGCCTTTCTTTGTCTCTCTTTATAAACCTCCAGCATGTTTTCAGGCCCGGATGCCAGCCTGAAGAAGGTCTCACGATCAGAATCCTCTGCCTCTTTATACTTACCTCTGCCAGCTTTCTCATATACAGGTTTAGTGGCATCAAACTCCTTCTTGAATGCTACATATGCCTTGTGTCTGGCTATTTCCTGTTCCCTGCGAAGTCTCTCTTCCTCCTTACGGCGTTCTATCTCCTGACGTCTTTCTTCTTCAGCCGCTTCTTTATTATCCATGTATTTCATGGCATACAGAACATCCGCATCCATGCCCTGTTCCATAAAGTTCTTATAACTTTCTTCGCCCTTATATTTCGGATTTTCCTGCGCCTCGAGACCACCAGGATCCAGGGCATCCTTTAATCTGTTAAACCTTTGCTTATCCCTCTGTTTTGCCTCTTTCTGGCGCTGTCTTTCCCTTCGCTCTTCCTCCTCCTGACGTTGTCTTTCCCTTAGAGCTTCCTCTTCCCGGCGCAATCTCTCCTGCTCTTTATATTCATCATATTCTCTGTTAGCTACATTTAAATCTCTTAAGCCTTTGAGAACAAAGACTTTGTTTGCAAACTCATTACTTAATTTGTTCCGTGTATCCCCAAGCCTCTTAAAGAAATCAAAGGCTTCAAATACCCTGAAATTATTCTCATTTTCCGCCAGCCTGAACTCACCGGGACGCTGTAACAGGCGCTGCTTGGCCGGACCTTCGGGAAGATCATGATAGTCAGAGGAGGCAAGGACAGGGTAAGCCGGCTGAGTAATCATGTAGGAATACTGATCCTCCATATAGGTTTTCATAAGCTTACCTATTTCCACAAGCCCATTGAGTTCCTGTTTCTCAGGCTCGGTAAGAAGAATTCTCTTGTTGTAAAGGGCATCCTTCTGCTCATTAGAAAGCTTTGTCTCAGTGCTATCTACAGTCTTCATGAATGAGTCAAGATCTGTAAGCAGCAAAAGAAGTTCCCGTCTTTTTGCGTAGCTACTAAGAAGCCCGTTCTCTGTTATTGCTGTATCAAAAAGAAGCGAGAAATCCATAGTAAGGATTTTATTACACTCAGTTCTGTGGCTCTTATAGCGCTCTACAACATCCTCATCATCACTGCGAAACAGTCTGTCAGGTTTTTTAGCTAAAGAACGAGACCTTGTAATATATGACTGCCTGGCTCGGTTCTGCTCAATGACAAGGAGTCTGTTTGCAAGATCGGCCTGATCAATCTTCTTGTTTCGGTTAATGATCTTCATGTAGGCCTTGTATTCACGAATCTGTCCGGGGGCCTTCATGGAATCATAAATACTTGCTCTATTGGCTTTTTCCATAGAATCTGAAAACTGGGCATTACGAACAAGAGCAGCATTTGTTCCCTGAAGGTCATCCTCACCTGCCATAACCTTAAGTCTGGCGTCATAGAGATCAAGCTGCATACGCAGAGTCTCCATCCTGGCACGAAGCCTCATAACTTCGTTCATATCAGTTATTCCGCCATCGGCTATTGTCTTTTCTAAATTCTGTAATAGGGGAATGTAAAGAGTTTGTCTGAGATTTTCTATTCCGGGATAAGTCAAAAGGGCATAGTCATCCAAGGCCCTTGTATCCGGGATACGAATGTTTTCTATGGCAGCCTTAAGCATCTCCGGTTTAAGTTCAAACTCAGGAATAGATGCTGCCTGTTGATTGCCCTGATCCTGCCTTGCAGCAAGAATGTCTGCTGCTCTCTGATTGCATCCGCCCCAGTCTTCAAGGTCCCTGACCATCTTCCGGTCAGCCTGCTCAGCCAGTTGGGCGGCAGTGTGATCAGCATCAAGTTTGTTTCCAAATCTTTTCTGAGTAGCCTCATTTATTGCTTCCTGATATGCTCTGGTACCCTCATTCTGAACAGCAAAAAGATCGGCCTTGCTGGTAGCTTCATAGACCATGTTTGAATTGCCATTTACTTCAAAGTTGGCAATTTCCTTAAGAAGGTCCACGATATCAGCCTTTCTCTGGTTACCTTTTCCTAACCTGTTCCTGACGCCCGGTCTGTTTTGAATATAGAGCACACACCTGTCAATGACTTTGCGCATGGAATCAATGAAAGAACTTTCTGAATCCGCACGAAGAACAGCATTTATCTCATCAAGAATGGGCTGGGCGTAATCCGCACTTTTCCCACCCTCCCAGTTAAGGATCTTTTTCATGGACCTGTACAGTTTCCTGGAAAGATGCGGAACAGGACGCCTTACAAAGTTTTCGGCCTGAATATTGGGATCCCCAAAGATAAAGTCATCCTGAGATTCATTGAGATCAATGATTTCGTTATTTATCAGGTTCGCATTCTTACCCTTATTAATTCTTTCTTTTTTCTTATCAGCCATTAGGTCATTGACACTCATGGGCTCAATAATGTGCTGGTACTCATTCTTTTGCACTGAACGAGTGTCCATGACAGGATTGGAATATATATCCGCCTGCTTCTGGGTAGTATCAATAATTCCGGTTTTCTTTTCCTGTTTCTTTTCGAAGTCCATCATGGCTGCTTCCTCCATAAATAGAAATACTGCTATCAGTTATTTATACGAAGGTGTCAGGTTTCGGTAATTCAATTATTCAGTTTTATTATTCAGGCCCGTTCTGTCACAGATCCATCACATGAGCCACCACGTGGCATGCGTACAAACTCATGGCAAAACGGCTCTTTTTCATGTTCTCATTAAGATCAAAGAAAAAGCTCTTGTCGGTATAATCTCTTTTAAAGAAGGGTGCAAAGACAAGGTCCCATTCCATCAGATACTGCCCTTCCTTTTTGGTGTAACAGTTCTCGGGCTTTGCCTTTTCCCTGAAGTCCTTGTCAACGAAGGTGGCAAGGGATTTGTGTATAGCCATATCCTCCTGTGGAAGATAATAGTAATCCTTGTAATTTGAATAAAAATATTTGAGCTCTGTCTCGTAGAGCGGTACTTTCAGTGTGGCTTCCCGGCCCTTAGCCTTGAAAAAGCATCCGTTCTCGTTGCCGGCAACAGAGGAAGGAAGCTCTAAAGGAAGAGCCAGCTTCATATAAACCTCCGATTTTTCTTGTCCGTCGTAGTCCTTGTAACGGTTGGCCTGGACCTTAACAGCGCGAAGCGGAAGGCTTAGGGATGCGTTACCCCGGGCAGTTTCTTCGCTATCTTCACCTGCTGCGGTAGCCATATATTTCGCCTCATCTATTTCCTCATCTGTGCGCACCGAAATCTTTGGAAGATTCCTGAACAAAGAGAAGAACTCCTCATAGTTTAGAATTGGAAGGAGCTTAAGCATACCCTTCACATCCTCGAAATTGTGAAGAAGAAGCAGGCGCTGTAGCTCGTCGTCCCGGGACTCCTCATAGTCCTTATAGACCGCTATAAGCTTTCCTCCGTCGTACTTATCTTCCCTGTCTATTCCAAGGAAAAGCTCGATGGTCTTTTGCTTGCAGTCAGGAAGCCCAAGGGCAGTCTTATAGCCCTTTACATGTTTATAAAGATCAAAGGATTCCATTTTCTCAAAGGGATCCGAAAGCTTGTATTCCTCGTATTTCCTCTGAAGAAACGGAATATCAAACCTGTCGCCGTTGAAGTGAACAAGCTTGGAAAAGCTTCTGGAAAAATCTGAGAACGCCGATAAAACCTCTTCCTCCTGGGCAGTGCTTTGGGCAAAGAACTGACTTACCATCCACTTTCCATCTTTATAAAAGCCAGCTCCGATAAGATAGAGCTCTGAATTTCTCGGAGAAAGCCCCGTAGTCTCAATATCGATAAACAGAATGTCTTCCATCCTGCAATGAAGCTCCTTTATCAAAAGAGCTAATGCCTCCCCATTAATGCTTTCCGAACTAGTAATTGCCTCTGTTGTCCTGATCATTGTTGTCTCCCTTTCCGAAATCACCTACCTCCCTTATTTTACCATAATAATGCATGATTTATTCGCAATAATGCGCATACTTAGTTGCATACATAAAAAGAGACGCAAGGAAAACTCACGTCTCTTTGATCAGCGTTATTACCGATAGAAATCAGGTCCTTATGCCTCGGGTTTTTCGTAGTAGAAGGAATTCTTTCTTACAAAACCGATGTCCTTGTAGTTGACGATCTGCTCTGTACTTCCGATAAAGAGAATTCCACCGGGCTTAAGGTTTGCAAAGTACTTTCTGAAAATGTCGTCCTTAGCTTCCTCTGTGAAGTAGATAAGAACGTTTCTGCAAACGATAAGGTGGCAGTCCTTTGGATATGGATCCCTGAGAAG
>JAEEGL014763237.1_pt1 | contig 10962 bp, 8 predicted proteins | sample 9134231 | NCBI WGS metagenome assembly JAEEGL01 (sample SAMN16246548, study PRJNA631951) | gut metagenome | biome: gut microbiome; feature: rumen; material: fiber-attached | host: Bos | place: Iran: Karaj | collected 2018-10 | reverse complement strand
GCCCCAACAGGTCACGCTTTCTTTGCCTTGTAATTTCGCTTCATGAAAACGGCGGATCAAAGCCGGCAGGACATGGCTGTGTTCCGGATGGTAATTGTCGTTAGGTCCATATAACCCGGCAGGCATAACTGAAATGTAGTCCGTGCCATACTGACTGTTCAGATATTCACAATATTTCAGGCCACTGATCTTGGCCAACGCATAGGCTTCGTTTGTGGATTCCAGAGAAGAGGTCAGCAGCGCATCCTCCGTTATGGGCTGGGGCGCCATGCGCGGATAAATGCAGGAAGACCCCAGAAACTCCACCTTTTTACAACCATTCTTCCAGGCAGCGTGGATCACGTTCATTTCAATCATCATATTCTCATACATGAAATCCGCTTTGGCTGTAACATTACCCATAATTCCGCCCACTTTTGCGGCAGCCAGGAAAACATATTCCGGCTTTTCTTTATCAAAAAACGCTTCCACCTGATCCTGCCTGGTCAGATCCAGTTCTTTATGAGTACGTGTAATAATATTCGTGTAGCCCTGCCGTTTCAGTTCGCGGACAATCGCACTGCCCACCATGCCCCGGTGGCCTGCCACAAAAATTCTGGCATCTTTATCCATCATGATGCTATTCCGCCTCCTTCAGAATCCGTTCCTTCCATGCAAGACTGCGGTCATGCTCCGCCATGATCCGCACCAGTTCCTCAAAGCCGGTCTTTTGCGGATTCCAGCCTAATTGTTTCCTTGCTTTGGTACAATCCCCCCTGAGACTGTCCACCTCGGTTGGGCGGAACCACTGCGGATTCACACATACCAGCATTTTACCGGTTTCCGTATCATAGCCTTTTTCATCTGTTCCTTTTCCTTCCCAGCGCAAGGTAATACCGTTGACATCGAAGGCTTTTTCCGTAAATTCCCGTACAGAGTGCTGCACACCGGTAGCGATAACAAAATCATCCGGTTTTTCCTGCTGGAGAATCTTCCACATACACTCCACATAGTCTTTCGCATAACCCCAGTCCCGCAGGCTGTTTAAATTACCGAGTTCCAGATGATCCTGAATTCCTTCCGCGATACGGCCCGCAGCCAGGGTGATTTTTCTTGTAACAAAGGTTTCCCCACGTCGCTCCGATTCATGGTTGAAGGCAATCCCGTTGCAGGCAAACATGCCATAGGCCTCCCGGTACTCTTTTGTAATCCAGAAGCCGAACTGCTTGGCTACAGCATAGGGATTGAAAGGATGAAACGGAGTCGTTTCCGACTGCGGGACTTCTTCCACTTTCCCAAAAAGCTCTGAAGTGGATGCCTGATAAAACCTGGTTTTTTCCTTCAGCCCGAGGAGGCGCACCGCTTCCAGTATACGCAGCGCGCCCAGCGCATTCACCTCACCGGAATACTCCGGCACATCATAGGAAGTCTGGACATTGCTCTGGGCTGCCAGATTATATATTTCATCCGGTTTGACCAGATTGATAATGCGGATCAAAGAAGTTGAATCCGTCAGGTCGCCGTAATGCAAGGTAATTTTATCCAGCAGGTGTTCAATCCGCCCCGTGTTGGGAAGGGAAGAACGTCGATGGATACCGTGCACTTCGTAACCTTTTTTCAATAAAAATTCTGTAAGATAGGAACCGTCCTGGCCAGTGATGCCTGTAATAAGCGCTGTTTTCATAAAACACACTCCTTAAAACCACTTTCAATTATATGAATTTCTTCGGATTTTCATATAATTAAGTTTATCTTTAATTATATCATAATCAATTATTAACAAACAACAACGCATAACAGAAACAGAAAAATCTTAGTTTATTTATTTTTGTTTTCGTTGATACTGTTCAAATTTTAATCTGGAAAAAATAAATCCGGCCGTTTTTAACGGCCGGATTAAAAAATCAATACATTTTCAATTCTTTTCTGCCAAATTCTCTGGTAAATGCAGCATTTTTCCTACATATAGGTCTGCCTCCGGCGGATCCCAGTCTATCGCACCCGAAAGCGGTGTAAATGTCATTTCACCGAATTTAACTTCCCCGTTTCCGTCAATATACAGATCTACCCTGACATGAACAAAGCCCTCCGCCAGTTTCTCCGATATTTCAATCATTTCGGCAAGCGCAGCCGGAGGCTTGATTTCCTGCTCAAACATCGGATGGTTTCCCGTTGAAAACGGCAACAGTTTCCAATCGGTATCAAACAGCCCCGTGTGCGTGCTCCCTCCCCGTCCGGTGACAAGCTGGATAAACCGGACTTTACCGTCAAAACACCAGAACTTATAGTCCGGCATATCGCCGTCTGCGTTTTCCATATATTTTTCTATTATTATACGCCGCGGAATGTCATTGTAATGTAATTCAAAGCCGTTTCCAAAAGCAAAATTCGTATGCATCCACATATTTGCTTTTCGCCGTATGGATTCCAGGTCTGCGCTCTTCTTATCTTTTACAATCGCGTTCATCGCGCTGCCGTGATTGCCTTTTAATACAAACCGGTCCGGCAATGCGTTAAAATCAATTTCTTTACTGTTACGGTACACTCCCAACACGGGAATCAGATATTTCTTTCCGATTTTTTTCTCAACCCATTCGCGCACCAGGACCTTGTCTGCCAGCAACGTTTTTATCGGGTCCCTGTCATAAATCTTCAGCCACTGGATTTTTTCATTATATGTCTGGGGATTTGAAAGGTCAAGGATATTGCCCGTCCTGTTTTGATACCATTGTTTCAACGCGTGGGGATACAATTTGGGATCCAACAGTTCGAGAGTTTCCCGTAATATACGTTTGTTCTGATTATTCCCCTGTTCGACCAATGCATTGAGCCTGTCAATTTTTTTGTTTAATTCCCTGATTTGGCTTTGTGCCGCCGCATTTTGTTTTTTCAGCCCGTTAATCTCCCTGTTAAATGTTGTTACCGGCGGGGGAAGTATATGTTTAAGAATATTTTTTAACCACTGCATAAGGATCGGCCTCCATAGTTCTTAATATTTTCATCAAGCAAAAACAGTCATTGTAATAGCATTAATTAACAAATCCTGCCTATTTTTTAATAAAATCCCTGATTTTGCGAGGGACATAGGTGATGACCCTGCCGGTTTTAAAGGAAACCGAGTTGTGAACTTCATCCAAAGCGAACTTCAATTTCCGGTTATTCTCTTTAAGCTTCTCTATTTCGTTGGAACTTTTACGGCGCTGTTCTTCCATCCTCGTTTTAAGAGATGCAATCTCGTTAGTACTTTTACGGCGCTGTTCTTCCATCCTCGTTTTAAGGGATGCAATCTCGTTAGTACTTTTACGGCGCTGCTCTTCCATCCTCGTTTTAAGGGCGGTAATTTCATTGGAACTCCTGGTTTTAAGAGCGGCAAGTTCAGCAGTACTCCTGCGATATTGTTGTTCCGCTTTGATCTTGTGGTTCAGGCAGGCCTCTAAATCCAGTTCCATAATGGAATTCATCTGGAGATAATTGAGCCGGTCATAATAAAAGTCTTCCGGATGGCCCAACACATCAAATTCCGCAAACCACTTTTCTTTCAGCGCATAATACAGCAGATAATAACTGGAGCCGTGCAACGTATCCAGATGCCATAAGGAAAAATGCAACGCGTAATTTATAAAATCACTCTCAAAACGCTCATAAAGATTCTGCTCTTTCAGAAACTGCTTTAACATAACTAAAGCGTGATAAAAACAATCCCATGAATGAAGTCGGGACACGGATACAGATGATTTCAGACCTGTTCTGTGATGCGCTAAAATCTTTTCGGTATAACTGATCCTCTCAGCCTTCAGGACCGCTGCGGCAACAAAAACCAAATCTTCTGAATTGCGCAGATTGGGAAATTCGATCCCCAAACCGTCAATAAGTTCTTTTCTGTAAAGTTTGTCCCACGGCCACCAGACAAAAGCGGCAAAAAAATTCCTGGGAATATCGGTACATGAAAACGGTTTAAATGCGGGAAGCAGTTTCGTTTTTAAAGACCATAAAGCTTCTCTTGCCTCCCCTGAAACATGGTCAAACAAATCGCACCGGCAGACAGCAACATCCAAATCATCTTCTTTGGCCATAGCATAAAGATTTTCCAGCATCTCCGGCTCAAATTTATCATCGCTGTCTAAAAAGGCTAAATACTCTCCCTTCGCAATCTTCATGCCGAGATTACGCGCCGGACCGGGACCACTGTTATTCTGTTGCAAAACTTTAATCCGTTCGTCCTGCTCTGCGTGATTTTTTAATATTGTCAGTGAATTATCGGTAGAACCATCATCCACACATATTATTTCAATCTCCCGCAGGGTTTGGTTCATTACGCTGATCAGAGATTCTTCCAAGCACGCTTCTTCATTATAAACGGGCATAATAACGCTGACTTTTATCATGAGCATTCCTTCTATTTCATCAAATTTCTGATCTTTCTAATCGGCCAGGCTATTTTTTCACCTACCTTAAAGGCTTTTGAGCCTTTAATCTCTCCGAGTTTGTTTCTAAGTCTTGTGTTTTCCTGCTCTAATCTTTTCTTTTCCTTTTCCAGTCCGCTGATCCTTCCATCCCTGGCAGACACGGCATCTTTCAACAATTCTGTTTCCGACTTGGGCAAAACGATTTTTTCCGGCATCGGAACCACGCCCCTTTCCGCAAAGCTTTTCTCCGGAAGCCTCGTTCTACTGTTTAACGGGAGTGAGATCAGGCTTCCGTAAAACAAGTTTCTTTCTTCGGGATACCACTTTCCTTTTCCGCTTTGCGGGGTAAATGTCATCTCCCCAAAGTATATTTTCCCTTCAACCGAATACAGATCCACCCTTACAAAAACAAAACCTTTGCACAGTTCTTCCGCAGTCTTCAGCATTTGTGCAAAATTATCGGGAACTGGCGGAACGGGTTCAATTTGCGGATAATTAACCCGCATGTCCTGTAAATTCCATTCTAAATCAAATATGCTTCTCTTGTGCTCTTTCGTGCCGCTTCCGACGTCAACCCAGACATACTTCGGTTTGCCGTTAAAACAGAAAAACCTGTAGTCATAGATATCGCCGTCTAACTCGTCAATATAATGCTCTGCAATAATCCTGGGAACTATATCCGCGTATTGCAGCTCCAGCTCCACCCGGATTGCGTAATTGGCCTTCATCCACTCATCAAATTTTTCTTTTGCGGCGGCAACATCAAACTTTTCCTTATCCTTTACAATGACATTCCAGCCGGAGCCGTGATTCGCTTTCAGCACAAAACTCTTCGGCAGTTTACCGAAATCAATATCTTCAAACCTGTCCCAGACGCCCAGCAATGGGATAAGGTACTCTTCCCCAAGCTTTTCCCTGATCCATCCGCGAACCTCGTATTTGTCTGCCAGCCGCGTTTTAATCGGAATATTATCATATAATTTCAGCCATTGAATCTTTTCATTAAATGATTTCGGATTATCCAGGTCCAGTGCTTTTCCCGTTACCTTTTTAAACCACCTTTTCAGTTCCTGCGGATACCGTTCCGGCGGCAGCATCCTGTTAAACTCATATGTTAAACGGCTTTCGCTGTAATAATACTCTACAGGATCCTTCATGATTCTATGAAGACGCGCCCATTGCGGTTTCGTAAACAGGGAAACGTCCAGTTCGCCGTTATTTTCAATCTTATTAAAATCATCCGCAAAACGCTGTAAAAACTCAATTTTAAACTCTTCCGCAATACGGCCTAATCTCCAGTGATAGTTGGCGTTTCTGTAAAACGCGCTTAACGGGGCAAACTTCTTCTCCAGGTTTTTATCTTTCCGTAAAACATCCCGGATGAAATCATACTCATCACAGATACAAAAGACTTTATTCCTGGAATAGACGGATGAATCCGGATTATCCCTGCGCAGCCTGTAATATGATTTATTTACGTAATACAGGCGGTGCGCCTGGCAAAGTGTTTGAAACCATAATCCGTTATCCTGAAACGAGGCGCCGGGCGACTCATTTAATAAAATCTCATGTCGCCGCAAAAAAGCCATTTCATATAATCCCGACCAGGGAACATTATTGTTTTTAAACAGTTCAAAATCTTCTGTCGGGTCCAGCACTTTATTATATTGTTCATCGTGATTTACAATCTTCCTGAAAATGAACTCATGCTGTCCTTTTTCTCCGGTAAACACGTCAAAATCCGCTTTCAGCACCTCAATTTCATTCTCTTTCGCAATTTGATACAGTTCTTCATACATTTCGGGAATAATATAGTCATCAGACTCCAAAATCGCAAAGTATTCCCCCTTTGCCGCTTTGATTCCCAAATTGATCTGATACCCGTAGCTTCTTTTATCAGAATGGATAATTTTAATACGCTTATCTAAATTAGCATATTCCTGCAAAACTTCTATCGTTCCGTCCGTGGAACCTGCGTCGACACATAAAATCTCAATATCCTTTAATGTTTGTTCTATGGCGCTTTCGACACATTCCCGGATATATTGGCGGGAGTTCAGCGAAGGAATGACTACGGTAACCTTGGGATTGTTTATAATAACAGAATTATCCGGCTTTTTGCGGAGCCGGGCAACGTAGTCCTTCACCCAGTCCATGTCATAATAATATGTAGCCGGTTTATCCAGGAAATGAAGTTTGTCTTCCGCGTAATACTTTATTTCAGTCAGAATATCACTGTACGCGGAGTCTGTTTCAGCATTTTTTAACGCGCTGATTTCATCAAAAAGCGCCGCGTTCATAAACGGTCTCTCAAAGTCTTCAAAACAGCCTTTCTGCTTTAAGAAGTCTTTTAATGACAAATAAGCATCCGCTACGGATCCCCGGTTCGTTTCAGCGGCGCCTGAGTCTTCCCGGTGAATTATTGTCACTGCTGCCTTGCCTTTTCCCAAACAATCAGTCACCGGATCATCGGTCTGTTCTTTGTCGTTAACATAAACGATTTTTATTTCATCTGCATTTTGGAAATCAACAGCTTCCCAAACGGCAGCCAAATACCTTTCCCTGTCATGCATCGGGATCACTAAAAACTTCTCAGCCCGCATAGCGTTTCCTCCGTCAGTTAATGAATCTTCCTGGCCATCTCCAGTGCGCTCTTGATCACATCATCCATATCATAATATTTATATTCCGCCAACCGTCCGCCAAACAAGACGTTCTTTTCCATTTTAGCCAGTTCAGCATACTGTTCATACAGTTTCTGGTTTCTGTCGTTATTTACCGGATAATATGCCTCTTCACCCTGTTTCCATTCTGCCGGATATTCTTTCGTAACATACGTTACCGGCTGTTTCCCGAATTCAAAATGCTTGTGCTCGATAATACGGGTGTACGGAATTTCCCGTTCTGTAAAGTTCATGACCGCCACGCCCTGAAAATTTTCTTCTTCCAGGCGTTCAGTCTCAAAACGAAGTCCCCGGTATTCCAGCTGCCCTAGCCGGTAATGAAAGTAAGCGTCAATAGGTCCTGTATATACAACGGTCTCCGCAATATCTTTATATTCATCCCGCTGCAGGTTGTAGTCAACTCCCAGACGGACCTCAATCCCATCCAGCAATGCGTCAGTCAGCTTATTATATCCCCCTATGGGAATACCCTGGTATCGGTCATTAAAATAATTGTTGTCATATGTATAGCGCACCGGCAGGCGCTTGATAATGAACGCAGGCAATTCCGTGCAACTCCGGCCCCACTGTTTTTCCGTGTACCCTTTGATCAGCTTCGTATAGATATCGGTGCCAATCAGAGAAATTGCTTGTTCTTCCAGGTTTTTCGGTTCGCCGGTAATAGCCTTTCGCTGTTCCGCAATTTTGGCGGCAGCTTCTGCAGGAGTAATGATGCCCCACATTTTGGAAAAGGTATTCATGTTAAAAGGCAGGTTATATAATTCCCCCTTATAATAGGCAACAGGGGAATTTATAAAATTGTTAAACTCCACAAACCGGTTTACGTACTCCCATACGTCTTTGTAATCTGTATGGAAAATGTGCGAGCCGTATTTATGGATGTTGATTCCCTCTTTTTCTTCGCAGTAAATATTTCCGCCGGTATGGTTCCGCCGCTCAATAACCAAAACAGACTTCCCGCGTTCTTTTGCTTCGTGCGCAAACACGCTGCCGAACAAGCCGCTGCCAACAACCAGGTAATTGTACATTTGTCTCTCCTTCTATGAACCCCTTAAAGTAAATTTAATTAATAAAGATCAAAAATATTATTTACGGCAAAATCCTTTTACCGACAATCGGTATTTTTCTGATTAGCCATGCTGCCATGATGCTCAATACTGTCAGAAGGAAAACTCCTCCGATTCTGTATGACGTTGTCCGGATATCTATATCAAACTCTTTTACCAGTAACTTGATAAAAACCAATGCAGCAGGTAAACGGAAAACGAGTAATTTTTCAATTTGTCGCATATCGCTGTAAGTCGTTGCTGCTTTTGGGATGAACCGTACATTACCCATTGCTTGATAAAAACAAAGATACCAGTGGTATATAAAATGCAGGGGATATTACTGTATCCTTTATATGTTTTTATTATCTTCCCCGCTTCCATAGACAATACATACGTTCCGCAAATATGCATGGCTAACCCCACTACGGAAAGAATATAGATAATCCTCCGTTGTCCGTGACTAAGGTTGCACCGGTCAAGCAGCCAGCCCAAAACGGCATAAAAAATAAAACCGCCGACAACAGTTACGTTCACAGGAATTTTCACGGAACTCCTACATACCGTTAACACAAACGGAAGCAGAATATTAATAATAAAACCGGAAACAGCAAGATACTTTAAGACCGCGGTCTTTTTCGTTTCGTCAATTGATGCGAATAACGGAATACATAAATACAAAGAAAATAAAGGAATAAAAAACCAATACACAGGCGAAAAAGAAGATTTGAACAAACCATTTATGATAAATGATACAGACAGACTGGAAAGTGCAATTTTCTTTAAATAAAATATCTGCACCAGCAATGCCATCAAACTCCAAAAAACAAACGGTATCACTGTTTTATTAAACCGGTGCTGCAGAAAAGCCCTCGTATCATATCGTTTGGTATAATCAAGCAATGTAATTCCCGTTATCATAATAAAGACGGGAACCGCGAAATAAAACAAACACTCTATAATATTAGCCGAAAACCAGTATCCGCCTTTTCGGCTGAATGACCAAAAACAGTTATTGGCATGCAATGCTACTACAGAAACAGCAGAAATAACATTTAAAACGGTTAAGTAATCTTTATACTCTGATGATTTCATTTCATAATACTCCCTGGAGTATCCACTTTGGAATTGATTTCATTACTGCAGTTTTTATCGGAATAAATCCCTGACTTTTCTGGGAAGGAATGTTAAGATTCTGCCTGTCCGGAATGAGAGTGAATTTTGAACATCACTTAACTTCTTTTTAAGCTTTCTGATTTCATTCGCTTTATTGAGACGGTCCTGCTCCAACGAGTCTATCCTTTTACACAAATAGGCATCCAGATCCATCTCCATAATCTCATTAAACTGCCGGAATTCCGTTTTATTATAAAAAAAATCTTCGGTATGACCCAAAATATCGAATTCTTCGAACCATTTGTTCTTTAAAGCATTATACAAAAGGCTGTACGTGTGTCCGTGAATCGTGTTCAAATGCCACAGGGAAAAATGCAGGGCGTAATTTATAAAATCGGCTTCAAATCGTTCGTATAGTCTCTGTTCTCTCAAAAACTGCTTTACCGCAGTCAGGGCATGGTAAAAACAGTCCCAGGAATTCTCCCTGGTCACAGATAAGGAAGATTTCAGACCTACCCGGTGATGGGCCAGCACTTTATCAACATAAGAAATTCTTTTTGCTTTCAATGTTGCGGCGGCCACAAAGAAAAGGTCGTTGGAGGTTCGCAGGTTTTGAAATACAATTCCGAGTTCGTCGACAAACGTCTTTTTGAAAAGCTTATCCCAGGGCCACCATACAAAGGTCGCAAAAAAGTTATCAGGCACATCCGTTGCCGCAAATGGTTTAACCGAAGGCAGATATTGTGTTTTAACGGTCCATCGTGTTTCTTTATGCCGTCTGGTTTTACTGTCAAATGCGTCTGCCCTGCATACGATAACGTCCAGATCATCCTGCCGGGCAGACGTATACATTTCTTCCAGCATAGCAGGTTCGTACAGATCATCGCTGTCCAAGAAAGCCAGATATTCACCGGTTGCTCTGGTCATGCCAAAATTACGCGCCGTTCCGGCTCCACTGTTTTTCTGCTGTAAAACTAAAATCCGGTTATCGTTTTTTGCATACTCCTGTAAAACGCGCACCGAATCATCTGTTGAACCGTCATCCACACAGATTATCTCAATATCCTTCAGTGTTTGATTGGTTACGCTGTCAAGAGTTTCTTTTAGAAATGCCTCTTCGTTGTAAACAGGCATTATAATACTGACCTTGGGCATATTCTTTCCTTTCATACCGCAAAACACTTTGGAACAGTGCCTGCTCAATCCCTCGTAAACAAATCCCTCGTAAACACTTTATCTTTCACATCTTCCAGTTCCTCTTCCCACCGGTTCGCTATAATCACGTTGCTGATTTTCTTAAATTCTTCAAAGTCCCTGATTACGCGGGAGTTAAAGAAAGATTCTTCTTTCATTGTCGGCTCGTATACAACCACTTCCACACCCTGGGCTTTGATTCGTTTCATGATGCCCTGGATGGCCGATGCCCGGAAATTATCCGAAGCGGTTTTCATGGTTAAACGGTATACGCCCACAATTTCCGGCTTCTTTGCCAGAATTGTATCCGCGATAAAATCTTTGCGGGTGTGATTGGCGGCCACAATCGCGCCGATCAGATTCTGCGGCACATGGTCATAATTGGCCAGCAGTTGTTTTGTGTCTTTCGGCAGACAGTAACCGCCCTAGCCAAAGGACGGGTTATTATAGAAATCGCCAATCCGGGGATCCAGGCAGACGCCTTTAATAATATCCGCCGTATCCAGTCCCCGCACCTGGGCGTAACTGTCCAGTTCG
>JAEEGL014457734.1_pt1 | contig 10962 bp, 6 predicted proteins | sample 9134231 | NCBI WGS metagenome assembly JAEEGL01 (sample SAMN16246548, study PRJNA631951) | gut metagenome | biome: gut microbiome; feature: rumen; material: fiber-attached | host: Bos | place: Iran: Karaj | collected 2018-10 | reverse complement strand
GAAAAAGGAAAAAAAGTTGGTATTAGTAAAGATAAAAAATGTTATAATATAATATCAAATATTAATCTTAGTAAACATCATTTTGATGCTCCTGAAAAAAGACCAAAATGTAATGATAATGATATTAATGAAAGTAAACCAAAATTAATTAATGCTAATAATTATAAAGATTATGATATTATTACTAATAATTATAAATTATTTAATGATGAAAAAAAAAATGTTGATTTAGAATATGAAAAATTAAAAGCTGTTGAAAAATTTTATAAAACTAGAAATTATGATTGTATAAAAGGAAAATATTATGATCCTGAGAAAGAAAAACAATATCAGGAAGATTTAAAAATAAAAAATGAAAAATTAAGAAATTCAAAAAGAGAAGAAATGTTTAATCCTGTTAATAATGTTATTTATGATAAGGAAAGATTAAATAAATTTGATAAAAATAATCAAACTTCATTATTAAAATTTATTCATAGACCAAAAATTGAAAATTATTATAGAACAAAAGAATATGAAAATGAGAAAAAAAAAGAAGATTCATTAAAAACTAAATTAAATTATGATAGATATAAATTACAAGATGAAAGAGGATATGATTTTATTAATATGAAAAATATTTATAATCATTATAAAAATAATTCAAATTGTAGTAATAAAAAAAATGCTTGGGAATTATTAAAAGAAAAATCAGGTGAAAATGAAACTTTTACTAAAAAAAGTATTTATAAATCTCCATATGATTTTACTGATGTTGATAAAAATGAATATGAATTTAAATTAAAGAGAAATGAATTATTAAAAAATTTACCTAAAATTGAAGATGAAGAATCTTTTAAAAGAAAGTCAATTCCTCATAAAATTAAAACTAGAAATATTAATACTAGTCCTATTAATAGTCATTCTTTTATGCTAAAAGATGATTGGTTTAGAAATCCTAAAAATCTTAATATGAAAGATTTTAATTTTAAAATAATGACTACTCAGAATATTTAATATTTTATTCGTTTATAAAAATTTTAAATTATTTTTTATTTTAAAACCTTTTTTATAGAAAAAAATAGAAAATGAATATTATAATATGTTATATTTATTTTATAAATATTCATATTTTATTTTGAAAAATTAATATGAATAAAATGTGTAAACTTATAATATTAAATTTTATCTCGATATACAATAATTTTAAAGATATTTTGTTTTCTTATATCAATTTAAAATATTCTTTATAATGAAAATAATCTAATAAAAAATTTTAATAAAAAAAACTATTTATTATTTAATAATATTCATAAATTTTTTAAATTTAGGAATGGTTTTTCAAGAAAGGATTAAATCAAGAATGAATAAATATAAAATATATTATTTATTTTAATCTAATTATTTGTTAATAAAATATATTAAATAAAATAATACATAAAATCATTTCAATATCTCAAGAAAAAAATTTATCAAAATGATGATATTATGGAAATAAAAGGCAAATAATAAAAAGATTATTCATAACTTTTAGTGAAAAATTATTTTCTTGATTTAATAATTTATTATTAATATAAAACAAAATAAATTTACTTTAAAAACTTTACTATATTATTCCTTATAATGATTTAAAAATTACTCCTTAATAAATTAATTGAATTACTTATTTCTTTTTTTCCTTATAATAAAAAAATTAGTAATAAATATGATAAAATTTTAATTTCTTCTAATTTTATTACTTTTAATTATTTATTCATAAACCAAAGGAATAATTTATATTAATGTTCTTTTAAACATTTAATACAAAATTATTTAAAATATGCAAATTTTCATCATATTTTAACAATATATTTATTTGAAAAAAATCATAAATATCAATAGAGATAATCAAACTTCATATAATTTCAAATGATAATGTATCCAATATATTTAAATTTAATTTGTATAAAATATTACTTGATATATATCATTTTTAATTAGTTTAAGTTATAAAAATTAACTCTTTTGTTGTACATTTAAATTATTTTTTCTGATGCTATAAAAAGAAATTTTTTTTTATTAATAAAACAAATCAAGATATATTAAAAGAAATATATAATAATTCAAAGAATTTAATATATTTTAGAATAAAAAATTTATTTAAAAAAATTTTTTGATTCACTAATAAATATTATTATTAAGTTTGAAATAAAATTATTAAAATATTAATGATAATGTAATTAAATGATATTAATTTAAGTGTTTTGTTTTTGATGATGATGTTAAAAGTCGAGAAAAAGAAAAAATTAATTAAAATAATATTATAGATGATTTTAAAATGATGAGATAGAAATAGAAAAAATAAAACACAATTATTTTATATAAATAAATAAAAAACAAAAAATTTTTATTTTATAAGAAAAAAAAACAATTAAAATAAAAATAAACAAAAAACTTTAAAAGGACATAATTATTTTTATTTTAATTATAAAAAAAAATTATTCAAAAAATATTAATACTACACAACGGCTATTGAAAATAATATTTAAAATGAATAATTCAATTTTTAAAATTGAAAAAATCCCAAAATTTTCAAATAATGTAATAAAAGAAAAACTATCAATATTAAAGCAAAATATTTCAATTTTATCATCTCTAAATAAAGATAAGAATTTAATCTTATCAAATCCAAAGAAAAATAATTATATTCAAAGATTTACTACACAATCTTTTAAAATGTTAAATGAAAATGAACCAATTAATTATAAAAATAATAAAAATCAAAAAACAAATTCAAGTTTTTTTAATCTTTTTCCAAATAATAAAAATGAATTTGATTTTTTTCAAAGTAAAGAAAATATATATAACTTTACAAATGAGAGTTTTTCAGTAAATTATTTAAACAATAATAATAAAAATACTCAAAGTTTATTTCAAGATAATAATATTGAATTAGAAGAAAATACTAATTATTATAATTTAATGAATTTTAATAATTCAATTTTAGATAATCAAAATAATAATAATATTAATAATTTTAATAATGATGATTTAAATGAAAAAATATCTAAAAATATTGAAGATTATAATTATAATTTTATATTTAAAGAATGTGAACATAATAATTGTGAACAAACTTTTAAAACTTTAAAACAGAAATTAAATCATCATAAAAAAATGGAACCTTTTTGTAGATGTGACACAATTAATTTAATAAAATGTATAAAGGAATTAAAAAAAATTATATTAAATTTAAAGAATAAAAATTGTATTAATTCATTTCCTCAATTAATTAGAAAATATGAGAAAATTGTATCAAATATTCCTCATAAAGAATATTCTCAATTATTATGTGGATTAAAATTTTATGATATAAATAGTAATAAATAAATTATTTATTGTTTATTAAATTTTTGTTATTCAAAAAAATAATAGTAATAAATATGCAAATTAATATTAAAAAAAAAAAACAAAAATTACAAATTATTAATTACTATATACAATAAAAATAAAAAAATTAAAATAATAAAATAATATAATATAAACAATTAACCAAAATCTTATTTTTAAAAAACCAAAAGATTCAACTTTCAAAAAAAAAAAGAAACTTTACCTTAATTCACCTCTAAGTCTTTTAGCTAAAGTCATATCTTTTTTCATAAGAGTAACTCTTTTAGCATGTAATGCACATAAATAAGAATCTTCAAATAATCCAATTAAAAAATCTTCACTAGCAAAATGTAAAGCTTGAAACGCTTGAAGTGAAAATCTAAAATCATTATTTGGATAATAATCATCAGTTATTGCTTTTACAAAATTTTGAAATGCTTTTTTATTAATTTCTAATCCATAATTATATTTTTTTTTATTTTTTTTCATTTGCTTTTTTATTCTTGAAAAAGGTTTATTTCTCATTTCATATGATTTTCTTGATATTATATGACCGTTTTTAAAAAATTTTTTTTCTTCTTCTTCTACTTCATTTTTTTCTAATATGGAATTTTTATCATTTGAATTTATATTATCTATGTTTTTATTTTCTGATAATGTTTTTTTTTTTTGTTGTTTTTTCTTCTTCTATTTTATTTGTTGTTAATGAACGCTTTTTTACATTTTTAGGCTTTCGATTATCTTTTTTTACTTTATTTTCTTTTGATATTGATTTTGACTTTTTTTTATTTTGTTTTGGCATTTGAATTTAAATATTAAAAAATATTTTATTATAAGAATAATTTTTAAAAAAAAATTTTTTAAAATAAAAAAAAAATATAACTGAACTCAAATAAAAAATTATACTAACTGGAAATTTTATTTAAATTTATAAAAAAAAGAAAAAGTGAAAATAAAAAAAGTATTTTAGAAATGTTATTAATTTTTTATTTTTCATTAGCATGTTTCATTAAAAAATCAGCTAAATATTTAATAGGATTTTCAGGTCTTTCTTTTGCTACTTCTGCCATTCCTTGTAAAACTAAAGGAACAACTGTCTTATCTAAATAAGCTCTAATTGATAAATTATTTATATTTTCTTGTCCTTTTTTTCCATCTTTATTTTTATCATCTATATTTTTTTCATTCATATTTTCTGATTCTACATTTGGATCTAATTCATCTTTGGGATTCATTTTTTAATTATTATATTTAATTGTTTTTTTATTTTTTATTTTTTTTTTTAAATTTTAGTTTTATTAGAAATAATTTAAATAATATTATTGATTTATAAAAAATATATTATTTATTAAATTTAGTTGTTTTAATTTTAGTTTAGTTTTTCCAAAATAAAAATATTTTTTATTTCAAATAAAACTATCCTTTTATTTTATTTTATTCATATAATAAATTTGTTTTTCTATTAATCATCACTTCATAATTGTTTTAATCATGATTTTATAAATCTTTCTTAAAATAATGGAAATATAATTGGAATACTAATTTTCTAAATTTTCAAATAAATTAATATAATATAGTAAATTTTATTTCATTATTTTTATAATAAAGTAAATTATCAAAAAATAAATAAGAAAATATTTTTTTTATTTGGTATATTATTTACTACTTCTAATAATTTTAAAGATGATTTAAAAAATTTATAAAAATATTTTTCTTCCAATGTTATAGAATATTTAAAAGAAAATCAAGATTAAGGTTTAGTTGATTTAGAAATTAATTAGAAGATGGTACTTTACAAAAATTGATTATATTTTTAGACAAAGACTATGATGAAGTATATATTGATATATTGATTTTGATAAAAAAGTTTCTGATAGGATTGAATATGATAGTGAAGGAACATTAAATTGCCCATTTTTAATTTCAATAAAATCAATATTTAGTGAAGCTAGTGTTGAATTTTATGAATTATTTTATCAAAATTATAAATTATATACTTTTAAATATAATTAAATAATTTGATTTCTTATATTATTATTTATAAGATTTAGATATTCTTTAAAATAATAAACAATTAAATTTTTTAAAAAAACTTATATATTAATTTATTTAATCATAAATATTAATAATATATATTTTGTTTTAATTTATTTATTAAAAAATAATAATTGGGATTGGCCTCAATACCCAATTATATATTTTATAAATAGATTTTTCAAATACTTAATTTAATAAAAATTATATAATATTATAATTAATTTATTTAACTATAATTATCTTTAATCATCAATGAAGTTAATAGCATTATTTTTTGTTATTTTATTAGGTTTTTCCAATGAAGATATACCTCAAACTGATTTAATTTTAACAAAAGAATTAGTAGATGAAACAGAAAAAGAATATAGAGAAATAAATAAAAAAGAAGAAAATTCAAAATCTAAATTCTCAACACTATTCAATTTTCGTGAATTAAATACCTGTTCTAGTCCTTATATTTCTGCTCCTCACTCTTTAGGACAAGGATGTAATAAATTAGGTCAATGTACACAAACTTTCTGTGCTGTTCATTCACTTAAACAAGTTTTATTCAAATTTGGAATTACTAAATACAATGAATATACATTGGCCAAATACGCTGGAACAACCGGATCTGGAACTAGTCATGAAGGAATAGAAAAAGCTTTAAAAATGGTTAGTAAAAAAGAAGGAATCAAATTACGTATTGAATGGCATACTTTCAGTTCATTAGGTTCATCAATTGCTGAAAGATTCAAAGCAATTGGTAAAAAAATTTGTAATAAAAATGTTGATGTTATAATTCATAATTTATATAGAAATAAATGGGGACATTATGAAACTATTCAAACTATTGATATGAAAAAAAATAGTGTTCTAGTTCTTAATAGTTTGGGAACAAGATCTGGTGCTGGTTATTTAGGACATAAAGAATGGAGAAGTTTCAAAGAATATGCTAATTATATTAGTGGAATAAGTCAGAGAAGTATTGCTTTTATATATAAAAATTAAGATATTTTTAATAATAGTTAAATTTAAAAATTTAATTTAGGAATTATTTTTTCAAAATTTATTATTTTTGAATTAAAAATTTCTTTTGAATTTATTTTAAATTATAAATATTTAAATTTTGTGGAAAATAAAATAATATGGTTTTATTATATACATTTTTATTTATAAGGTTTAAATGTTTTTTATTTAATTGATTTTTGAATAACTTATTTTTTTTTATTATATTTTATGAATTTTATTTTTTTCAAAAGTCTTTTTTATCTATAAAAATATAAAAAATATTTAATTCATTAAAATAAAAAAAATTTTTTGTTAAATTTATATTAATAAATATAATATAATTATTATAGTAATGTTAATTTCAACAAAAAAAGTTTCATACACAAAAATTTAATTACTCAATAAAGATATTTAAATAAAAAATTTTTCTTTATTGAAATTAATTTATTTTTTATTCATTTTTTTGACTAATTTTCATCTTTTTCAATTTTTTTGATGAGAATTTTAGGATAATCAATATATCGATTTTAAACTTTATTGTTTTATTGTAAAGCTTTCTATTTTTTTTGAAAAGAACTTTACTTCATCATCACAAAAAAGAATCTTTTGCAATTTCTTAATCAAAAGAAAACTCAAATTCATTTTTAATATTTTATTCTTTTGAATTATTTGATTTTAATATCAAAAGAAAAAAAGTATGATGAAAATATATTACTGTTTAATTATTAAAAAAATTATAATAAAAAAATTTGATTTCTATTTTAATTAAATTAAATTTAGAAAAATGTTAATATAATTAAAAGAATATTTTACTTTAACAGAAAAATTTTATTTTTTAAAATAAATTTGAACAATTTGAATGATTTCTTAAAGAAAAATAAGTAAAATTTCTTTGTAACAAATACTTTTCATAAAAATTATCATCATTAAATTTAGAATTAAATTAATAGAATTTTTTTAAATTCAAAATAAAATGAAAATATAATTAAATAAAAATAAAAAAATAAAAATATTCAAATTTATATATTTTTAAAAATAAAATTTTTAATCCAATTAAAATTTAATTAAAAATTAATTAATAATTAATTAAAATGTCAAGTCCAAATAAACAATTTATAAAAAATTATAAAAAAAGAACAAAAAGTAATGAAAAATTAAGAAATATGACATCAAATTCACCAACATCCCGCCCATCTTCAAATCATATAACAAAAAATTCTAATTCTCAAATTTTATTAGAAAATGGTTTAAAACATTATAATAATATGGTAAAAAAAAACAATGTAAATCAAAAACGACAATTACAAATTGAAGGTGATTTAACTTTTCATAATAAAAATACAAAATTAAATATTTCAAATCAAGGAAAAAATTTAAATCATATTTCATTTGATATAATGTCTCAAATTTTTACAAATTTTAAAAATAATAAAAAAAAAAAAGTAAATAATAAAATTCCAAGAAAATCTCCTGTTCCAATTAATAAAAATTATCCTTATTTAAATTTTTTATCAATTCATAAATTAAAATTTTTAAATATTTCTCATAATAATGCAATTCATCCTTATACAAAAAGAGGTAAAAATAAAAATAAGAATTTAACTAATAATAATAGTTCAATTAATAAAACTTATAATACTTTTAGACCAAAAAATATTATGAATAGAAGTTTAAGTCCAATTTCAAAAAGTAATAATTCAGGTTCTAAAATATCTCCAAATTCAATTAAACAAAAATATTTAACTAAAAGTCCAAATTCAGGTGAAATTGATAGATTAAAAAATTATACAAATTCAAATTTAAGTAATTATAGTCATAGAAAAAAAAATTTTATAAATAAAAGTATGATTAAAAAGAATATTTATTCAAATTTTATATATAATAAAAAAATAAATAATGTTTGTATACATAAAAATAAACAATTAATAATATCAGGTGATTTATCAAATGATTTAAGTAATAGTAAAATAAATAATTCAGCAAAAAGTGGAAATGTAAGTTTAAGTAATAATATAAGTAATTATAATGAAAATTCAAAAAAAAATAATCAAATAAAACAAAATTTAACATCAAGTAAATTATCAGAAAATTTACATACTGCAGAAACAAAATATAAACCTTTAGATAATTTAAATAGAAATATAATAAAAAATTTACTTTATTCTCATTTATTAGATAATAAAAGTGAAAAAAGTTCTTTAAAAATATCACTTCAATTTCATAAACCTCAAAGAACTGAACGTAAAGAAATAGAAAAAAAGAAAAAAAAAAAATTTGAATCATCAAAAGAAATTTTTTTAAAAAGAGATAAAATTTCAAAAGGTAAAAAAGAAGAATCAAAATCGAAAAAATTTCAAAAGCATTCTCAACGTAGTTTATCTCAACCAGATCCAGATTTTATAAAATCAAAAATAACAAAAAATGAAAAAATAAAAAAAAAATAAAAAAAATCCAAACATTTACTCACGTAGGTTTCGATGGTGAACAAGACAAAGAAAACAATCAAGATTCATATTTCATATATCCAAATTTTTCAGGTAACAAAGATTACTATTATTTTTCAGTATGTGACGGTCATGGTGTGGAAGGTCATTTTATATCAAATTTTATAAAAGAAACATTACCAAAAGATCTCTCTCAAAATTTATTAAAAAAAAACATATTATACGACACAGAATTAATACATGAAATAATAATAGAAACATTTTTATTAACAAATGAAAAATTAATAGAAAATGAGAAAATAAATTCAACATTTAGTGGTTCAACATGTGTTTCAGTAATATACACACCAGAAAAATTAATATGTCCAAACGTAGGTGATAGTCGTGCAGTAATAGGAAGATATAATAAAGAAAATAAAATATATGAATCAATAGAATTAACACGTGATCATAAACCAATTGAAGAAGATGAAGCAAGGAGAATAATAGAAAATGATGGTAGAATACAACCTTTTACTGATGAAGGGGAATTTATTGGACCACAAAGAGTTTGGGTTAAAGATGATGATGTTCCTGGTTTAGCTATGACTAGAAGCTTTGGTGATAGAGTTGCTGCTACTGTTGGTGTTATTAGTGAACCTGAAATTAAAGAATGGGAATTTCAATCTGATGATAAATTTATGATTATTGCTAGTGATGGGGTTTGGGAATTTATTTCTAGTCAAGAATGTGTTAATTTTATAGGAAAATTTTATGATAATAATGATATTGAAGGGTGTTGCCAGTTTTTATATCAGGAAAGTAAAAAAAGATGGCTTTGTGAAGAAGAAGTTGTTGATGATATTACTATGATTTTAGTTTTTTTTGAATAAGAGAGTGTTTAAGTTGTTTTATTTTTTTAATTTTTTTATTTTTTTTCTTTTTTTTTTATTTTTAGTGTAATGATAGTTTTTCTCATAGTTTTTTTTTAATATATTATATTTGGTTTAATTTTTTTTATTTAATAATAATTGATTAACTTTTACTTTTATGAAAAAATTTTAAATTAATTTTCAAATGGTAAAAATATATTTTCATATAAAAAACAAATTTACAAAAATAGGAAAGAACATTAGGAAAAAGTAAATCATTAATGAATTTCAAAACTAAAAATAAAAATAAAAGTACATCAAAACTTCCAATAATAGACAGTTCATATTTAAGTAAATATGATTATGAAAGAATAAAAAAAAATGCAATTTTTCCTTCAAAAGAAGAATCATTTAATGAAGAATTAATAAGAAAAGAACAAGAAATTGATAAATTAGCAAAAGCAAAAGCATTAAAAGAAAAAATAATAAATTACGATTTAAAACATCCAAAAATAAATTATAGTGAAATGGATTTGGAAAATTTAGAAAAGAAAAATAATCTAATAGCATTAGCACAAAAAATGATGGATAATAATGAAGATTGTGTTAAAGAAATGGAAAAATTGTGTATTTATGCTAAAGTTGCAACAATAAGAGATAAACAATTACAAGAACAGAAAAAAATAGAAAAAATTTATAAGAAAAAAGAAGAAAAATTAGATACTATGATGGAATTAGAAAGATTAAAAGAATTAAAATTTCAAGAAGAAAAAGAAATTAAAAGAAAAAAATTAAATAGAGATGGTTCACTTGTAATTATAGAACAAATTGCAGAGAAAGAAAAAGAAAGAATAAAACAAAAAGAATTAATAGAAAAAGAACAAAAAATAATGTTACAACAAATAAAAGATTTACAAGAGAAAGAAATTAGAGAAGCAGAAAGAATAAAATTAAGATCAGAAAGAATGGCAAAAGAAATTGAAGAAGCAAATAAAATAAATGCATTAAATAAACAGAAAAAAAAATTAGAAGAAAGAGAAGAAGATTTAAAAATAATAAAATATAATATGGAAAAAGCAAAAAAAGAAGAAGAAGAAATAAGAGAAAAAAAAAGACTTCAAGAAGAAAAAGAAAAAGAATTACAAAAAATAAGAGAAAAACAAGAGAAAGTAAAAGATAAACAAGCAGAATTAGATTCATTAAGAGCAAAAAGAGCTTTTGAAGAAAATGAAAGAAAATTAAGAAAAAAAGAAAAAGAAGATATTTTATTAAAAAAAAAATTATATGAAGAT
>JAEEGL014275364.1_pt1 | contig 10962 bp, 5 predicted proteins | sample 9134231 | NCBI WGS metagenome assembly JAEEGL01 (sample SAMN16246548, study PRJNA631951) | gut metagenome | biome: gut microbiome; feature: rumen; material: fiber-attached | host: Bos | place: Iran: Karaj | collected 2018-10 | reverse complement strand
GAGGAAGGTAACTACAAGAATCACAGTGTCATACTTGCTGCCCTTGCAAATCGAAACGAATGAACGCCATTCGCTCATATTGTAGCTGACCACAATCAACACACCGGCAAGGCACGAGAGCGGAATCATCTCCGCGTAACTTCCAAACAAAAACATTATCAGCATCAACGTCACGGCGTGAACGATGCCCGCAACAGGAGTGCGACCGCCATTCTTGACGTTGGTGGCGGTACGTGCGATGGCGCCAGTGGCAGGTATGCCGCCAAAAATCGGAGATACAATGTTGGCGATGCCCTGAGCGATAAGCTCGGTATTAGACTTGTGATTGCTACCAATCATACCGTCGGCTACGACTGCCGAAAGCAACGACTCAATCGCGCCAAGTACGGCGATTGTAACAGCCGGGCCTATGTAACTATTGAAATTGCTCCAATCAATCTCCGGGAAGTTCAGCGAAAACGACGACGGAATCTGATTGAATTTGGAGCCGATGGTCTCAACGTTGAGGTTGAAGACAGCCGAAATCAACGTCACAACCACGATGGCTACAAACGAGCCGGGGATTTTGGGCGTTATCTTCACGAAAAACACCGAAATCAAAATAGTCAGCACGGTGAGTCCGAGGGCGGTGAAATTGGTGGTGTCAAAATTGGCAATCATTGTGCTCCACTTGCCTACAAAATCCGCAGGAAGGCTCTCGACAGAAAGTCCAAAAGCGTCCTTGACCTGTGTGGTGAATATCGTAAGCGCAATACCAGAGGTGAAACCAACCACCAGGGGATGCGGGATAAACTTGATGACCGAGCCCATGTGCAGCAATCCAAACAGCACAAGCAAAACGCCCGCTATCATTGTGGAAACCATCAGACCCGACAGTCCATACTGCTGCACAATGCCATACACGATGACGATGAACGCGCCAGTGGGGCCGCCTATCTGCACGCGGCTGCCGCCAAGAAACGAAATCAGGAAACCGGCGATGATAGCCGTCACCAATCCCTGCGCAGGATTGACGCCTGACGCCACGGCAAACGCAATTGCCAACGGCAACGCAACGATGCCTACTATGATGCCCGCCAAAAGGTCGGACTGAAACATTTTTTTCGTGTACCCCTGTTTGAGTACGGAGAAAAATTCGGGTTTGAATATGTTTTTCACTTTGTTTATATTTTCTAAAAAGACGCCGCAAAAGTACAAAAACTACTTATAATGATTTTTTAGAATGTTTTAAGAAATATTTAATTTGTATAAATTCCAGTTAACATTAATGAAATATCACTGCACCTACATTCCCAAAAAAATCCTCAAAAAGTCCGATTGCATTCTCCACGCCGTCGGTGATTTCGGAGAGCCGGAATACCTCGTCGGCGGTGTGGGAGCGGTTGTTGTCGCCGTGGACGAGGATTATGTTTTTCTTAACCCAACATATTATGCATTGAAAATGGACATTATATAACCGTGGGTGGAAACCAACGGAATAAAGCCGGCAATGAATATAATAATATTTGAATGGATGAGTTTTAGCCCCCAAAAAATTGAAGATTTTTTTATGGAAAATTTGTCCATTAGGATGCAACATCTAAAAAACAGCCTAATATTTGTCCATTACATCAATTTTTTTGTTAATTTTTGAAATAAAAATCAAGATATTTTCATTATCTCCTTAGCCCTCTTCAATTCCTCTGCCGACAAATCCTTGACTCCTTCCAATGGATACTTGATGCTGTCAGTCCTTGACCGAGGTCAAACTGATGTTATTATTTTGAAATTTTTTTCATTTTTTTTTGCCAATTCAAAAATTGTCCTTATTTTCGCCTCGTGTTAATGGATTATTAACGTATGATTGCAACATCCACATACCGCCACACAGCCGCACAAGCCGCCCCTAACTTGCGCAGGATGTCTGCACACACACACACACACACACACACACACACACACACACACACACACGACTGAGGAGCGTAGTCTCGCGCGTAATTATAACATTTTCTTTAAATTAAGCAATAGAACATACCAATTTTTTCCACCGTAAAAAGTAATTTTTTTCACGGTGCGCAGCGTTGTGCGCTTTAATTTCTATTAATGTTTTTATTAATGTTTTAATAATGAAAAAGTTAATCAACAAAATCTTTTCAATCTTTGCCGTGTTGATGATTGCTGTATCCACCGCGACAGCGCAGACCACATCAACCATCACCGTGGGCGGCACGGACTACACGCTGTTCACGGGCTTCACCGCCACGGGCGGTGCAGAACCTCTTAATATCGCCTATGTATATGGAAACGCAGTGGACGGCAACACTTCTACATCGTTTCATACATCGACTTCGCCCGCCTATGTCGAGTTCAACACCGACGACCCTATCATTCCGAAGGGCTACATCTTCAACACATACCAAGCAGGAGATTTCTATCCCCAAACGTGGGTGTTGAAGGCAAAGGCTGATGCCACGGACGATTGGACGGAACTTTCGTCCTATTCCGGACAGACGCTGTCGGGGCAGGAGTTCCAATATGCTTGCAGCAATGACGACAATACAGCCTACAAGTATTTCCGCTTCGAGGCATCGAATAGCAACAACAACATCTGGCTGACGGAAATCAGGCTTTACGGCTTCGAGAACCTGACCTACACGCACCTGACCGAAAAGGCTGCCACTTGTACGGAGGTAGGCATCATGCAGGAGTGCTACAAGCGCGGCGACGGCAAGTATTTCACCGACGAGACGGGCACGACGGAGCTTGACGAGTCTGATGTTATAGTACCGATGATTGCCCACACGGGCGTACACCACGAAGCGGACGAAGACCATATTGAGTATTGGCAGTGCTCTGTGTGCAGTAAGTATTTCAGTAACAAGGGATGCACCACGGAGATAATCAAGGCGCAGACGTTCATCGTGAAATACCTCGACGACAACGGCGTGCTGACGACGTTGAACTCAGACGCTACGATGGTTTCCAGCACTACGACCTCATGGCCTGACGGTTGGTATATAGTATATGACGACGTGACCATTGCCGACCGCATCACCGTGAGCGGCACGGTTAATCTTATTCTCTGCGACGGTGCAACGCTGACCGCCAGCAAGGGCATCACCGTTGGCAGCGACGCGACGCTGAACATCTATGCGCAGACGGACGACGAGGCGACGATGGGAGCACTCGTGGCATCGGGAGCCAACGATAACCAGCAATATAATGCAGGCATTGGCGGTGTGGACAACACGGCTGCCGGAACGATTACCATCAACGGGGGAAAAATCAATGCCATAGGTCACGTTGGGGCTGGTATCGGCTCGGGCGGTGGAACATCAACCGTCGGCACCATCACCATCAACGGCGGCTTCGTGACGGCTCAAGATGGTTCAGGCGGCGGCGCCGGCATTGGCGGCGGCGGGTGGGGCGGTCAAGTCGGCACCATCAACCTGAACGGCGGCATCATCCATGCGGCGGGCATCGGTTCCGGCTCTTACGGCGGAGACTGCAGCATTACCGTCAATATCTCCGACGGCGTCAAGAAGATTGTTGCTACTCCCGTTTTGGGCGGTGCTTGTATTGGCAGCGGCGAGAAGGCAAGGGGCTCCGTCACCGTTAATTTCAAGAGCGGCGGCAATGTCGTGACAGGCGACGCCAAGGATGCCGTGTTCTACGATACGGGCGAAGGCTCACAGCGCCAGGTTCGCGCCAAGGCAATGAACCACCACGTTACGATGAACAATGACCTCAAGGCTAACATCACGGTCAATCCCGAATATGCCCTTGCGGGCGAGACCGTCACCCTGACGTTCGGCACAACGGTTGATGCCACGACGCTCAATGTTAAAAACGGCACCAACGATCTGACGCTGACCGACGCAGGCAACCGCCAGTACACCTTCACCATGCCCGACGGCGATGTGACCGTTACGGCAACGCTGCTACAGACCTACGTCATCAACCTGCCCGCCAATATGGAGGTGGTCAGCGCGACGAACGCAGCCGACGCCGACGGCAAATACATCACGGGAACCACCGTCACCTTCAAGCCTATGTTTGGCTATGAAGCCTCCAACGTTTCCGACGGCACGACCACGCTTGAACCCGACGCCAACGGCATTTACACCGTGACCGTCGCAGATGCCGACGTCACCGTCACCGCCACCGTCGGGCGCAGCGCCACGATTGACCTTTCGGACGCTAACGGCGATTTCAACGCGATTGACGGCGACGTGCTGACAGGCTCGACCAGCCACACCCTCACCATCGCCGACGGTGCCAGCATCACGCTCAGCGGTGCCACCATCACCGGCGGCATTGTCACCGGCGGCTCGGCGACGATTACCCTTGTCGGCACGAACAGCACGACGGGCGCACAATACAAAGCCGGCATCCAGATTGGCGGTAGCGGCACCACGCTCACCATCAACGGCGACGGCACGCTGACGGCAAACGGAGGCACTGATGCTGCTGGCATTGGCCTGAACCGCGCTTGGAATGTGACGGAAGATGTCGTCGGTGGCAACATCGTCATCAACGGAGGAACCATCACCGCCAACGGCGGCACGGGCGGCGCAGGCATCGGTGCTGGCGTAACCAAAGACCTGAACAACAGCAGTTCGAGAAAAGCCATCGTCGGCAACATCACCATCGCTGGCGGTTCGGTGACAGCCGTGGGCGGCAGCAATGCTGACGGCATCGGCGCAGGACAGAACAACTTCAACGCCACCATCCAAATCGGCACCGTCACCATCTACGACGCCATCGAAATGGTTGACGCATCGAGTATCAAGGACTTCGCCAGCGTGGTCTATATGCACGGCGACGATGTCGTGACCGCCAGCAAGACCGACTACTTCACCATCAGCGAGAACGGCGACCGCCGCATCATCGTGCCGAAGGACGACACCGACTACACCATCACCATTGCCGACGGCATAGAGCACGGCACACTGACCGTAGCAGCCACGGCAAAGTATATGGAAACGGTCACCGTCACCGCCACCCCCGCCTTCGGCTACCGCTTCGTCCGCCTTGTAGTAAAGGACGCGCAGAACAACGACGTGGCATCGACCAACAACACCTTCCAGATGCCCAAGGGCGGCGCAATCGTAAGCGCAGAGTTTGCTCTTGGCTCCCACGGCACGACGGAGTTCACGTGGTATGATGTATACAATGATGACTGCGAAACCATCTACGACGGCGTGACCACTGTGAGCATCCAGACAGGGAGTCCGTATTATTTTTGGAAAAACGACGAAGATACCGAACTCGGATTCCTGTTGGACAACGACGACACACGCGAAGCCAACATTCCCTATGCCGGCGGCACGGGCGAGTTCTATGAGGCAGTCGGCACAAACTTCAGTATTCCCAACAACGGCGAGACCGGCTACTACGACATCACGCTGACCGACGTGGGCAACGGCAAGTGGGGTGTATCCATCCTGCCCACCGCCGCGCAGATGGACGTGGTGTCCGACCAAACCTACACGGGTAGTGCTATCACACCCGAGCCGCTGGTCATCGCCGGTTCGCTCAGCCTCACAAAGGGCATAGACTACACGTATTCTTACACCAACAACATCAACGCTGGCACGGCGACCGTCAGAGCCACCTTCCAAGGCGACTATGCAGGGCTGGGCTATGTAGAGAAAGAGTTCACCATTGCAAAGGCTACACCCACTGTCACCTCTCCGACAGCCGCCGAACTCACCTACACGGGCTCGGCACAAGCACTTGTAAAGGCCGGCACGACAGACCACGGCACATTGCTTTACAGTCTCGACGGCACTACATACAGTGCAGAAATTCCAACCGCAACCGATGCAGCAGAGTACATGGTCTATTACAAGGTGGATGAACAAAACTATTACGCCGAAGGTGGCAACGTAAAAGCAACCATCGCACCAAAAGTAACCACCCTCGGCGCGCTGAAAATCACCGAAAACCAAGACGGCAAATCGGCAGTCATCGACGGCAACTACAACGAAACCTCTGTCGCATACACTCTCGAAAGCAACATCGAAAACGTCACAGTAACATTCAACCGCACATTCACCAACGATGCAACCTCTACAATCGTATTGCCATTTGGCATTGAGGAAGGCGGCTATTCGGGCGGCGACTTTTTCGAATTTACGGATATGGACACCAAAACTTGGACGGCTACAATGAGCAAAGTAACATCCGTAAAGGCTCACACCCCGTACCTGTTCGTTCCGAGCGGCGAGACGCTGACAATCAGCCAAAAGGTAAAATTGGAAGCCACATCTTCGACCACCGTAGCCTCAGACGCCAAAAACGGTTGGACTTTTACCGGCGTGTATCAGAAAAAAGTTTGGGACGGCAACGACGGCGAGAACAAGGACTACTGTTTTGCCGCCAACACAACCTCAGACGGTGTCAGTCCCGGTGACTTTGTGAAAATCGGCACATACGTCCAAGTACGTGCGTTCCGTTGTTATCTGACCAACAGCACGTTGTCTAAGTCGAATACCGACCTGCCCGAAAAAATCACAATCCGCCTTGTTGACGAGACATCCGCTGTTGTAACCCCTGACGACCCCGACCCACTCAATCCCGACGACAGCGGCGACATCACCACGCCCGTATCGGAAATCGCACCGAACATCGGCACAAAAGTTTGGTCGTATGACCGCACGATTTTCATCGAGGCGCAGTCAGGCACAGATTACCAAATCTTCGACCTCAGCGGACGCACACTTCTTAGTGGCGCAACCAACTCAACCCGCGAAGAAATTACGCTCGGTCGTGCCACTGGAATCGTAATCGTGAAAATCAACGGCAAGTCATTCAAAGTAAATTATTAACATCAATGCATAATTCATAATTCATAATTCATAATCGGGCATCCGCCGGATGGCAATTGCGCATTATGCTTTATGAATTATGCATTAATAAAATCATAAAAACCATGGATAATTCAGAAGTAAAACGTCAGTATCAGAAACCCGAAATCGAAGTCATCGAACTCGACCGAAACCCGGCATTGCTCGCAGCAAGCGGCGGTGGACCAAAGGGATACAGCGGCAGCGAAGACGACCTTTACGACGCGGGTTAGTCAGCAAAAATGCGGGTATGGGTAATACAGAAAAAAGTTGGAACGGGTTTGAGGGATAATCAAAAAAATATATTAAATTTGCCCTTGAAACTTTTAACGGCAAGCATTATGACCATACCCGCAAAAAAAACATACCGACTTCTGCCATACGGACAGAGCGACTTTGCGACGATTCGTAGAGAAAACAGATATTATGTGGATAAGACAATGTTCATACCCGCGCTCGAAGAGTTCAAATATCAGACCTTCCTTCGTCCGAGGCGGTTTGGCAAAAGCCTTATGCTCAATATGTTGGATGCGTATTACGATGTCGCTATGAAAGACAATTTCGAGGCATTGTTCGGCGATTTGTACATCGGCAAGAATCCTACGGAAGATCGTAATAAGTATCTGATTTTGAAATTCAATTTTTCAAAGGTTGACCCTGACCCCGAAAAAGTCAACGAATCATTCAATGACCTTGTGCTTGCTACACTGAGGAATTTTGCCGTAAAATATGAAAATTTGTTGCAAGATGGGGCAGTAGAAGCGATAAAAGCGCAAACACAATCGAACACGGCTTTCACCGAATTGCTTAACATCGTGCAGCGTTCAGGTCGTGAAGTTTACGTTATCATCGACGAGTACGACAACTTCGCCAACACTATGCTTTCGGACAGCGAAAAAAAATATACGGATTTGACTCACGGCGACGGTTTTTTCCGTCTGTTTTTCAACAACTTGAAGGCAACAACTACCGACAACAACGCGCCTGTTGCGAGGATAATGATTTCGGGCGTTACCCCATTGACACTCAGCGATGTAACGAGTGGTTACAATATCGGGATGAACATCTCCACAGATTTTCAGTTCAATTCACTGGCAGGTTTTACCGAGACAGAATTCCGCCAAATGCTTGAATACTACCGTGGTGCGACTGGCATTTTCAAACATTCCGTTGACGAATTGATAGAAATCACCAAGCCTTGGTACGACAACAACTGTTTCAGTAACAAAGCGTTGAACCAAAACCGTATGTACAATTCGGATATGTCGTTGTATTTCCTTAGAGAATACATTAAAAATGATGGCGAGATTCCCGAAACATTGGTGGACGACAACATCATCACAGACTACAACAAGATGGCAAAACTAATCCGTTTTGAAAAACAATTCGGAGAAAAAACATCTCTGATTCAGCGTATTACCACTGATGGGGAAATTTTTGCAAAAGTAAAAACCACCTTTTCGCTCAAAGACCTCACAAGTTACGAAAACCTCGTGAGCCTGATGTTTTATATGGGATTGCTGTCGGTTGGTAACCACGAAAGGGGCAGGACATTGCTGATAATCCCCAATTCAACCGTCCGGCAGCAATACTTCGACTATATGAAAAAGTCGTATGAAACATTGATTTCGTGGAAGACCGACGAAAACATTATGAACGACCTCGGCTACAATTTCGCGTGGAACGGCGAGCACGAGCCTTTCCTGCGCTACATTGCAAGTTGTATGAAAGAAACTTCCGACAACCGAGATTTCATCAAGACCGGCGAGGCGTTTGTAAAAGGTTTCATTTTGGGACAGTTTGGCACCAACCTCAACTATTACGTTGCTCACAGCGAGTACGCGCACGGACATTGTTACAGCGACCTCTACCTCGAACCGCGCCTCGACACGCCGTTTGCATACGTCATCGAATTGAAATATTGCCCAAAGTCATCGAATGAAAAGGACATTGACGACCTTCTCGATGAAGCCCGCGTCCAACTGCCAAAGTACATCAACGACAACCATTTGCAGACCACTGCAAAAGACAAGGGTTGGACGTTGACGGGGATTGTTATGGTGTTCAACGGTTGGGAATTGGCGAGGTATGAGTCAAAACTAAATTAAGTGATGTGAAATATCTCTTTTGCCCTCTTCAATTCCTCTGCCGACAAATCCTTGACTCCTTCCAATGGATACTTGATTCCGAGGTTTTCGTATTTGAAGCGACCCATTGTGTGATAGGGGAGGAGTTCAATGCGCTCTATTACAGAATATTGCGATAGATATTCGGCGACGGCTTTGAGTCGGCTGTCGTCGTATGTGTACCCGGGGACTACGACGTGGCGAATCCAAACAGGCTTGCCGATGGATTGCAGGTATTCAAGAAAACGATGGTTGTTGTCGCGGGTGTGACCGGTGTAGGTTTTGTGCAGGTCGTCGTCAACGGTCTTGATGTCCAAAAGCACCAAGTCGGTGTAGTTCAATACGTTGATTGCCTTGTCAGAAAATATTACGCCCGATGTGTCGAGCGCGGTGTGGATGTTGTTTTGTTTACAAATCTTGAAAAATTCCGCCACAAAATCCGCCTGCACCAACGGTTCGCCGCCGGAGACTGTTACGCCGCCTTTCTTGATGAAATTCTTGTATTTTTTCACCTCGTCATAGAGTTCTTCGGGCGACATTTCGTATTGTACGGGCGCGTTGATGTCCCACGTGTCGGGATTGTGACAAAACATACACCGCATCGGGCAGCCTTGCATAAAGACTACAAACCGTATTCCCGGCCCGTCAACCGTGCCGAAGGATTCAAGGGAGTGGATTCTGGCGAGCATTTTACGTGAATTGCGATGCCTTGCGGCATCTTTTTGTTAGAACGAAAATTACCGTGATTTTTTCCGTCATTTATCGAAATTACAAACAAAAAATTTAAACGAATTATAGAGAATAAAAACGAATTTCATAGAAAATAATCCTATTCAATTCGATTAAATTATTGTGTAAATAATAGAAGCAAGTACCGCAAGATACTTGCTTCTGTTATGTTGGGGTCGATGTTGTTACAACGCCTTGTTGATTGTCCTGCTCAGAACGTCGAGTTGCTGTTCACGTGTGAGTTTCACGAAGTTGACGGCGTAGCCCGAAACGCGGATGGTGAGTTGCGGGTATTTCTCGGGGTGTGCCATAGCGTCTTCGAGGAGTTCGCGGTCAAAGACGTTGACATTCAGGTGATGACCACCGTCGGGCGTGAAGTAGCCGTCCATCAGCGATACGAGGTTTTCAATCTTCGTGTTGTCGTCCTTGCCGAGTGTGGAGGGCGAGATTGCGAAGGTGTAAGAAATGCCGTCGTGGGAGTGCTGGAACGGTAGTTTTGCAACCGAACTCAAAGCGGCAACCGCACCCTTGACGTCGCGGCCGTTCATCGGGTTGGCGCCTGGTGCAAAAGGCACTCCGGCAGGGCGTCCGTCGGGTGTCGCGCCGGTGTTTTTGCCATAGACCACGTTGGAGGTGATTGTGAGAATCGACTGCGTGGGCGTGGCGTGGCGGTAGGTCTCGTGCTGACGGAGGAATTCCATAAATTTTTCCGTAATCATCAGCGCGAGTTTGTCTGTGCGCTCGTCGTTGTTGCCAAACGGCGTGATGGGGTCGCCTTCGTTTTTGAAGCCTACTGCAATGCCCCTTTCGTCGCGGATTACACGCACCTTGCCGTATTTGATGGCGGCGAGGGAGTCGGTGACGATGCTGAGGCCTGCGATGCCCGTGGCGCGGGTGCGCTGTACGTCGCCGTCGATGAGCGACATCTGGTATGCCTCGTAGTCGTACTTGTCGTGCATATAATGGATGATTTTGAGGGCGTTGACGTAGGTCTTGGCGAGCCAACGCATCATATTTTCAAACTTCTGCATCACGTCGTCGTAGTCCAAGTAGTCGCCCTTGATGGGTTCGAAACAGGGTCCAACTTGTTCGCCGAGCATCTCGTCCTTGCCGCCGTTGATGGCGTAGAGGAGGCATTTGGCGAGGTTGGCGCGTGCTCCGAAGAATTGCATCTGTTTGCCGATTTTCATCGGGGACACGCAGCAAGCGATGCCGTAGTCGTCGCCATAGTCGGGGCGCATCAGGTCATCATTTTCGTATTGGATTGCGCTTGT
>JAEEGL012862917.1_pt1 | contig 10962 bp, 13 predicted proteins | sample 9134231 | NCBI WGS metagenome assembly JAEEGL01 (sample SAMN16246548, study PRJNA631951) | gut metagenome | biome: gut microbiome; feature: rumen; material: fiber-attached | host: Bos | place: Iran: Karaj | collected 2018-10 | reverse complement strand
ATCTGCAAGACTATCTCAGCCGGTATCAGGATATGTGGCCTTTGCCAGTTCATACTGGAGACAAGGAAGATGTTTCGGATGACATCGTGTATGAGATCGAGCTCATCCGGCAGATCGATATCAACATCGATTATATGTTGCTGCTCGTCAAGAAGTACCATGACAGCCACTGCGACGATAAAGAGATTCTTATCACGATCCAGAAGGCGGTGGATGCATCGCCCGAGCTGCGCAGCAAGAAGGAACTGATCGACACCTTTATCGCCGGCATCAATGATGTGGACGATGTGCTCACCGAATGGAGAAGCTTCATAGCGGAGGAGAAGGAAAAGCAGCTTGTCCAGATCATTCAGGAAGAGAAACTGAACGAGGAAGCCACGCGGAAGTTCATTTCCGACTCTCTGCGGAATGGGGAAGTAAAAACGTCTGGAACGGATATCGATAAGCTCATGCCTCCGGTATCGCGCTTCGGCGGCGGCAACCGCGCAGCCAAGAAGCAGACGATCATTGAAAAGCTGAAAGCATTCTTTGAGCGATTCTTTGGAATTATATAAGTCAGAAGGATCATTGATGGAAACGAAAGCATTCAAAAAGCCGTCTTTCTCAGCATGTATCTATGACAAACTGAACTCTTCGGGAATAGGATCTATCAATTTCATTGAATAAAGGAGGCTTTGTATGTCACTATTATCAATTTGCATGGACATCGCTATGATTGAAAATGGGCTCGCAGAAGGAAGGATTCCCTTTTCTTACGACAATCTTATGTCAGCGATGAAACCAGGGCATCCTGCGGATATCTTAGATGATATCTTTTGCGACGTTGGTGATGCCTTATACTACGATTTCGCTGCAGAGATTCCAACAGAAAGACTTCAGCAATTATTATCGGACTTAGAAGAATTTAAGGCTTGTTTTAATGTTGACAGGCTTCAAGGGCCAATTGATGATTTAAAAGAATACTTGGCGCAACAATCCTAATTAAAGGAGAAGTGTATTATGGCTTTGTTCGATATGTTTAAAAAGAAAAAAGATTCAGTTGGACCATCAACTGAAAAAACTGGTGTTTATCCCTCGATAGAGCGGGACGTTATACAAGATGTGGCAACTTGCATATATAGCTTAAAAATCACATCCACGCCGGCACTGAAGTTTTTACATAACGACAATGGAATTTTTGATGCCGTATATCAAGCTCACATGAATGATCCGCAGCTTCAGATGGTTCGGAATGTTTATGGAGATGACACGTTCCTTAATCTTTTAGGTTGCCATGCATTAGGTGCTGGCGCATACACAACTCTTTGCCAAGCAAAATACAACAAACCAGTTGAAGACTTCACACCCCAGGAACGTTCGGAGATTATAAATGGTTTCTACAGGACGGACCCATATGAACTGGCCCTAAAGACTCTTGGTTACGCGCCAAATGGAAATAATAAAAAGTGTCTTGATCATATTATCGTGGTTGGGATGAAATCGTATCGAAATTCCGCTGGCACAAAAGCCTTTAGCAAGGAATACCTCAAAAGCTATATGCAAGTAATGTTCAATGCTGGAGTTACCGTGGTTTTAAGGGGATAGAACACAAGAAGGAGAAATGCTTTCATGGAAAAGAAAGAATGGCCAGAGTTTATTGCCTGGGGAGAAGGCACATGCGACTGTTGCGGTGAAGAGAACGTTGAGGTTTGTGCGCTTAGCGATGATTACATGGTTTGTGAGGATTGCTTCGAAAACAATCTAGAGTTGTGTGACGAATGCGGCGAACTGTGGGATCCTCTCGCTGTAACATTTTATGATGTCGATGGCAGACACATATGCATGCATTGCGCAGAAGATTTGGGTATTGACGAATAGAAACGAAACATGGAACAGGAAACAGCAAGTGGGGTGTAAACGAATGCAGCGAAAACGGATTATTCTCTTAATGACTGTGCTACTTCTATTACTCTTCGGATGCTCATTTATCGACATTGGGTCCGGAAACGAAAGTGAAAAGAACAAGAAAATTGAGATGCCCAATGTTGTTGGGTTGACCTTTTCTGATGCATTCGAACAGCTTTCAGCCGATGGATTTGAAAACATAGTGGCTAACAGAGAACAGGTCTCTCTCGAAAAAGGAAGCGAATGGGTTGTTTCTGCTCAAAGTGAGGAACCAGGCACACAAGTTTCCTCGAAAAAGAAAATTGTGCTTTCCTGTATCCAAGAGACAAAAGTATATTTTGAAATCGAATCAGATGATAACTTCATCTTTTCAACTTATGACGTAGTTGTCTCCCTAGATAATACCGTCATAATGACGATTCCAAACGGAGAAATACGGACTTCCTATCAAGAGATTATGGAGGGCGAACATACATTATCAGTTCGCAGTGCGGAAAACCAAGATATTGTAACGTCAATCACAATTAATATCGAAGGCGAAACGTACTACCGTTGTGAAATCAAACATACAAAAGACAGTGTCAAGATTAAAGGCGTAAAGCAAACGACTGAAACAATTGTTCGTTATCTAAAAGTCATTGATGTTCAAGGAATGCCATTAGATAAAGCACAGGCGGCTCTTAAGGAGGCAGGATTCATAAATGTTGAAGCGATCGATACGAAAAAAAACGAATCTATCACTTGGTTCGAGGAAGATTATCTGGTTACTAGTCAAAGCATAGCCGCAAATAAAGAAGTAGATAAGAACAATCACATAGTCTTGAAATGTATATCAATCGATAATTATCTTAGCAAAAACTTTGACGGCGCGACAATTCTGGATGCAGAAAAGACTCTTGCCAGAGATAAATACTCCTACTCATTCATAGAAGCCGAAGATAAATTAGTGGACATTTCAGGCATGTCCGATGAGGAAAAGGGGCTTTGGGTTATTCAAAAGATAGATTGGACAACTAGTAAAGGAGCATCTTTTACAGTAAAAAAACTAAAGATAGCTACTTTATTTGATTTGCATTGCTTTGCTAAGGTGGCTCAATCCAAAAGAGATCATGTAAATGAACACTATCTTATTAATACATCCAATCATCTAATTGTTGAGTGGACGTCTTCCGCACAATACACCTGGGGATACTATATTGGCGATTTGCATGGGTTTTTTTATCTGGTTACAGGGGTCAGTTGTGGAAAATGTGATTCTAAAGGATCATCTTCTTCGTTTACGCATTATGGAGAGGAACTATTTGGTCAAAAAGTAACATTCGATGTTGGAAAACCGTGGGGCTGTGAAGATAGATATGCGGACATAGTTGCAGCAAAGCCATCCGACATGTCGAACTACACTGAAATACACGCTCATATTGACGGAAGGTTGTTGTTGATTAAGGGTTCTGATTATTCGTCAGTGATTGCTGCAGGCAAAAAGTTGGGATGGAAGATAGAGAGTGACGGGACCAAGCAGTCCACTGGCGAATTGGAATGCGTCATGAGTACAGGAAACGATGGTCTCATAGTAACAATTAGGTACTCTCCATCCACAAAAGAAATAAGCTATATATGGATCCAGGAACACGAGGATAAGCATGTATCGCTTGATAGAAGAAAAGAAATTGCCATAGCTATTGCGACCGCTATATGTCCTCCAGAAGATACAGACGTTGTAAAGGCTTGGGTTTCAAAGTATTATTCCTCTTCGGAAATAACTGAGACTATGATACATGGTGTCCCGTATTTTATGGGTACTAACTTTTTTGACAACTTCGTTTTTTCCGCTGGTTTTAAGGAGGAAAATTAGTTCCTTTTTTCGAGGCATATCATATCCCTAATTGAACTATTTAGCCGATCTCACTGATCGGCTTTTTCTTCGCCCAGAAATCAGCGAAAAGGAGTTGAAAAGTGCATGGGTGTAAAGAAAGAAGAAAGGGAAACAATCATCGTTTTAAACGAGGCATAAAACAATGCCAGCGTCTACACGTTCAACACGGAGTTTAAGAAGCGTATAGCGAAGTTCTAAAACAGTTTCCTGAGCTTTGCCGTCTGGATCGAACGTTTCCGGAAGGAGCAGTCGAGTATCTTCTGTTTGACTCTTACATTCCTTCAGTATAGGCGGGACATAGAGATAACCAAATTAGGAATTCACCCTTTTACTATTCAATACCAATTGTAAAAATCAGTTTTGTGGTTACTGTAAATTGTGAACTTTTCGTGTCACATACCCCAAAAGCCCTTTTTTGTATAACTATAGTTCAACGAATCAAATAATAGTACGTTATAATATGTATTAATTATATTGATATTGAAAAGGATTTGTGGTATCTTTTCAACGTAATCAAATTCAATATCAAGGAGTTAAACATGTTCAAAAAATTACGAGAAAATAAGGAAATTCGGGATGCTGCAAAGGGGGCTCATGTCTGCTTGTGGGAGATTGCAGACGAGCTTGGGATATACCCCACCGCATTGTCATATGAACTTAGGCACGAGGTTGAAGAGGATCGTAAGGCGGAACTTCTTTCGATCATTGATAAACTGGCAGCGGAAACGGCCTGAGCGGAACGGAAGGTGAAAAAACGGTGTACGAAAAACGTTTATTTACAGAAGAGCAAGCCATTGAATACATTGGCCTTGGTCGGACCAAGGGGCGGTCCTGGCTTCGAGAAATCGGTGCAACCAAGCACTTCGGGCGGTCGGTGCGGTATGATCGACGTATTATTGATCGGGCATTGGATATAATGCCGGATGAGCGCGAAGCACAAGGCGCTTGAGAAAGGAGGGATGGCGGATGGATGGAATGCGAGAAGATTCCTTTATCTTTTATCGTTCGTTCAGCGAGAGCATGGAAGGGCTGTCGGATAGCGATACGTTGGCATTGTATAGGGCCATTGTCAAGTTAGGGTTAGAAGGTGAAAAAAGTGAAGTCCCCGGACCATGTAAAGGCCTATTCACACTCATTGTTCCTCAGATAGAGGCAAACCGGAAGAAGCGACAGGACGGGAGGCTTGGCGGTAGACCGCCAAAGAAAGAAACCCGTAGTTTATATAATACAGAAACCCGTGGTTATGAAAAAGAAAAACCTAATGTAAATGAAAATGGTAATGAGAATGAGAATGTGAATGGTAATGGGAATGAGAATAAATGGCTTATAAACAAAGATGGTATAGATATGTATAAGGGCGGTGGCGATGCTTCATTTCCGCGCTGGAATTCTATGAGTGAGGAAGAACAGCGCGAAACCCTCAGTATTATCAAAAAAAGGGCCGATGAGGCCCAGAGCGTGGGAGATTGGGGACAATGTGCGGCAAATGTGGATTGGTATGCTAAGCTGAAGAATGGGGAAGCCGGAGAGAAGGAAGCGGCCTTCGCTGAATACCAAGCGAGCGCCCTGGGCGGGTGAATTAATACTGTTGGTATACCGCCTTGGGAATACCGAGAAGGAGTGAGGACATGATCGACGAAGCGACACTTACACGAATCCTTGACATTCTGGATGAAAACAGCGGTGTTATCGTAACGACGAATAAACTCATGGAACAAACAGACCTATATGCGGCAGTGCACCCGGCAGGTGCTTGAAGGGCTGAAACGTTTGGCCCCGATGGTGCCGGACGAACTACTAAAACTGTGAACTATGGGAGGAAAAATGAGAAATCCCGACAAAATGAAAGACTTTCGGTTTTCGGGGGATGACGGTTTCTGGGATTACCGGGAAACGTGCCGCCGGGCAAAGCTGGATGGGATCGAACCTGTTGAAAACCCTGGACCATCGCTGCTGGGCCAGGTGCAGAAGGTTCTTGATCGCGTGTTGCCGATCTATGTTGACCTGATTCCGCAATCCGATAAGCCGCTGCGGTTGCGGGGTGTGTTTCTGTATGATCCGTCGGCTCAAACGGCGGACCTCAAAACGGTTTTAGGCGTGGCGGTTCCTCTGGACAACGGCGATGCGGTGATTGGCTTAGCTACGACCCTGGGTGATTTGCGGACGATCGATCTCAGCTCCTACGTATTTCTTCACGAATGCGCTCATTTGTGCTCAAACTCAGATCACAATGAAGAATTTGCCGAAACCCTGAATACAGCTTGCATTGGATTCTTCACGAAGGACGCGCGCATGGATTCAGCTGCGGTGAGACTGTATCACCAGTTGTGCGGGTGGCATTTTTGATAGGACAACGAGCAGCGAACAGAGAGCGCACATAGGGATTTTGACAGTTTAAATGTTAAGAAATTGTCAATGCGCAAAGAGGGTGCAAAGAGAAACAGAGGCCCAGAGAGGGGCAGAAAGGAATCAATGTGGATAGCAATCAAACGTTAACGCCGATCCGGGCGATTCGGGCCAAGTGTGTAGACTGCTGTGCCGGGGACATGAAAGAAGTCCGGCATTGTCCTTCGGTATCGTGTGTGCTGCATCCTTACCGGATGGGGCACAGACCGAAGCAAGACACCGAAATGGCCTCAGAGGCGTAAAAAGTCGAGATACGTGGGGGGTAAAGAGGTTTTCCCTGTTCGCAGGTGAGAAATATGCACAGACAGGGAGAAACCGAAAACAGGCCAGCACAGAGGCCAATGGAGGTATTAGAAGAGGCTATGCACAGAAGCAATGGCGTTTGAGGGCCGGGAGAGGTGTGCAAGATGGCTTTGACGACAAAGATAAGGTAAATTTATACCTTACGGACACCCAAAAGCCTGAGAATCGCTCAGGACGTGGGGTAAACGGAAGCCCGCGCACAATAGCTGCGCGGGCAACCTGCTCCCCGTCAGGTGCCGCCAGCAAGATCCACCGAGGATCCGCTGGCAGTTGAAGAAGATATAGGGGTCCTTGAGCGCTATTAAAGGCTTTTAGGGGCTCATGGAGCACCGAAAGCGTAGAGCTATTATGACGGTCCGAGGACTCTATATCTCCTTTCCGTCAGGAAAATAGAAGGAGAAGGATATAATTGAAAAGATACATTATTCCGCTGTTAATCTAAGAGTACCTTGAATCTTATCCACTCTAAGGTCGGTATAGTAGCTAATTGTTTGATAGCTGATTCCTTCGTGATATGAGGTACAGAAAAAGTTACAATCGTATGAATACTTGCTCACATAAAAGGAGTTAACTGATTCGAAATTGTCTCTATGACGAATGACTTCATTGCTTGCTTTGGTATATGTTTGTGTGTCATAATTCACGTTTACGAGATAATCATCAGACGTAAACACGATTTTCACATCAATAATGTTAACTGGGTCATCGTTAGCATTTCCGACACGTGGGATGAGTTCATCCTTGATCTTCATCGCGGTATATATGACGAACCCTGTGTTTTCACCAAACGCATTCTTTTCCCAAACCTCGTGCTGGTACAGTTCAAAATAGTCCTGCCAATTGTCAATCGTTATTGTTATATCCACATATGAAGGTGTTGGCTCCGGCGTTGCTGTAGGCTCTGGTGTAGGTACAGGGGTCGGCTCATTTGTTGGGATAGGAGTAGCCGGCGGAAGAGTATCAGCGCTTTGAACTTGCACTTCGGAGGAAGAGCGATCTTCCGTTTCAACCACCGCTGTAGTCATGTCGGAAGATTTATCGGCAGATGAGCACCCAGAAAACACAACGATAATAACCAGTAGCAGAATCAATGTTTTTTTCATGATGATCGTATCTCCTAAAAAAATAAAATTATATGGTCGTTCCATCCGGGAACCGAAATTCGGCTACCCACTCTGCACCAAGGACCTCCGCTATTTTGGTCAGGTCTTCAAGGGTTAATGTGTTGCGCTTCACCTTGAAATAAAAGTTTTGAGGAGTCGTGCCTATACGCCGCGCAAGCTCAGATTGACTCATGTTTGTAAAGCCAAGGGCCATCTTCAATTTCTGTTCAATGTTCATCGTTTCACCTCCTGATGCAGGTATAATATCACATACACCTGAAATTGTAAAGCATTTGCTTTATTATAAATAGTTAATATTAGAAAACATATTCTTTTTGATTGCAATAAGCAGTTGACAATATAAAACAATCGCTGTATAATATAACCAAGATAAAGGGAGGGAACACGGACGGCGGTCCAACCCCATGGATTACAAGCGTCGGCGTTTTGCTCGGTAGGGGCCTGAGATGCGTCCGAGTAACACTGGAAAGCCGATTGCAAACCTTACCCCCCTTATGGTGGTTTGCGTGCTGATAGATTCCAACGACGTGGAGCTACGGACGGTCTGCTACCAAATCCGGGTTGGTGTTGTTATGAACCTATCTGAGCACTTGACCGGTGTGGTCGAGAAGAAGCAGGCTTTAGCCGAGAGAATGGAGCTTGCGGCGTAACGAAACATGGGCGAAGGGTCCAGCCTCAGATGGCCCAAAAAAAGCGAGAAAGGGGCAATTTCCGCGGCCTCAATTTATCGGATAGGAGGGTCGGAACAATGGCACGAAAACGGAAGCTTGGAGCTGGTTATCATCAGCGCAAGGATGGAAGAATCGAATACAAATGGACGCAAGGCGGTAGGAGGTTTTGCGTCTATGGAAAGACGTTAGAAGAATGCAAGAAGAGAGAGGCAGAGAAACGGAAAAAAGTCGAAGTTGGTGAATACATAAAGAATCGTGATATTACCTTAGACAAGTATTTTGAGGAATTCATGAGCAGTCGGGAAGCTGTAGTTAAAGGTGCAACACAAGCCCAGAATAGGGTCATATACAAACGAATAGCGTCCACCCTGGGCGCGGTAAAGGTGAGAGACATTGAGCGCCGCCAGGTGATTCAGCTTCAGGATCAGCTACGCGAACAGTACAAGAGCAGCACGACAAACGATACGATTACATTACTGTCATGCATTCTCAAAGCCGCACAGATAGACGGGATCATTGACAAAAACCCGTGTTACGGGGTAAAGCACGTCAAGCAGACAGAGGCCCTGGCACGGGAGACGATACACCGGGCATTGACTCGGGAGGAAACGGAACGATTCTTTACAGCGTCGCAGGAGCGTGGGTCATGGTTCTATAACCTGTATGCCTTTCTACTCAGTTCGGGCATGCGGATCGGTGAAGCGTGTGCGCTGCGCAGATCAGACATAGACTACCGAAATGGGGTAATCCATATTCGACGCACGGTCACCCGGTCTAGCAGCGGCAGGGTGGTTGGCGATTCACCAAAGACCAGAACCAGCAAAAGGGATATACCCCTCACTGCTACATTAAAGTCTATTATTCAGCAGCAGGAACAGCTTAATCGAGATGCATTGGATTCGATACCGTTAGACGGATTAATCTTTCAGACGCTTAGAGGCAAGGTTATATCGTCTGGCACGATAACTCAGGATATGGCAGCAACTCAAAAGGTTGCGGGTATAGACCATTTTTCAATACACGCATTACGAGATACTTTTGCTACCAGGGCATTGGAAAATGGCATGTCTCCTCAGACACTAAAAGAGATACTTGGTCATTCTTCCTACAAAATGACAATGGACTTATATGGACATGTGCTGACGGACACGAAGGCCAAGGAGATGGGAAGAGTTGTATTTGGGATAAGTGTATAAACGGGCAAAGAATGAATAAGCAGCAGGAAACAACCTGTTGCTTTTTGATACTCAAAACGAGAATAAATAGGGCATTGTGTCGTCAAAATTGTCGTCAAACAGCAAAATATGACGCAATAGCGTGGTATTTACAAATGTAACAAAAATGCAAAAAACAGCCTCGCCCCTTTGCGCCGGCGGGCGGATGCTGGTATACTTTTCCTATCGACAGCATAGCAGGAGGCGTATCTAAGATGCAAGCGAACAAACGGCTTTCCCTCATCGTGCCGGTGTACTACGAGGAGGAGGTGCTGCCCCTGGCCTATCCCCGCATGAAGGCGGCCATGGAGAAGACCGGGTACGACTTCGAGATCATCTTCGTCAACGACGGCAGCCGGGACGGCACCATGAAGATCCTTCGCAGGATCGCCGCCGAGGACAGAAAAGTGAAGGTTTTGTCCTTCTCGCGAAACTTCGGCCACCAGCTGGCTGTCACCGCGGGCATGGACGAAGCTAACGGCGATGCTCTTATCATTATCGACGCGGATCTCCAGGATCCGCCGGAACTGATCCCCGACATGGTGAAACTGTGGGAGCAGGGAGCGGATATCGTCTACGGCAAACGTAAGAAACGGGAGGGGGAGACTTTCTTCAAAAAGTTCACCGCCGCCTGTTATTATCGACTGCTCACCAGCATGAGCGCTTACCCGATCCCTCTGGACACCGGCGATTTTCGGCTGATCGGCCGGAACGTGGCGGACGTGTTTTTGCGGATGCGGGAGCACGGGAGATTTCTCCGCGGCATGTCCGCGTGGATGGGGTTTGAAAGTGTGCCCATAGAATACATACGCCATGAGCGGGCGGCGGGGAAGACCAAGTATACCCTGAAGAAGATGCTGAAGTTTGCCCTGGACGGCATCACGGGCTTCTCCACCAAGCCCCTCACCTTGCCCCTCGTCCTGGGCGGTGTGGTCACGGGCCTGTCGCTCCTGGGCTTCCTGGCCGTGCTCATATGCGCCTGCACCGTGGGCGCAGCGGCCTGGCTTTGGGGCTTGTGCGGCGTATGCCTCCTCCAGGGCGTCGTGCTGCTGTGCCTGGGCGTCCATGGCGCGTATTTGGGCCGGATCTTCGAGGAATCCAAGGGGCGGCCCCTCTATATCGTGGCGGAGGCGCTCAATACGGATTTTGCATCGGAGGAAGAAAAATAAATATACCTTCCCTGTTGAAAACGGAGACGGGGTAGTATATAATATCTGCGACAAAAAATAGAAGGAGGCTTCCTAATGTCTATCAAAGTTGCAATCAACGGTTTTGGCCGCATCGGTCGTCTCGCGTTCCGTCAGATGTTCGGCGCGGAAGGGTATGAGATCGTCGCCATCAACGATCTCACCAGCCCCGCCATGCTGGCTCACCTCTTGAAGTATGACACCGCTCAGAAGGGGTACTGCGGCGTCATCGGCGAGAACAAGCACACCGTGTCCTCCAAGGAGCCCGTCTTCGAAGAGGACGGCAAGACCGTGAAGGTT
>JAEEGL011710793.1_pt1 | contig 10962 bp, 5 predicted proteins | sample 9134231 | NCBI WGS metagenome assembly JAEEGL01 (sample SAMN16246548, study PRJNA631951) | gut metagenome | biome: gut microbiome; feature: rumen; material: fiber-attached | host: Bos | place: Iran: Karaj | collected 2018-10 | reverse complement strand
CGTGGCGGTGCTGCTCAACCAACTGGTGTTCCGCCTGATGCCCCGACGCTTCCACACCAAAGGGTTCTTGAAGAAGCGTTCCTGCATCATCATGGCCACCACGACCATCACCTTTGCCGCCATCCTAGCCATCCTGCAGGCCACACTCAACCAGAACTTCTACATGATGGCCTCGTCGCTGCTCATTGAGTATGCTTGGCTACTGAGTGTCATTCTCATCTCGCTGCTGCTGCGCGTCAATGGCGACCAGATACGCTCGGCCTTCCGCATCTACACGCCGCTGCTCGTGGTGGGCTTCCTGGTCATCGCCTTCCGCATTGTGCTCATACCGAGGGAGTTGGTGAACATCATCTTCCCGCCCATCCTGCTGCTCAGTGCCCTGTGGCAGTGGAGCGTCATCCGCCGGCACAACAAGAACGTGCCGCGCTCGGACATGTTCTACACCTACCTCACGCAGGCCATATTCGTCATCTCGCTCGTATGCTCATGGGTAGGCTACACGCTGCTGGCCGTGCAGATACTCATCTGGTGGATCATGCAGCTGACGTGCATACTCACCATCACCTGCCTCATACAGTACCTGAAGCTCTACGGCGAGCGTCACAACTACGACAAGCGACCCATCACTGAGTCGTGGTTCTACCTATTATTATATAAGGTGGTGCTGCCCGTGGCGGGTGTCTGCTCCGTGATGCTCAGCATTTACTGGGCCGCCGGGGTGTTCAACATGAGCGACCTCTGCTGGCAAATCTTCAAGAGGGACTACATCGACCTGGAGAACCTGAAGGTGAGCATCCTGAAGGTGTCGATGGTGGTCAACCTGTGGTTCTTCTTCGCCTACGTTTCCAACACCATCCTGTCATTCATGCGACTGCACTTCCAGACGCAAGACCCCACTACTGCCGCCAGCCGTGAGGTGATGGGCAAGAATGTCATCCAGGTGCTCGTCTGGGGTGCGTGGCTGCTTATCTCGCTCTCGCTGCTCAGCGTTAGCGTCTACTGGCTGATGGCACTCGGAGGCGGTCTGTCGACAGGTGTCGGTTTCGCCCTGAAGGACATCATCGAGAACATCTACTACGGAGCAACGCTTATGGCTGGGCGCATCAAGGTGGGCGACTGGATAGAGGTCGACGGCACGATGGGCCGGGTGGCTTCCATCAGCTATACCTCCACCGTCATACAGTCGCTCTACGGCGAAGTCATCACCTTCCAGAACAGCCAGCTCTTCGCCAAGAACTACAAGAACCTGACACGCAACCACGGTTTCATCCTCGCCGCCATACCCTTCGGCGTGGCCTACGGCTCGAACCTCAAACAGGTGACCCAGGTGGTGGAGGATGCCGTAAACCGTCTGCACCACAAATGGGTAGACCCGTCGAAGAAGGCCAAGTCCGTGATGACGGCAATGAACGATTCGAGCGTGAACTTCAAACTCTTAGTCTGGGTCGATGCCGTGAAGAAGATCTACGTGGTCAGCGATGTGCTGAAGTGTATCTACCAAACACTGCGCGAGAACGGCATCGAAATACCGTTCCCGCAGCGAGATATTACCATAAAGAATCTGGAAACGCTGAAAGGCTAAAGCCTTACATTCCCCAAAGACCGTAGTTCACGTCGTAGCCGGCGAGGAGGAACCAGTCGGCGAGCGTCTGCTCGTAGTAGCGCAGCAGGTAGAGGGGAGCCTCTATGCGCTCTTCAAGCATTTGCCTGTTGCCCTCCAGATCAACACTGTTGCCAGGCTCTTCTACGGAAGTAGGCGCAGCTGATTCAACTCCAAACTTGAGATACGCGACTGCCATAAGGAGGTCGGTATTCGTGATGCCCGAGTCTTCACACATCTCCTCTAAATCATCGCTTGTCAGGTCAACCTTTCCCAGAATATCATTGATGTTGGGAATCACGTCAAAGAGAGTGTAACGCTCTGGCATTTTGCGACGGCTCAGACTGCCCTCCTGCACAATCTTCTTGAGGTCGATACCTAAGCTCTCAATGAACTTGATAGCCTTCATCAGATTCAGGTCTTTCACTATGTTGTGGTAGTATCGGTTCTGCTCGCCCTCATAGTAGAGCACTGGCCAAAACTGAATGGCCGCCATGGTCTGTATGGCCCAGATAATAGCCGCCTGCTGGTGTTTGAGCTTGAAGATGACTGTGCAGGTTTGCAGCGATGTCTTACCCGGCACGATACTCGGCGTAAAGCCCTTTTCACGCATCCAGGGAATGATGCCTCGGCCACACTGTATGGGCACGTAGTTGTCGTGACGGCTATGGGCCAGGTAGTACTGCTTAGTAATGTCAGGCTCCCAACCGTTGATGATGCTAATGTCCCTCAGCTTCGCCATGAACTTCTTTGACGGTTCGCTTTCCAAGTCCATAAAGCCGGGCTGCAGCACCTTGCTGACAGAGTCCAGGGCATTAACTCCAATATCGGAGACCACACTCTTTTTCTTTGTCTTGAAATACTCCATGGCATGCGAGGCCATAGGCTCCTGGAAGATGACATCGTAAGGGATGTCTAAGTGATAGTTCTCGTTCACGGAGATAATCATCAGCACCACGTCGGCCAGGTCTTCGCACCTGTCGCGGTCAAAATAGATTTTGAGAATCTTCTCGAAGTCTAGTACACCACCACCGGAGAAGGTCTTTGTGAAGCGGATGTCCTTGTACTTCTCCTCGGTATCGGTGAGCCTGGCGGCATACATGCTCTCCGTACCTCCCTGCGAGTAGCCCATGTTGAACAGGAACTTACCCTGCGGAATCTGCCGGTCCTCGAACAGCTTGCGGGCAGCCAGTAGACCGTCGAGACAGTTGCGTCCGTTGGTGTCGCCGCAAATGTAGGAGACGTCATGGTCGATGGACGAGCCATAGCCGATATAGTCGCTGGCTACGATGATGTAGTTGGGCTTCAGCGGGTTCGACAATATGCCGCTGATGGGTTCCAGGCCATCGCCACCCCGCGACGGGGCATCTTCAGGCGAGCCAATGGTGGGGTGGTTGAACATGATGACGCCGTCACAGGGAACGCTGCCATCGAGGATGTTCGAAGGAATCATAATGACACCGCTGATGGTGACATCCTTCCCGTCGGCATCGGTCGAGGGATATTCGTAGACGATATACCTTACATCGCGTGAACCGAACGAGAAGCTGCCTCCCAGCTGTGCCTTCACCATTGTGTCACACTCGGAGATGATTTTGTAGGCATCTTGTGCGGCACTGCTGAGTACAGAGGCTACGAGTGCCAGTAGTATGATGGATATCTTTTTCATTATCGTGTCTCCTTTCTTATTTTACAATACGTTTCTTTGAGTTATCACCGTTTCGCTCAATATACAGGCCTTTACGCTGCGAGCTATTCACGACCTTGCGACCGTCGATGGTATAAATGGAAGAATTAGACATGTCCGATCCCTTGCCATCGATGTCAAGCTCGCTGATGCCCACAACATTTTGTGAAGCCACCTGGAACTTAACTGCCACAGGCCAATGGTCGCCCAGCGGTTTGCCGTCGTACAAATAGCCCTCGCGGTCGATAGAGATGGAGACTGGCTGAATCTTGGAACCCTCGGTGGGGTTGATGTAGAGAATTTTGTCAAGCGTCTCGTCGCCAGCCTCTGCCTCTGTCTTCGCCGTAGGGTAAACACCATTCTGCTGTAATTCTATCCAGACATCGGCGACAGTTGCAAGTCCTGTCCCGTTGATGGCTTCAATGAATTCGCCCTTCACGTCGTCACGGCCATAAAGGCTGTTCATGTCGCCGGCGATGATGATGGGGCGTGAGTCGAGATTCTCCAGCACATCGGCCTTCAACTGTGCCCACTGTGCCATACGTGCCTCATGGTCTTTCCCGCCGTTCTCTTCGGCCTCGTCCTCTTCAAGGGTGGCATCCATGTGCATGTTATAGACCACGATGTCCGTGCCGTCGCGCAAGGTAACCTCATAGCGACGGAAACCCTTGGTAATCATCTCGTCGTTGGCATGGCTAAACTTTCCGAAGTTCTGCGTCCAGGCCGTGCGGGTGGCAGAGGTCACGGTGAGGTCGTTCTTCCAGCAGGCCATCAGGCCATCGCACTCGAAGCGGTGATTCTGCAGGTGCAGAAAGTCAATTTTGTGACCGTCCAGACCCACGTCGCCGCTCCACTCATCAAGCTTGTAGTCGTCCTCGAGGAACACGGAGAGCACGCCGTGGTAGTTGAAGTCCTCCTGCATCATCACCAGGTCGTAGCCTTTCTTCGCCAGATACTTGCCGATGCGGGCCGTGCCGATGTCGCCGGGGCCGTCGGCATTGACTTTTACCATCAGGATTTTCTGGGGCAGACCGTCCACGTTGAGCGTGGCCACGGAGAACTGCTCCCCGGCATCCTGACACAGAGCCGTCGTGTTGCCGCCAAACGCCATCATGGCGGTTGCGGCCATTACTAGAATTTTCTTCATTAGCTATTCGTTTTAAGGGATTGTGGCTGCAAAGGTAAAGAAAATGTCGCATACATGCAACAAGATTAAAGAAAAAAGAACAGATTTTTCTTTGGAAAGCGGAAAAAGTAGTAACTTTGCACTCGATTTTCATAACGTTTATAGACATGAAGCGATTGTTCCTACAGTTCATCTTCGCGATGACGGCCCTCATTGCACAGGCTCAGATGATGGAGCCAGTGAAGTTCACCACAAAGCTCGACGTGAAGGACGACGGCACGGGCGAGATAGTATTCTCGGCAAAGATAGACCCGGGCTGGCACGTCTACAGCACCGACATTGGCGACGACGGCCCGACACGCGCCACGTTCAACATCACGGCAATGGACGGTGTGGAGACAGTGGGCAAACTACAGCCACGGGGTAAGGTGACGGAGAACTACGACGAGATGTTCGGCACCACACTGCGCTTCTTCGAGCTGAAGGGTGCCTTCGTGCAGAAGGTGAAGTTCACCAAACCAGCGTTCTCGATAGACTGCTACTTAGAGTATGGGGCATGTAACGACCAGATGTGTCTGCCGCCGACAAGCGTGGATTTTAAGGAGGAGGGTACTGTAGATATCCACCCCCAAAGGACCCAACCCCAACAGAGCCAACCCCAACCCCTCCCTGTAAAGAGCGGAGTGGATAGTCTTGCTGCCAGTAATACATCTGACAAGGATTCTGTCTGTTCTCCTCTCCCCGCAGGGGAAGAATCTGCCGGGGTAGGGCCTGACGGGGCCTTTTCCGACCTCTGGGCACCCATCACTGCCGAATTAAGTAACTACTCCCTTCCCTCACAGGGAGGGGCCGGGGGAGGGTCTGCTGAGTCTGATTCTTCCCTCTGGTTCATTTTCCTCTCCGGCCTCATCGGCGGCTTCCTCGCCATACTTACCCCTTGCGTGTGGCCCATCATCCCGATGACCGTCTCGTTCTTCCTGAAGCGTAACAAGGAACGCAGCAAAGCCATCCGCGAGGCCGTCATCTACGGTCTGAGCATCGTTGTCATCTACGTGCTGCTGGGACTTCTGGTGACGCTACTCTTCGGAGCCTCAGCTCTCAACGCCCTTTCTACCAACGCGGTGTTCAACATCTTCTTTGCCCTGCTGCTCATCGTCTTTGCCGCCTCGTTCATGGGAGCCTTCGAGATTACGCTGCCCTCCTCATGGTCAAACAAGATTGACCAGAAGTCGGAGGCAGCCACCGGTCTGCTCTCCATCTTCCTCATGGCGTTCACCCTGGCCTTGGTGTCGTTCTCTTGTACGGGTCCCATCATCGGTTTCCTGCTTGTGGCCGTCTCCACGCAGGGTGAGCTGCTGGCCCCCACCATCGGTATGCTGGGCTTTGCCATCGCGCTAGCCATCCCCTTTACCCTCTTCGCCATGTTCCCCTCGCTGATGAAGCAGGCTCCGAAGTCGGGTGGATGGATGAACACCGTGAAGGTCGTGCTTGGCTTCATCGAACTGGCCTTCGCCCTGAAGTTCTTCTCTGTGGCCGACATGGCCTACGGCTGGCACCTGATGGACCGCGAGGTGTTCCTCTCGCTGTGGATCGTCATCTTCGGCCTCCTTGGTATCTACCTTCTTGGCTGGCTGAAGTTCCCCCACGACGACATGATAGACTACGACACCAACGCCCCCACGCTGGGCCGTACCAACGTGCCGCAGTTCTTCCTCGGCCTTGTGTCGCTGGCTTTCACGGTATATATGATTCCTGGCCTGTGGGGCGCACCCTTGCATGCTATCTCGGCTTTTGCACCACCCATGAACACGCAGGACTTCAATCTCTACGACGGTGCCGTCGAAGCCCGCTTCAGCGACTACGACCAGGGCATGGCCGCCGCCCGTGCCGAGGGAAAGCCTGTGATGGTCGACTTCACTGGCTTCGGCTGCGTGAACTGCCGCAAGATGGAGGCTGCCGTGTGGACCGACCCAGAGGTGCAGCAGCTCATCAACGACAAGTATGTGCTCATCTCACTCTTCGTCGACGACAAGACTCCCCTACCCCAGCCCATCGAAGTGGAGGAGAACGGACAGAAGCGCACGCTGCGCACCGTCGGCGACAAGTGGAGCTACCTGGAGCGCACGAAGATAGGAGCCAACACGCAGCCCTTCTATCTCCTCCTAGACCCCGCCACAGGAAAGCCCCTCAACGGCCTCCGCTCCTACGACGAGGACATCAGCAAATACGTGGACTTCCTCAAGACGGGTCTGGAGAACTATAAGTGAACGGGGAATCGCGTAATTGCGGATATGCGGATGGCTTCACTACATCCTGCAACCTGTTGACTATAGTCGATAGACCTGTTGACTATAGTCGACAGGTGACCTTGAATAATCTTCCTGTTGAAAAGTGTAGGGGCAGACCCCTACACTGGCAGATTTCAACCGCCGGAAAGGGTTGCGCAGCAATCTGTGAAATCTGTGGTATCTGTGTGAGATAAAGCAGTCACACGGAGGATTTATTGTTCTCACAGATTTCACGGATTTCACAGATTTCACGGATTTCACAGATTTCCGGCAGCGCGTGGTGGGGAGGAATCAGACGGAATTAGACAAGCTAAAATCCCCACAGCGGTGAGGCAGCCGTAAAGTTGCATGAACAAACCAAGCTAAACTTTGTTAAAAGTAAAAGGGCAGAACGTCTGTAACGCGGAAAATACGTAATTTTGCATCTTCTTAGGGATAAATACCAAACGACCAGTCCCCCAAACGACCAAAGATGAAATCCAACAACCGACTCTCTCCCCTGTGGCTCGCCCTGAGTGCCGTCATAGGAATAGTCATAGGCACCTTCTATGCCAACCACTTCTCGGGCAACCGCCTGAGCATCATCAATTCCGGTAGCAACAAGCTGAACAACCTGCTCTACATCGTCGACGACCAGTACGTCGACACGGTGAACATGGGCGACCTTGTGGAGAAGGCCGTACCGCAGATTCTCTCAGAACTGGACCCCCATTCCGTCTATATAAGCGCAAAGGACGTGCAGACTGCCAATGACGACTTACGCGGCTCGTTCTCGGGCGTGGGCATAGAGTTCACTATCCGCCAGGACACACTGCGTGTGCAGGGCGTCATTGCCGGAGGCCCGGCAGAGCAGGCCGGCGTGGTGGCTGGCGACAAGATAGTCACCGTCGACGACTCTGTGTTCATTGGAAAGTGGCTTACCAGCGACGAGGCTATGCGTCGGCTGAAAGGCCCTGAGGGCACGGAGGTGAAGCTGGGCATTGTGCGCTATGGCGAGAAGGAGCTGCGCGAGATTGTCGTCACCCGTGGCGAGATTCCCATGAACAGCGTCACCGCTGCCTATATGCTCGACGAGACCACGGGCTATATCAAGCTGAAGAACTTCGGCGAAAACACCTACTACGAACTGCTCGTGGCTCTGGCCCAGCTGGCGCAGGAGGAGTTCCGCCAGCTGGTCATCGACCTGCGCGGCAACACGGGCGGCTACCTACAGTCGGCCGTACAGATAGCCAACGAGTTCCTGCCCCGGCACAAGCTCATCGTCTACACCGAGGGCCGCAACTCACCCCGCGAGGACTACCGCAGCGACGGACGGGGCAGCTACCAGCGCATCCCGCTCGTGGTGCTCATCGACGAGATTTCGGCATCGGCGACGGAAATCCTTGCCGGTGCCATACAGGACAACGACCGCGGCACCATCATTGGCCGGCGCTCCTTCGGTAAGGGTTTGGTGCAGAAACCCATAGAGTTTGGCGACGGCTCCGTCATGCGCCTGACCATCGCACGCTACTACACCCCCTCAGGCCGCTGCATACAGAAACCCTACACTAACGGCTCGGACAAGGACTACGATGACGACATCCTCACCCGCTACCAGCACGGCGAGTTCTTCTCTGAGGACAGCATCAAGCACACCGGCCCGGAGTATCACACCAGCAACGGACGTACCGTATACGGCGGCGGTGGCATCACGCCCGACATCTTCGTGCCGGAGGACACCACCGACTACACATCTTATTATAAGGAGGCCTCCCTGACGGGGCTGCTCCTGCAGTTCGGCTACGAGTATACCGACCAGCACCGTGCCGAAATGAATGACTATAGGGATTTGGAATCGCTGGTGAAATACCTGAAGAAGCAGCACCTCGTAGACCAGTTTGCCACCTTCGCTGACAAGCGGGGTCTGAAGCGTCGCAACCTGATGATTCAGCGCAGCTTCCGGCTGCTCGACCAGTACGTCACCAGCCGCGTCGTCTACGGTATGCTCGACGAGGCCGCCCTCATAGAGTTCCTCAACCAGGACGACAATGCTATCCGCGAGGCCCTTCGTGTCTTTGCCCACGGCGAGGCCTTCCCAAAAGCACCAGAGAAATAAAACATTCCAAAGGGTTCGTAACGAAGAACTCGTAACAACTGAATGGCAGAATCATTTCGCTCGTCGGTCCTCACCGTATGGGGAATCTTGTTGTCTCTCGTCCCACTCACCGCCAAGGCCCAGACCGATGGCGACATACAGCGTGAGGACACCCTTCGTGAGGTGACCGTCACCTCACGGTCCGCCCAGAAGCGCATGGCCGAGGTGCAGATAGGCGTGGAGAAGGTGGAGATAGCCACGCTGGCAAAGATGCCCGCACTCTTCGGCGAGAGGGACATCATCAAGAGCCTGCAGCTGCTGCCGGGCGTGAAGAGCGAGAACGAGGCATCGGGAGGCTACGAGGTGCGCGGCGGAACGGCTTCGCAAAACCTTATCCTGCTCGACGGTGCGACGGTATATAACGCCGGGCACCTGATGGGTCTCTTCTCCACGTTCAACGATGACGCACTGACGGGCGGCTCGCTCTACAAGGGACTGGTGCCCGCACAGTTGGGTGGCGGCACATCGTCGGTATTCGACATTGATACCCGACCGGGCGACCTCCACGCCTACCATTTCGGAGGCACCGTGGGGCTGCTCTCGGCAAAGGTGATGGCCGAAGGCCCTATCAGCAAAGACCGTTCTTCGTTCCTCTTCGCCGGCCGGCGCTCCTATCTCGACCTGTTCCTGAAGGCCACCAAGGACTACAAGGACAACACCATGCACTTCTACGATGCCAACCTCAGACTGAACTTCCGCCTCTCCGAGCGCGACCGCCTGTCGCTGTCGCTGTTCCGGGGACGCGACAACATGGGACTGGAAGACCTTATGAGGATGGAATGGGGCAACACTACGGCCACCGCCGACTGGCTCCACACCTTCAGCGGCAACCACTACGCCAATACGCAGCTTGTCTACAGCGACTTCATGAGCGACGTGGGCATAGACTTGCTCAACATCTACTACACCATGAAGGGATTCATCCGCCACGCCACGCTGCGCCACTACCAGAGCATGACGCTGGGCAGCCACAGGCTGAACACCGGACTGGAGACGACATTCCTCCAGCTGCAGTCGGCGGAGTGGGACATCAACCTGCTGCATCAGCGTGAGAAGCGCGATGCCTGGACATCGGCCCTGTGGGTTAACGACGACTGGAACATTAGCCCGCGTCTCGACCTGTCCGCCGGCGTGCGCCTCCACCTGTTCTCGGTGCTTGGCGGGAAGCCATACTACCAGCTCGACAGCGGCGGTGACATCATCGAGACGCTACATCCCGAAGGCATCGTGAAGACATACGCCGACGTGGAACCCCGGCTGAGCATGAAGTATAACATCGACCGAAGGAATAGCCTGAAACTGGGCTACAGCCGCACGTCGCAGGACATCCACGCCATACGCGGCAGCTCCATGTCGATGCCCTTCGACCGCTACACCATGAGCAGCAACATCGTGCTGCCTGAGCGGGCCGATCAGGTGGCATTAGGATGGGTGGGCATCACGCCACACGGCGACTACGACTTCTCGGCCGAGACGTACTACAAGCATATCAACAACGTCTACGACTATCGCGACGGCAAGTCGTTCCACTCCGAGATTGAGATAGAACGTCTGCTGCTTGGGGGCAAAGGCCGCGCCTACGGGCTGGAGCTCTGCGCCCGCAAGAACACGGGACGGCTGACGGGATGGCTCAGCTATACGCTGGCCTGGTCGGAGAACAAGATTGAGGGCATCAACCAGGGACGCTGGTACACCGCTGCCAACGACCGCCGCCACGACATCGCCCTCGTCGCCCTCTACCGCCTTTCCCCAGCATGGGAGCTGGCCGCCACATGGCGCTACAACACTGGACAAGCGCTGACGGCACCAAGCGCGAAGTACGAGGTGGACGGCACCACCTATTACTACTACGCCGAGCGCAACGGATATCGCGCACCAGCCTACCACCGACTAGACCTGAGTGCCACGTGGACACGCCAGGTGGGACGCTTCAGGCACATCTGGGCTTTCGGTCTCTACAACGCCTACTGCCGATACAACCCCTTCGTCATCCGCTTCAAGAACGACATTGAGTCGCCCACTGGCACCGTAGCCGAGCAGACATCGCTTTTCGGCATCATCCCCTCCGTATCCTTCACCATAAAATACTGACACTTTTTTCGATTTACAAATTTTCGATTTTCGATT
>JAEEGL011589378.1_pt1 | contig 10962 bp, 5 predicted proteins | sample 9134231 | NCBI WGS metagenome assembly JAEEGL01 (sample SAMN16246548, study PRJNA631951) | gut metagenome | biome: gut microbiome; feature: rumen; material: fiber-attached | host: Bos | place: Iran: Karaj | collected 2018-10 | reverse complement strand
GACGGCAGGCAGATGTGCGGAATATCGCATTTTATATACTTTTCATATAACCTGTTCGCAAGCTTGCCGTTAAGATACACGGCTTTGATATCGGCAGTATTTATAATAGGCGTTATATCGTTCGGTATAACGTCTTTTATACTTGAATCGGACGACCCGGTCACGGTGCAGGAGCCTATAACGTCCCACAGCGCGATTTTGTTGTCAAGCAGAAATTTTATCTTCTCTTCTTTGTGCTCACCGCACGGTTTGCCGGTGACCGCGGACAGAGTACGCCAGAATCTGTTCTGCTTATGGCCGTAGAAAAAGCCTGCCAGCCTCGACGCCTGTGACGGAAAGCTGCCTAATATCAGTATTTTTGAATTATTATCATAAACCGGCTCGATTTCGTGTTTCATATTTTCAATATTTATCAGCGATCAACGCTCGCCCGTTTGCCTCCCTCTCAGAGGGAGGTGGCACGGCTATGCCGTGGCGGAAGGAGTTTCCCCGAACCTGCTGCCCCTCAGATACTTCTGAGGGAGGGGTAAGAGGGGGTTTGGGGGGTGTTGAGGGGTGGCCCGGGGTTCCCCGAAAACGAGCTTGCCGAGTTTTTGGGGGTTCACGGGTGGGGACCCACCATAATCGTCGCGCAGAAGGGGTTCCCCGACGCGAACTTGAGAGCGTTGGGGGTTCCCGTAGCGACACCGATTTTTATTCTTTATTCTTTCTTCTTTCTTCTTTATTCTTTACGGACGACCAATGGTCGCCCCTACATTCTTAATTCTTAATTCTTAATTCGGGAGGTCCGCCCTCTCCCCTACAGATCTGTGTTTCACAAAAAAAGGGGCTTACCGCCCCTTTTTTACTATTACTGTTCTGCTTCTTTCGCAGCCTGTGCTTCTTTGATTATCTTTTCTGCGTTTGCCGCGGGAACTTCCTCATAGCGTACGAATTCGATCGTATACTTGCCTCTGCCCTGCGTCATGGCGCGCAGTACGGTCGGATAATCCGCAACCTCGGAGAACGGGATCTCGGCTTCAACGGTCTGATAACCCTTCTTAGCCGCGTCGTTAATGCCCATTACTCTGCCGCGCTTCTTCGTTATGGTACCCATAACGTCGCCTATATATTCGCCCGGAACGGTGACTTTCATATCGCCGATCGGTTCAAGTATGATAGGACCGGCTTTTACCATACCGTCCTTATAAGCAAGCCTTGCGGCGAGCTTGAACGACATTTCGGAAGAGTCGACCTCGTGGTAAGAACCGTCGTACAGGTCGGCTTTAAGACCCACCATCGGGAATCCGGCGAGAACGCCTTCCTGCATCGCTTCTTCAAGACCCTTGATGACTGCCGGATGAAAGTTCTTCGGAACGGAGCCGCCTACGCAGGACTCAGTGAATTCAAGACCGTTTTCGCCGGGAGCAAATCTGATCTTGACGTCGCCGTACTGGCCGTGGCCGCCGGACTGTTTCTTATGTTTGCCCTGTACGTCGGAGCGGCCTCTGATAGCCTCTTTATAAGCTATCTTCGGAGCGGACGTATCAACGGAAACGCCGTATCTGGTCTTCAGTTTGGAGAGCGTTACGTCGGCGTGGATGTCGCCGGACGCGGTGAGAACGAACTGCTTTGTATCGGGGTTGTTCTCAAAGCGGAGCGTAAGGTCTTCCTCGCAGAGCTTCTGGATGCCCTGGGATATCTTCTCTTCATCGCCTCTCGCCTTCGGCGAAAGGGCGATCCTCATATTCGGCGTGTCCGCCGTGATCTTTGCGTACGGCAGAGCGTTCGCGTCAGCTGAGAACGTGTCGTTCGTGTTGACGTTCGCGAGTTTCGTTGTGACGCCTAAATCACCGAACGCAAGCTCGTCCACTTCTTTCATATCCTTGCCGCATATAGTGTAGATATGGCTGAATTTCTCGCTCGTGCCCTTTTCGTTGCATTTGAGAGCGGTATCTTTCTTTAACGTACCGGTCATAACGCGGAAGAACGACATCTTACCGACGAACGGGTCGGCTATCGTCTTGAATACGAAAATTGACGTGGGGGCGTCTGCGGACAACGTTACAGGTTTCAGCCCGTCGCCGGATATGACCTTATCCTTGTTCGCGACCTCGGGTGACGGGAAGTAATCGGATATATGGTCAAGCAGAACGTCAACGCACCACATATTAGTGGCGGAGCCGCATATAACGGGAACTATATCGCCGCTGTTGAAGCCGATATGTATCGCCTCGACCGCTTCTTCTCTTGTGACTTCCTCTTCCATCAAGACCTTTTCCATAAGCTCTTCGCTCGTTACGGCTATGGATTCAAGAAGTTCGGATCTGTATTTGTTGGCCGTGTCTATAAACGACGCGGGTATTTCAGCCTCAACGTGCTTGCCGTCCTTGTAGACGTACTCGCGCATATCTATAAGATCGAGGAAGCCTATAACCTTTTCACCCTCTATCATAGGTATGACGACGGGGCATACGGTGGGACCGAATTTCTCGCGCAGATCGTCAAACACGCGCTCGAATCTCGCCTCGGGATCATCAAAACGGTTGATGAAAAACGCCTTGGGTATACCGCGCTCCACAGCGCGCTCCCATGAAAGCTCCGTACCGACGTCCGCACCGGATCTGCCGTCAACAACTATAACGGCGCTGTCAGCAACACGGATGCCCTCCGCGGCTTCTCCGTAAAAATCGAGATACCCGGGGGTGTCAATAATATTGATCTTTGCATTTTTCCAGTCAATAGGAGCAATAGCTGCAGAAATGGAAAAACCGCGCTTTATCTCCTCCTTATCGTAGTCAAGGGTGGTATTTCCCTCGGTGATTTTGCCGAAGCGGGAAATAGCTTTTGTCAGATAAAGCATAGCCTCGGCAAGAGTGGTCTTACCGTGACCGCTGTGTCCGGTCAGACACACGTTGCGGATTGTTTTTGCCATAGTAAACTCCTTATATTTTAATAATCTTGTTATAACACAACATAAATATTATACACTATACGTAAATTATAATCAAGAGTTTTTTATATTTTTCCCTATTTTGATTTGTAAAATTTAATAAACAATTTTTGTGCAATATACACAAAGCAAATGCACGTTTTATGACGCGGCTGAAAATCCGGTCACTGCAAAACCGTCACTTTTACGAATTCAAGTCCCAGCCCGGAAGACAGTTCTTCCGACTTGACGTAACCCGACGCATCGGCTGTATTTATATCGCGCTTCACCGTTACGGCGCCCGACGAAAGCTTGTCAAGTATCGCCTCGTAATCCGCGCGCGTAAACTTGTAAAAGCGGTCGAACGCGTCTCCGTTTTTGTCGTTTATAACAAACGAAGCGAGCCCCGCGCCGCCGTTTGCCGCGTCAAAATAAGTTGATTTTCCGCCGAAGCTGTATTCAAAATCTTTCATATCGAAGACCGAGCGCAAAACGAGCTTTACCGCGCCCGAAACGCCTTTTACCGCGGACGTTATGACCGCGCCGGAGTCGTATCTTCTGTCTGTATCCGCACAGACGACGTACGATCTTTTTTCAACGGCTGCCTCCGTAACGGAGTCCTGTATTCCGCCACCGCAGACGAAAACGAGGTCTGCTTCATCATACATCGTTTTCGCCGTCTGCTTGTTTTTGTCGCTTTTTTCGTTATCGCCGGTGTACTGATAAGCGGCGAGAACGCTTATGCCGTTTTCTTTTGCCGCGTATTCCGCGCCCTGCAAAAAGCCGTATCCGTACGCGCGCGCGTCGTCGTCCGGCGCGGACGCGATAAACCCTATATTGGTTATGCCGTCGAATACCGCGGCGTATCCGGCGAGGAATCCGGACTGTTCAGTTGCGAACATCACCGACGTCGTATTTGACGGGATATCCGGCGTCTGCGAATCCTCTGCATGAGGTCTGCCGTCTATCAGAACGAATTTTATATCGGGATAGTCGCGCTGTACTTCATACAGAGCCGTTTCGTAAACTCTGCCGGACATGACTATGACCGCCGCGCCTTCTTTCGCGACGCTTTTCAGCTGTGAAACGAGATCGTCGTGTTTTTTAGACTGCGGTATGAAATATCTGCAGTCAAGATCGTGCTCTACGGCAAATTCCGTCATTCCGTCCCACAGGCTCTGATTGAATCCTCTGTCGTTTATTCCGCCGGAATCCGTCAGAAGCACAAGATCGTAGCGGCTTCTGCCGCAGCCGGAAAACGCGCACAGGGCGCTTACAAGAAGAACGGCGAGCAGAATCAAAGATATAACTTTTTTCATTCCGAGGCCTCCTTCTTTTTTATAATATTGTTTTTGATCTTCCTTATCACCGCGCAGACCGCGACGAAAAGCACGGCGGGGATGACGCAGATAATTATGCCGGAAGTATATATCGTTCCGGTAAGATAATTTGTGAAAAACGTCGGGAATATGGCGGATAACGCCAGATATTCCGTAACTATTATCGAGCAGATTATGTAAATGCTGTTCATGCCGTCAAAGAATCCGAAGCGCCCTCTCATAAGCTCAAAGCAGCCGCAGAGTTGGAGCAGTATGAGCGAGGTGAAGCACACGGCGGAAACGGATCCCGCGCCATGGTTCATAGCCGCGGCTATCGCCGAGCCGCCCAGCGCAAAGCCGCCGCAGACAAGCCCGGAGGCGACGGACATTATTATCGTTTTTACCCGGTTTTCCGTTGCGATCTTGAACAGATCCGCGTCTTTTGAAAGCTTTTTGTTGTCCGCGCAGCACATACATATAACGGCGAGCAGATCGACCACTATGCCGGAGAATATCATCTGCAACGGCGACAGTCCGGCGAGCCCCGTGAATACGGAAACGAGCGCAATAAGGAGCCTTGCGGCGTTTGACGCTAAAATATAGCAGAGTATGTTTCTTACGTTGTTGCAGACCTTGCGCGCGGCGAGTATAGCTTCGTACGCGGCGTAAATACCGCCGTTGCCGTAACGGTCGACCGGGCGGATTATGACGTCCGCGGCGCGTTTCAGCGCCTCGCTTCCCTCGCTGCTGTAGCGCGCGGTCTTTATCTCTTCACCGCCCTTGCCCTTTTTGCTTGAAAGCATGAGGTTTGCGGCAAAACCGACCGTGTCCGTGCCGTTCATGAGCGATATATCGTACAGATGCTGACCTATGACGCCGACGTGCTCGCCCGCGGCCAGATAGGAGTCCGCGACGTAGCGCTTCTGCCTGCTGCCCAAGCCCCGGAAAAGCCTGTATGACATCATCTTCAAGTCTATTATGTTTATGTTTGACGCAACGAATTCCGGCGCGGAAAGCATCTGTGCTTCATCGCGGCAGATACCGAGCTTTTTCGCTAAGTTCACGCTCTGCGCCGTCATATCGTCGCAAAACATGACCGTCTTTACGCCTATGCCGTCAAGCGCCTCGACGGCTTCCGCGCTGTTTTCCGCGTACGGCTCGCGCATTATTATAAAGCCCTCAAAGCACAGATCGTCCTCCGCGTAGGAGGTCCTCTGCAGGTTGTTGTATTTGGAAGGTTTCGTGGCTATCGCAAGCACGCGGTACGCCATGCCCTCGTATTCGTCGGCTTTTGTGAGCAGGTCTTCAACTCCGTCGCGCGAAAGCGGTACGGGCGTGCCGTTCGATATGCGGCGGGTACATCTGTTTACGATCTGCGCGGCAGAGCCTCTGACGCACGTCATATACTGGCCCCTGTACATAACGAGCGCGACGTCAAACATGTGCTCGCCGTCGCCGGCCGAATAATCAAGAGGCACCATGCTCAGCTCAACGTCGGAAATGCTTATTCCGAGAGTTTTCATAAGCTCGTATATAGAGTCCTGCTCCTGCGTCATGGCGGTCTGGCTCTTTGCGTGGTTCTCGTGACCGCCGAAAGTGGATAAAGCTATGTAAATGGTACGGCGGAGCTTGTCCGTATTTTCTTCCGTTATATCAAGCTCTCTGTCGTTTGTGTATATCTTTTCCGCAACTATCCTGCGCTCGCATATACCGCCGCTTTTCGGCACCATAAGACAGCTCAGTTCTCTAAGACGCTTTACCGCGGACAGATTTTTTATAACTATACCTGTGTCGTACGCGCCTTTTTTCTCGTTTGCCGAAGATATGCCGTACGATACCGCGGCGTACGCGAACGCGCAAAGAAGCTCGCAGTAAGACGACGCGGCGACCGAAAGAAGCAGAAGGAACGTGCTGAATATCGTATCCTCTCCCCCGCGCGCGTACGATACGGCGGTCACGGTGAAAAGCACGATACTGCAGATGACCGCGTAAATGCGGGAAAGTCTGGCAACTATGGTGAATATGTCAAGCGCGGCGCTTCCCGCAGCTTTCGCCTTTATGCCTCTTCTTACGGGCAGCGTATGCTCTCCGGTGTCGCAGGCTATCATATAGCACGAGCCGGACGCGACCGCGGAGCGCGCAAAGACCATATTCTTCTGCATTGACGTGTCAAGACCGTTTAATTTTTCATAAAAATCCGCGTCCTTCACGCCGTCGCCGCCGGAAATATTCTTTTCAAGAACCTTGAGGTTTGAAGCGGAAACGAGCCTGCCGTCGCACGGGACGAGGTCGCCCTCGCTCAAATATATCAGATCGCCCTGGACTATTTTTGTCTGGCTTACCGGATACATCTCCCCGTCGCGTATGACGCGCACGTTGGGTATGGAATACTGTGCCAAAGACGCGGTATTGCGCTTTGAGTAAAAGAACATCAGAAGCACGGCTACGTATCCGAGCACCGTTAAGATCACGGCGGGCAGGGCCGTCATGTCGTTCAAAAGGAAGCCGGACAGTGACAGACAAATAATAAGCAACACGGAAAGCACCGAAAACGCTGTTTTCGGCGCGTTGTCTTTTTCTTCTTCTGCGTACGGGAAAATATCGTTTTTGCCCTGCGCGGCTCTTTTTGCCTTTACCGCGTCGTCGGACAGTCCTTTTTCTTTGTCCGTACCCAGTTTCCGGCACAGAGTGTTTATATCAAATCTGTACCAGTCCGTCTCGTTTACGTATTCTGCGTAGATCCCATTTTTTGCGTTGTTTTTCAAAGTTTACCTTCCGTCAACAGTTATCTTACCGTCTTTGACGTCCGCCGTTATGGTTTTGGGAGCGACCCCTTTATTAGATATAAGAAGCTCCGCTATCGCGTCTTCTATATTCGTTTCTATATATCTTCTCATATTTCTCGCGCCGAACTTCGTTGAATATGAATTTTCTATAATGAACTCGCAAAGCGGCTCGGTGTATGAGAATTTTATGCCGCGCTCCGCCATAACAGACTTCACGTCGCCTAACATAACGTCAACTATGCCGCGGAAATCTTTCTTAGATAACGGATTGAACGTTATCACCGCGTCAAGCCTGTTTATGAATTCGGGACGCAGAAATTCGGATAACGCTTTTTCCGTCTTCGTCTCAACGCCGCCGGAGCCGAAGCCCGCCTGCGCTGTGGTCAGAGTGGAGCCGGCGTTCGTCGTCATTACTATTACCGTGTTTTCAAAATTGACTTCCCGCCCCTGCGCGTCCGTGATGCGCCCGTCGTCAAGTATCTGAAGCAGGATGTTCATAACGTCCGGGTGGGCTTTTTCTATCTCGTCAAACAGTACGACCGAGTACGGCTTTCTTCTTATCTTTTCGGTAAGCTGTCCCGCCTCGTCGTAGCCGACGTATCCGGGAGGCGAGCCTATCATACGGGAAACAGAGTGCTTCTCCATATATTCCGACATATCAAGGCGCAGCAAAGACTCCGGAGAGTCGAACAGCCTTTGCGCCAGCTGTTTTACAAGCTCCGTTTTACCTACGCCCGTAGGTCCCGCGAAAATGAACGACACCGGCTTGCGCTTAACGGAAACACCCGCGTATTTGCGCTTTATAGCGCGGACAACGGCGGAGATCGCCTCGTCCTGGCCTATTATACGCTCGTGCAGTTCTTTTTCAAGCTTCGCTATGCGGTCAAACTCGTTTTCCGTTATATTGCCCGTCGGGATTCCCGTCCATATCTCAAGCACTCTCGCAAGGTCTTGTACGGTAAGATACACGCTCTGCCTTTTCTCGCGCAGATCGTCAAGCTCGCCCTGAAGGCGCAGCTCGTCGCTCTTTAACGTCGCAAGCTCCTCGTATCTTCTGCGTTTGCCCTCGTCGTCCTCGGGTTCCGGCACGTTTTCAAGCGCTTCTCTTGCGCGCGCTATAGCGGTAAGACTGTCGGATTTTCTTTCGTATTCGTCAATTACCGGGGAGTTTATGGCAACGTATGACGCCGCCTCGTCTATCAAGTCTATCGCCTTGTCCGGCAAAAATCTGTCCGTTATATACCGCTCTGATAACTTGACTGCTTTTTCCGCAAGCTCATCCGTTATTATGACGCCGTGGTATTTTTCGTAATACTCTTTTATGCCTTTTATTATTTCAACGGTATCGGCAACGGACGGCTCCTCTATGACGACAGGCTGGAAACGTCTTTCAAGCGCGGAATCTTTTTCTATATATTTTCTGTATTCGCCCAAGGTCGTGGCGCCTATTACCTGTATCTCGCCTCTTGACAGCGCCGGCTTTAAGATATTCGCGGCGTTCATGCTGCCCTCCGCGTCGCCCGCGCCGACGATGGAATGGACTTCGTCTATCACAAGGATTATATTGCCCTCGCGCTTTATCTCCTCAATAAGCCCTTTCATCCTGCCTTCAAACTGTCCGCGGAACTGCGTACCGGCGACAAGAGCCGTAAGGTCAAGCACGAAAACCTCCTTGCTCTGAAGCTTATACGGCACTTTTTTGTTTACGATATTGAGCGCAAGCGCGTCCGCAAGCGCGGTCTTGCCGACGCCCGGCTCGCCTATAAGACACGGGTTGTTTTTCTGGCGGCGCATGAGTATCTGCACAATACGGGCAAGCTCTTTTTCGCGTCCGATTATGCGGTCAAGGTCGCCGCGGCGCGCCGCCGCGGTAAGGTCCTTGCAGTAATCGTTTAAATACTTGCGCTTTGACGCTTTTTTGTCCGCCTGCTCTTTTGTTTTTCCTTTGTTCTGCGGGCCTCTTCCTCCGGCGCCGCCGTTCAGCTCGTTTGACAGACGTCCGAAAATAGACTTCAGATCTATCGCGGGCGCGTTGTTTTCCTCATCGTCCGCCATGGACGGCTCTATGTCCGTATCGTCCTGACCGACGATGTCGTCGATCTCGCTTGCCGCGTCGTCTATATCCTGCATCGTAACGCCCATATTTTTAAGTATGTTGTCAACGGGGAGCCCGAGTTCTTTCGCGCAGGGAAGACACAGCCCCTCGTTCTGCGTTTCGTTATTTTCCATTTTTGTCACAAAGACCACGGCGGGTCTTTTTTTACATCTTGAACATAATTGCATTTATTTATTTCTCCTTACAGGGATCACGCTTTTTTCAAAGTTTTGATATATGATACGTCAATCGCCGACCGCAGCGCGTTAAGATAATACGCGAACCGCAGTACGTATGATCGCTCAAACAGATCTTCCGGAAAGACAGCGGGCGCCAGAGTGTTAAGATACGGCAACCCGAGCTTCAGCCCGAGCGACAACACCCAGACGATCAGAATTCCGAGCAGTCCGCCCGTGACAAGTCCCAAAAACTTGTTCGCGTGCTTCAGCACCGGCAGTTTTGCCGCAAGATCGAGCAGGTGCTTTATAAGCCACAGTATGAAAAGCGCTAAAAGGAATATGACTATAAAGCACAGCGCGTAAGACAGCGCCATTGCAACGGGCTCCGCTATGCGGTTTGCTATCGCGTCCCCAGCCGTTTTCCAGTTCTGTGACGCCGCGGTCAGATATTCGCTTTTTATCGCGTCGTAATCCGCGCCGAATTTCTCTGCTATCGCCCGAAACGTTTCGTTTGCCGCCCCGTCGCCGAAAATGCCTTCGCCCAAACCGCCTACGAGCTCCGCGATCTTCTGCGATATTTCAGTCAATAAAAACTGACGGCTGATGAACGGTGCGACGAGAGGCGTTAAGAAGTACGCCGCAAAAAACGCGGCGATGCCGGATAAAAGATCGAGCACCTGATCTATAAAGCCTTTTACGTACCCGATGATCATGCCTAAAACAATGATCAGAACGAGCACGGCGTCGTAAATTATATATACCAACATCAAATCATCTCCTACCGCTGCATCTCCTTGAAATCGTCGTAGACCGATACGGGATAAGCTCTGCCCGCGGTGGCGACGAGTATGACCTCTTCATCGCAGAACACGAGCCCCTTTGTTTCGTAACCGGATCTGTATTCGTACGTTTTTCCGGTGTTTATCTCAAATCTCTGCACGCTTTCCGTATATATTCCGTATACGTTTTTGTTTTTGCAGTAAAGCGCGGAAATATCCGAGCTCGTTTCGCCCTCGTACAACACTTCTCCCGCGGTATCGAACACTACGAGCACGGAATCCGCCCCGGCGCCCTCCGTGGACAGCACAAGAGCCGTGTTTCCGCCGCCCGCGTCAAATCTCCTGCACACTCTGCCGAAAAACGAGTATTCCGCGACCAGATTGTCAGCCGAGAAAAACAGAAGCGAATCCGAGCAGAGGACCGACACGGTGTCCGCGCCGCTGTTTTTGGCGGACAAAAATACCGTTCCGTTTCTTTCGAAGGCTACTCTTACTTCTTTTTCTTTTATATTGCCCTTTATTATCTCGGAGCAGTTGTCGCCGTTTTTCGACTTGCAGGTATAAAGCGCAAACGATCCGTCGTTATACAGATGCGCGTCGTATATATATCTTTCGTTGCTCTGATAAAGATAAACGCGCTTCATCTCCTTATTATACACACTTACGGTGCTTTTATATTCCACGTCGCGGCTCACTATAAGATAATAACCCTCGTCGTTGCAGTCCGCGCAGGAAATTGGATAGTCCGTCGTCCCGGACTGAAGCTGTGAAAACGTGTTGAAAATGCCGTAGCTGTTGTTTGACAGATCGTACACGAGCATATATTTTTCGCTCGTCACGAGGCGCGGGTTGACGTAGCGGAGCGCCGTGCTCTGCACCTGTTTTCCGGTCAT
>JAEEGL010994772.1_pt1 | contig 10962 bp, 9 predicted proteins | sample 9134231 | NCBI WGS metagenome assembly JAEEGL01 (sample SAMN16246548, study PRJNA631951) | gut metagenome | biome: gut microbiome; feature: rumen; material: fiber-attached | host: Bos | place: Iran: Karaj | collected 2018-10 | reverse complement strand
CGTTATCCTGGATGCTTCAGCTATCGTAATGGGTAACATCAAGTCCAAGTCAGTACAGATCAATAACGGCGCTGTTATCGAAGGTATGTGCTCTCAGTGCTATGCAGAGGTTAACCCGACAAGCTTCTTTGAAGAACTTAAAAAGATGAAATAAGGAGCATGGCACGAAATCAGACAGATGACGATCGGATGCTTGCATGCGAATAAAGGATAAAATATGAAACGAATAATCTTAAAACTCAGTGGAGAAGCACTGGCAGGAGAAAAACGCACAGGTTTTGATGATGATACCATCATGAAGGTGGCCCGCCAGGTAAAACAGCTTGCCGATGAAGGATATGAGATCGGAATAGTAACGGGCGGCGGTAATTTCTGGCGCGGACGTTCATCCGAGAACATCGATCGTACAAAGGCAGACCAGATAGGAATGCTCGCCACGGTAATGAACTGCATCTATGTATCGGAGATATTCCGAAGCGCAGGTCTGAAGACCGCAGTTCTTACACCTTTTGAATGCGGCTCGTTTACCAAACTTTTTTCAAAGGACCGTGCGAACAAGTATTTTAATAAGGGCATGGTAGTGTTCTTTGCAGGCGGAACGGGTCATCCGTATTTTTCAACTGATACGGGCGTCGTTCTAAGAGCAGTGGAGATGGATGCCGAGGCGATACTTCTGGCCAAATCCATTGACGGGGTATACGACAGCGATCCGAAGGTCAATCCGTCAGCCAGAAAGTTTGACGAGATCAGCATAGATGAAGTTATAGCTAACAATCTGCAGGTAGTTGACATGACGGCATCGATACTTGCAAGAGATAATAAGATGCCGATGCTGGTATTTCTCCTTGGGGAGGAGAACAGCATAATAAACGCAGTCAAAGGTCCTTTCAGGGGTACGAAAGTCACTGTATAAAACAATCGGAGGGTTATATTTATGGATGAGAGAATCAAAACATACGAAGAGAAGATGAAAAAGAGTTATGAGCACCTTGAGGCCGACTATCTCGGAATCAGAGCAGGAAGAGCAAATCCTCACGTGCTTGATAAGGTCAAGGTGGATTATTACGGAACACCCACTCCCATACAGCAGGTCGGCAATATCACAATCCCCGAGGCCAGAATGATCCAGATAGCGCCCTGGGAAAAGACTCTCATCAAAGAGATCGAAAAAGCCATCCTTGCTTCCGATATAGGCATCACGCCTTCAAACGATGGTGCAGTTATAAGACTAGTTTTCCCTGAGCTTACAGAGGAACGTCGTAAGGATCTTGTTAAGGATGTTAAGAAAAAGGCTGAAGAGTGCAAGGTTGCGATAAGAAACATTCGAAGAGACGGAAATGATGCATTCAAAAAGCTGTCAAAGACTGAGATATCCGAGGACACAATAAAGGAGATGGAGGATGACCTTCAGAAGCTCACGGATAAGTTCATAAAGGATGTCGACAAACTGATGGATGATAAATCCACAGAGATAATGACCGTATAGGATGATTACCGGCGGGGTGTGTATGATCACCCCGCTTTATTACATTACGAGAGATTCCGGAACGGATTCTCCATGATTCATTTTATGGGATTTGTGTAATGGAAAAAAGACTTGAAGGCTTAAAGATACCAAATCATGTTGCTATAATCCTTGACGGCAACGGCCGCTGGGCAAAAGCCAAGGGATTACCCAGAAACATGGGACATATTGAAGGAGCCAAGACCGTGGAGCAGATCTGCGAGGATGCTTATAACCTCGGGATCAACTATCTGACGGTCTATGCATTCAGCACTGAGAACTGGAACAGACCCCGTGATGAAGTAAGTGCACTTATGAAGCTTCTTCGTAATTACATGAAAAACTCCATCGCACGTTCCAACAAAAACAACATGAAGGTCAGGGTCATAGGTGACAAGACACGTCTCGATGACGATATCAGAAAGAGTATCGAGGAACTTGAAGAGGCTACAAAGAACAATACAGGTCTTCATTTCCAGATTGCGATAAACTACGGCGGAAGGGATGAAATAGTCCGTGCCGTCAAAAAGACAGCTCATAAGCTGATCGATGAAAACATGGATCCTGAGGAGATAACCGAGGAGATGTTCAACGGGATGCTCGATACCGGTGATATGCCCGATCCGGACCTTCTTATCCGGACATGTAACGAGCTCAGGATCAGCAACTTCCTCTTGTGGCAGCTGGCTTACACGGAGTTTTACTTTACTCCGATCCCCTGGCCGGATTTTAACAAAGAGGAACTTATAAAAGCTATTGAAGCATACAACGGCAGAGACAGAAGGTTCGGCCTTGTCACGGAGGATGAGTGATGTTTGTTAAAAGACTCATAAGCGGGATAGTCCTTGTCATACTGCTTATCGCTATAACAATACCCGGCGGATATATTCTCTGGGGAGCGCTGCTTGTCTTATCGCTCATCGCTCACAGGGAACTTATGAGAGCGGTAAGGCTCTGCGGGCATTTAAAAAGTGAAGAGCCCCTTAGTGGAAACAGCAACATCGTAGGATGTTTTTCGGACCTTGAGATAGCCGGATATCTCGGGATCATTTTCTACTACCTTTTAATGTTTTTCTGGCCGGATACGCATGTACTTTTATGCTGTGCACCCGTGATGCTCATGGTATATGCGTTTTTGTATGTGTTTACTTTTCCGAAATACAGGGCAGATCAGATAATGATGAGTTATTTCTGCCTGATGTATGCACCGGTCATGTTATCGTTCATTTATCTTACACGCTCACTTGAGTATGGCCAGTATCTGGTGTGGATGATATTTGTATGCTCGTGGGCAAGCGATACCTGTGCATATTGCGTCGGTATGCTCCTTGGCAAACATCGACTAGCTCCGGTATTAAGTCCCAAGAAGTCGGTCGAAGGTGCGATAGGTGGAATAGCTGGTTCGGCGATCGTCGGCTTTGTCATCGCATATTTCTGGTATCAGAAGAATATGGATGTTCCCGGAATAGTATGGATGACCGTTGTCATTGCAGCGGCAGGTTCAATATTATCGCAGGTCGGGGATCTTACGGCATCTGCAATAAAGCGTAACTTTGAGATAAAGGATTACGGCAGGCTTATCCCCGGACACGGCGGTATCATGGACCGTTTCGATTCGGTAATATTTACCGCACCCGTCATCTATTTCCTTACACTTATAATGATCTACGGAAGATAAAGATATGAAGAACATAGCAATACTAGGTTCAACAGGTTCGATAGGTACCCAGACACTTGAGATAGTCTCTGATAATGATGACCTTAATGTTGTGGGTCTGGCAGCAGGACACAATACAGACCTCCTTGAAAAACAGATAAGGCAGTACAAGCCCAAAGTAGCTGTAATGGGTGATGAAAAATGCGCAGAGGATCTTAAGGAGCGTGTTAAGGATCTTCCTGTAAAAGTGCTCGCCGGAATGGACGGCATGATCGAGATGGCCGCGATGGAAGAAAGCGATATGCTTCTTACGGCCATAGTCGGCATGATAGGCATAAGGCCTACGATAGCAGCGATAAAGGCAGGCAAGGATATAGCACTTGCCAACAAGGAAACGCTGGTATGTGCCGGCCATATAATAATCCCTCTTGCAAAAGAGTGCGGAGTCGGGATCTATCCCGTTGATTCGGAGCACAGCGCGATCTTCCAGTCACTTCACGGTGAAAATCACGACAGGATCTTTAAGATCCTTCTTACTGCATCGGGCGGCCCCTTCAGGGGAATGAAATACGAAGAATTAAAGACAAAGACCCGTTTTGATGCGTTAAAACACCCCAACTGGAACATGGGGAACAAGATAACAATAGACTCGGCTACGCTGGTAAATAAGGGCCTTGAAGTCATGGAAGCCGGATGGCTCTTTGACGTTCCAAGGGAAAAGATCGAGGTCGTTATACATCCTCAGAGCATAATCCATTCGATGGTCGAGTACGTTGACGGCGGCATAATGGCTCAGCTTGGAATGCCTGATATGAAGCTTCCGATACAGTATGCGATCTTTTATCCCGACAGGAGACCTATGAAGGGTAAAAAGGTCGATTTCTTTGAGCTTGGTTCCATAAGCTTTGAACGTCCCGATATCGAGACATTTAAGGGACTTAAGATGGCATACAGGGCAATGGATACCGGCGGGAGCATGCCTACGGTATTTAATGCAGCAAATGAAAAAGCCGTTGCACTTTTCCTCGACGATAAGATCCGCTTTACGGACATCTATGACATCATCGAAGATGCGATGGATAATCACCGAACAATACCCGATCCTTCGGTTGAACAGATACTTGAAACGGAAAGATCGGTTTATGAAAGGATAGCCTCGTTAAGAGGTAAATAAGATACAGTTTTTATGGTAGTCTCAATCATTTTTTTCATTCTCATATTCTGCATAATAGTAGTATCGCATGAATTCGGACATTACATAATCGGTAAAAGGAACGGAATCCATGCGCAGGAATTCTTTATCGGTGTAGGTCCCAAGCTCTGCTCAAAGACCATTGATAATACGGAGTTTTCGATACGTGCTCTGCCCTTCGGAGGAGCATGTGTCTTTGAGGGAATGGATGACCTTGAAAATAATGCCGAACCTTCGGAGCATTCATTTTTAAATGCTTCGGTCTGGGCAAGATTTGCGACCACACTTGCCGGACCTTTTTTCAATGTGATACTTGCCTACATCATGGGTGTTGTGCTGGCTTCGGTAACCGGAGTGGTAGTTCCCGAGATCCAGAGCGTACTTCCGGATTCGGGTGCTGAGGAAGCAGGACTTCTTGAAGGAGATCTTATCGTAAAGATCAACTCCAAGCACATACACCTTTCCGATGAGGTTTCATTTTCATCGTTCTATTCGGACGGGTCCCCTATGGATATCACCGTTCTTCGAAACGGTGAAAAGGTAAAGGTCAGGGTAACTCCGAAGTATGATGAGGAAGACAAGAGATATTATATCGGGATAACAAACGGAAGATACGTTGAATGCAAAGGACTGACGTCCCTTAAATACGGATTATATAATGTGCAGTATATCCTGAGGGCAACTCTTGAGAGCTTAAAGCTTCTCGTACGCGGCAGACTGTCAAAGGATGATCTTGCAGGTCCTGTCGGAATAGTCAAGGCGGTAGATGACAGCTATGACTATTACAAACCCTACGGAGTGCTTGCCGTTATCATGTCTATGGTTAACATAACAATGCTGCTTTCTGCAAACCTCGCAGTCATGAATCTGCTTCCTCTGCCAGCACTTGATGGCGGCCGATTGATCTTCCTTATCATAGAAGCCATCAGAAGGAAGCCTATCCCTCCTGAGAAGGAAGGTTATGTAAACCTTGCAGGAATGGCGGTTTTGCTTGTCATTGTCATATTTGTCTTTGTTAACGACATTACGAAGTTCTTCAGATAGGACAGTTTTCTGTGCAATTTTACCAAATTTATTTTTGGTAAAATTGCCGATAGATTTGCCTCTCTTAAGGGGATATACTTTCCCTAAAGTTTTTTCTGAATGATTCTTATTTTCAGTATCGTTTCGATACACCATTTCAGAAGTATTTAATTCATCAACAATTTGATCATTTATAAGGAGGGATTGATTGAAGATCAGTGCCGGAGCCTATTGGGATGCAGGTGCGCGAAGCCTTAATGAGGATTCCCTTCTGCTTCAGATAGTGCATTCTAAAAAGCGTACCATTGTCCTTGGCCTTATCGCAGACGGGATAGGAGGCCTTGATGAAGGGCACATCGCCTCGGGTTATGTATCCGAGGTCATTAACGACAGATTCTACAGGGAGATAATACCCCTTGTTGACGCGGGGCGGGGATCGAGACTCATAAAGAGAAGTATCCTCCGGGCATTTTACGATATTGCCGGGGATTTGAGAGCCTACGGTGACAATAAGGGAATAAGACTCGGGAGCACTGCAACGCTTCTGCTCATAACGGGAAGGAGATATCTTGTCTTTCATCTCGGGGACTGTATGGCCTATGAGTGCCCGGGAGACCGGCTTAGGAGTATCAACACCATCCATTCAAACTCTCCGGGCTCGGTGAGTCGATGCGTGGGGAGTTTTCCCTATATGGAACCCGATGTTTTTGGCGGGAGGATAAGCAGGAAGACGGGCTTTCTGCTTGCTTCCGACGGCTTTTACTCGATGATGGATAAGGATCCTTATCTTTTTGATCCTGTGAAACTTAATACGGATGAGCTTATAGAAAAGAGGCTTTTTGAGATTGGTTCGCTCGTAAGAAAAAGAGGTCAGAAGGACAATGCATCGGCTATCTTTATAAGTTGTATTTAGTGTGATCATAAGGCGCTTTAGACCTGAACATAGCGCCGGGATCAGAAAGGAGGAGGCATGGAAGAGTTATTATTTGACAGATACATGATCATAAAAGAGATAGGACACGGTGCTTTTTCACGTGTTTATCTTGTAAGGGACACGCACCTTGATAAGCTCATGGCACTTAAAAAGATGAATGCGCTCCCTGATGATAATGTGGAACTTGAAACATTAAAATCGCTGAACAGCGACTTTTTCCCGGTAATATATGATCACCGTACGGATGATGAGGGCAGCTTTCTTTTCATGGAGTATGTTGAAGGAGTAACGCTCCGTGAGTACCTTAATAAAAACGGCAGGATAGAATACGCACGCTGCATCGAATGGATAAAGAGCATAGCTCTGATGATACGCCATCTTCACAAACTGAAGCCGCCTGTGATCTATCGTGACCTTAAGCCCGAAAACATCATGATACGTCCCGATGGAACGCTTAAGCTTATTGATCTCGGAGGGATATTAAGGCGCAGCAGATCCCGGGATGAAAAACGTGATAACTATGCAACGAGGGGGTATGGGGCGCCTGAACTTTTCCGTACCGAAAAGCCCGAAATGTCAGCAGATGTCTTCAGCATCGGGGCGCTGATGCACGAGATGCTTACAGGGATCAACCCGAACAGACCGCCTTTTTTAAGACAGGATATAAGAAAGAGCGACCGCTCGCTGCCGGAGGGTCTTGAGATGATAGTAAAGCGCTGCCTTCAAAAGGACCCGCACGAGCGATATCAGTGCATGGATGATCTTATCAAGGATCTGGATAATTACAGGAAACTCAAGAAAGAAAGAGGTGTCTGGTTCATCGTAAAGAGGGTACTTCTCTGGGGATCATATGCTTCACTTCTTATAAGTGTGCTTTATCCGCTGGTCATCGGGGTCAGGAAGGATGATCTGCCTTTTCCCTATCTTTATGCACCGCTTGCGATATTATTCATCATCATTCTCATGCGCATTCTGTTATTCGGTAAAGGAGCAAACAGCCCAACGACCGAGACCGGAAAGGATATTTTTCTTACCGAGAAAAAGTATATGGGACTTCTGGGGGCAGCGTTCTTTATTATCGGGGCTGTAAGTTCTATGCTCTTTGCAAAGATTTATGATAACAGAGTCTTTGCTGTCGGCCAGAGCAAAAGCATGTGGGTATCCCTTTGTGATAAAAATGAAAGGAATGTCCTTATCAAAAAAGGAGGTGTTATGAAGATCGATGACAAAGTCCGTCTGGAGATCATGAAGGAGGATATCCCGCAGGGAGAGGTTAAGATAAGAGTGATCGCAATAGGTGAAGACGGCACGGCATATGTGTCCAAAGATTTCGATGTGGAAAAAACTCCTTAAAATATCTAGTGCTATTTTAACTCCGGGAGTACAACATATGGTATAATACAATGAAAACCAATGCTTGATAGCAAGGGCGTATTATCAGTGAATTTTCAGGAAAGATCCATATGTACAGAGACAATACCAAAGTCATTAAGATAGGAAACAGGGTGATAGGAGGAGGCAATCCGATCCTCATCCAGTCCATGACAAATACGAAGACAGAGGACGTGGAAGCAACTATAGCTCAGATCCTCCGCCTTGAAGAAGCCGGTTGCGAGATAATAAGGTGTACAGTTCCGACAATAGATGCAGCCCGGGCTATACCGAAGATCAAGGAAAAGATACATATACCGCTTGTCGCGGACATTCATTTTGACCATAAGATGGCTATAGCCGCGATCGAAAACGGAGCCGATAAGATAAGGATAAATCCCGGAAATATAGGCGGCGAGGATAAGCTTAAGGAAGTCGTATCCGTTGCAAAGGGCGCGGGAATACCGATAAGAGTCGGTGTCAATTCAGGTTCCCTTGAAAAGGAACTGGTGGAAAAATACCACGGGGTGACTGCTGAAGGCATAGTGGAGAGCGCGCTTGATAAGGTGCGGATGATCGAAGAGTGCGGATATGACAACATTGTCATATCTATCAAATCCTCGGATGTAATGATGTGTCTAAAGGCACATGAACTCATTTCGGACAGAACCCGGTATCCGCTTCATGTAGGAATTACCGAATCGGGCACGATCTTCAGCGGCAATATCAAATCAGCGATAGGGCTGGGGCTCATATTAAATCAGGGTATAGGAGATACGATAAGGGTCTCGCTGACCGGTGATCCCGTAGCAGAGGTTCGAAGCGCCAGACTTATATTACGTACACTCGGATTGAGAAAGGGCGGTATCGAAGTCGTCTCATGTCCCACATGCGGACGGACCATGATAGACCTTATTTCCCTTGCGGAAAAGGTCGAGGAGATGGTTCAGGGCTATGACCTTGATATAAAGGTTGCCGTCATGGGATGTGCGGTAAACGGACCCGGAGAGGCCAAAGAGGCAGATATCGGGATCGCGGGCGGCATAGGAGAAGGCCTCCTTATCAAAAAAGGACAGATCATTAAGAAAGTACCTGAGGATCAGCTTTTATCGGTGTTAAAATACGAACTTGATAACTGGGATCCTTCGACATAAAGATTCGATGGACAGATATTTTAAGGACGTGTTCAGGAACCTTAACCTGGACAAAAGAAATATAGATTTATTTGAAAATGTGATAGTTGACAGAGTCTGCGCTACAAAAAGCGGAGACTTTGTTCGCGTTTACATAACATCGGACCACATCATTCCCAAGGCATCAGTGTACAAGGTTGAAAAACTCCTTCGTAAGAGCCTTTTTGTCAAGGGTGCGGGCAGGGTAAAGATATATGAGAATTTCGTCCTGTCAGATCTTTATACTCCGAAGCTTCTCTTTGAAGAGTACAGGGATTCCATCCTCCTTGAGATCAGCAATTACAGTGCGATCGACAAGGCACTGTTTGACAGCTCTGATATCGAGTTTACAGATGACACTCATATGTACTTTACGGTTTCCGATGCAGGATTCCTTGAGAATAAGACAGCTGAGCTTGAAAGGATCCTTAATAAGATATTTGACGACAGATGCCATCTGCCGGTAGAGATAGATTTTACCTTCGTACAGCCTGATAAGAGCGTAATAGAGGACATCGTGCTTCCAAAGATCATAAGGACGAACGAAGATACGTATGATGAGATTATGGGCAATGACGCTCCCGAAGAAGGCGATGACATACCGGCTGCAGGCAATGATCCTTCAGCTTTAACTGATGATATCAACGCAGAAGGCATGGGTATTACCGGACCGGGTGAAGATATAAATGCAGATGCTCCCGGCGCTGTACCGCATTCCGAAGCATCCGGCAAAGGTACACTCACTTTAAAGAGCCGGTTTAAGGACAAAAAGAGCCGGAATTCCGAAGACAAAAAGAAGGTATCTGCTGATCCGGATGTCCTTTACGGCAGAAACTTTGAAGATGAAGAAGTGACGATGATAAATACCATCGCCTTTGATACCAAAACGGATATAGTGATCCACGGACAGATAGTGGCAGCAGAGGACCCGAGAGAACTTCGCGACGGGATAAGAGCTATGCTCATTTACAGCGTTTCTGACTTTACCGATACCATCAGGTTCAAGCTCTTTGTACCCAAGGAAGAAGTCGAGGATTTCAAGGAGCGTTTTCCGGTAGGTCTTTTTGTGAAGATAAAGGCACCGGTAAGCTTTGACAAGTTTGACGAAGAGCTTTCTATAGGAAGGATCTGGGGTATCAAAAAAGGCTCCGACTTCAGAGTGTTCAGGCATGATGATGCGCAGGAAAAGAGAGTCGAGCTTCACTGCCATACCAAGATGTCCGATTCTGACGGAGTAAGTGAAGCAAAGGATATAGTCAAATGTGCTTATAAATGGGGACATCCCGCTATCGCTATAACGGACCACGGTGTGGTTCATGCTTTCCCTGATGCATATCATGTCTGGTGCGATCTGTGGAAGGATCATAAGGCCAAAATGGCAGAGCAGGGGCAGCAGGCCGATCAGCAGGATTTCTTTAAGGTCATATATGGGTGCGAGGGATATCTTGTAAATGATCTTGAAAAGACGGTCGTTAATGACATGGGTCAGGATTTTTCCGGAGAGTTTGTCGTTTTTGATATAGAAACGACCGGATTTTCAGCTGACAAGAACAGGATAATAGAGATAGGAGCGGTTAAGGTTAAGGAAGGCAGGATCCTTGACAGGTTTTCGACCTTTGTTAATCCGCAGACACCGATACCCTACAGGATCAGACAGCTGACTTCGATAACCGATGACATGGTAAAGGATGCTCCTTTGATAGAGGATATACTTCCCGAATTTGTGGAGTTCTGCCGCGGAAGTGTCATCGTTGCACATAATGCAAAGTTTGACACCGGATTTATAAATGCCAATCTTAAAAGATGCGGCATAGACTATACATACACTCATGTAGATACGATGGGGATCTCGCGTATCCTATTTAAGGATGTCAAAAATCACAAGCTTGATACACTCTGTAAGAAGATGGGTGTCATTCTGGATAACCATCACAGAGCTGTTGATGATGCCGAGGCTACCGCGCAGATCTTCATAAAGATGATGGATATGCTTCGTAAGGAAGGCATAGATACTTTAGCAGGAATAAACGAAAAGTGTACGCTTAATCCCGGCATCATAAAGAGTCTCCATCCCTATCATGTGATCATTCTGGCAAAGAACAATACGGG
>JAEEGL010766732.1_pt1 | contig 10962 bp, 7 predicted proteins | sample 9134231 | NCBI WGS metagenome assembly JAEEGL01 (sample SAMN16246548, study PRJNA631951) | gut metagenome | biome: gut microbiome; feature: rumen; material: fiber-attached | host: Bos | place: Iran: Karaj | collected 2018-10 | reverse complement strand
TGACATCATGGTAATACGCCGGGTTGTCGAACATGAACAATACGCGCTGCAGGCGGCGTTCGCGCATGCTCCGCGCGACGTGAACCGGTTTTCCCGTTTCGAGGTCAAGCCCGGTCCAGAAGACGGCGCCCGCCGCGTCTAACGGGAGCGGCACAAAGTCGAGTATCCGCTCAGGCCGGATTCCGGCCGCTTTCATCACCGCCGCCAGCTCGGCCGCCTCGCGGTACCCGAATCCGGGGAACCCCGCGATCAGTGTCGGCGGCTCGGGACACTCTCCATCCGAACCGCAGTCAGCGACGGCCGGGGGAAGACGCAGCGATTCGCGCATTTCCGGCGGCAGCATCCGCGCCATATCGCCCGCCGCGCGGTACTGTGCGGCGGCAAGCGCCCGGGCGTCTCGTGTCTCATCGCCCGGCAGCACATCTCCTTCCGCACCGAGCGCGGGAATCACCTCATCGCCGTACGAGGGATGCGCTTTCCGCGTAAAGGGGAGCGCGCCGATCCGCGCCGTCTCGTCCGCCGTAAGAGGCCGTGCCGGGGGATTCACCGCAACGGCGTCGAGTCCGTGTTCCTGCACCAGCACTTTGGCGCTTTCCGGGTCGAGGTTTGCGCGGATCACCTTGGTCATTTCGGCGAAGAGCCTTTTACTCTTCCGGTCCTCTTCCGGTTTCGTGCGGTCGCCGCAGACTTCTTCGTAGCTCGGCAGATGCCGAAGCGATTCCGTCTCTTCGGGAAGATCCTCGTCCGGCGCGATCCGGTACGCCGTACCGCGTATATCGCGCAGTTCCGTGACCCGTTCCCCCGCGTCCAGGCGGCGGTAGATTTCGCGCAGCGCCGACTCCCCGGGACCGTAGACCAGAAGGGCCGCTTTCGCGTCAATCAGAATTGAGCGTCTGACCCTGTCGCTCCAGGCGTCGAAATGCGCGAACCGGCGCAGAGCCGCCTCAACTCCGGCGGCGACAATCACGGCCCCCGGATACGCTTCCCGCGCCCGCTGCGCGTAGGCGAGCGTCGCGCGGTCGGGGCGCCGTCCCGGTTTTCCGCCGGGAGTCAGCGGATCGTCGCCGCGGAGACGCCGGTCCGCCGTGTAGTGGGCGAGCATCGAGTCCCGTTCGCCGGCTGTTATGCAGAACCCCAGCCGGGGCCGGCCGAACTCCGTCCACGCGGTATGACGCCGCGCGTCCGGCTGGCTCAAAACCGCCACACGCAGGCCGTCCGCTTCCAGAAGGCGCGCGGCCCGTCCCGTGAAAAACGCGGGATGATCGATATACGCGTCGCCGGTCACCAGAACGACATCGACTTCCGGCCATCCGCGCCGGGCGACTTCGCCGGCGGTCATCGGCAGAGGGTCGGAAGCCGGAACAAGCGCTTTTTCTTCCGGCGTGAGCGCGGGCGAGGGGATAAACTCTTGCGGTTCGTGTTTCATAGGACGCATCAATCGAACGGATATCCGGCGGCTGGGCAAAAACGGCGGGTCAGACGCGCAGATCGGCGTCGTCGGTAAAGAGGTCGCGGTACTTCTCGCGGATCGGCTGAACCTGTTCGGCGAGAAATTCGTCGACCTGTTCCGGCGCGCGGCCGACGAACCGGATCGGTTCGAGCTGAGCGTCGATATCGATCCCGGCGAACGCCTCGTCCCGGCGCAGACGGTCGAGCAGATCGTTGTCGAGCCCTTCAACCTTCACGCGCGCGGCGGCGGCCTGGCTGTGCACGCGGATCCGTTCGTGCAGGTCCTGGCGGTCTCCCCCCTGTTCGACGGCGGCCATCAGAATATTCTCGGTCGCCATAAAGGGGAGCTCGCTCCGGAGGTTCCGTTCGATCACCTTCGGATAGACCACCATATTTTCGACGATGTTCTGATAGATGATCAGAAGCGCGTCGACCGCCAGGAACGCCTGGGGAAGGACAAGGCGCCGGCATGCCGAGTCGTCGAGCGTCCGCTCCATCCACTGTGTGGCAAGAGTCATTGCCGGGCAGCTCTGAATGCTCATCACAAAACGGGCGAGCGAACAGATTCTCTCGCTCCGCATCGGGTTCCGTTTGTACGCCATCGCGCTCGACCCGATCTGGTTCTTTTCGAACGGCTCTTCCATCTCTTTCCGGTGCGCGAGAATCCGCAGGTCGGTGGCGAACTTGTGCGCCGACTGCGCGATCCCCGACAGGACATCGACGACCTGGGAGTCGAGTTTCCGCGGATACGTCTGCCCGGTCACGGCGAACGGCCGCTCGAATCCGATCTTCCGGCAGAGAAGTGTTTCGAGGTCGCGCACCTTCTGATGGTCCCCTTCAAAGAGTTTGAGGAAACTCGCCTGTGTGCCCGTCGTCCCCTTGTTCCCGAGCGTGCGGATCGTGGCAAGACGGTGTTCGAGATCCTCCATATCCATGACAAGATCGTAGTTCCAGAGACAGGCGCGCTTCCCGACGGTAGTCGGCTGTGCCGGCTGCAGGTGGGTGAACCCCAGGCAGGGGGTGTCGCGGTATTTTTCCGAAAACGCGCCGAGCCGGTCAATCACCGTCGCCAGGCGTTTGGCAATGAGGCGCATCGCATCGCGCAGCAGGATCGCGTCGGTATTGTCGGTCACAAAACAGCTGGTCGCGCCCAGATGGATGATCGGACGCGCTTTCGGCGCGGCGTCGCCGAACGTGTGGACGTGCGCCATCACATCGTGCCGGAGTTTCTTCTCGTATTCGGCGGCTTTGGCGAAATCGATATCGTCGAGATGTTCGCGCATTTCGGCGATCTGCTCCTGCGTAACCGGCAGACCGAGTTCCGCCTCCGATTCGGCCAGCGCCAACCAGAGGCGGCGCCATGTGCCGAACTTCCTCTGAGGACTCCAGAGACGGCTCATCTCCTGTGAGGCGTAACGGCTGATCAGCGGATTCTCGTAATTCTCAAAGGTCGGATTCATCGGTTCTCCCCGCAAAAACATTGACTGGTACTCGGCAAACGCCCATGGGAGGCGCGGCATTTCGTCCGGACACCGCCCCGTGTTATTATACCCCCTCCGGCGCGTTTGACCAGAGTCGCGCCCCGCAGTCCCCTGACCCGCGCCGTCTGGGAAGGAAATATTCCCCTTGACTTTCCGGTGATTTTTCGCGATAGTCGGTTCCGATCAGTGCGTTTTTTCCGAAACACACCTGAAAAAAGAAAAATCAGCCGTTTTACCCGACACAATTTCTAAAAAGTGCTACAATATAGAGCGTCTAGAAAAGATAGGAAAGCAATTTTTGCGAACAATGCCGATTTTAGGGTTTGACATATCGGTATTTTCGCTATAATGCTTACTGGTCTGCGGGTCAGGGGCTTCTTCGCGAAGGTCCCCTCGCCGGGAATGATCTCTTTTTCCGAAAAGTTTTTATTTTTTTTCGGGAAAATGGTCCCTTCCCTGCGTATACCATTTATCAGGCGAAGGAAGGCCTGAAAGAACCGTTCGGTTCGCAAGTTGAGTCAGGGATTGAATATTACAGGAGAGAACAATGGACATCAACGGTATCAGCAATATCAGCAACATCAACAGCGCGCGCGGCATTCAGAGCGCCAAGTTTGAAACTACCGCCAAGCCGGTTCCCGCCGAAGTTGAAAACAAACCGATCGAAGACGAAATCGAAATTTCGACCACGGCGCGCCATCTGAGCGCGACGAGCGAAACTTCACGCGCCGCCGAATCGGGCGAGATCCGCTACGACCTGGTCAACCGTCTTCGTGAAGAGATCGCCAACGGCACCTACGATACCCCGCAGCGTTTCGACGCCGCGATGGAGCGTCTCCTGAGCCGCCTCGGCTGATCTCTCCCGCACTCCTGTAATCTGTGCCTATAAAAAAACTCCCGAAACGCTTGTTTCGGGAGTTTTTTATTCCGGTTCCGTCCCTTTTCGCTTTATGTTTTCTTCAAAACGATCCAGTCGCCCAGACGGGGAAACAGCTGCTGAAGCGCGAACAGGAGACGCGCTTTCCCCGGCACGACCAGTTCCGGTTTCCGCTTCCGGCACGCGTCGAGGATCTTTTCGGCCAGACGGACCGGATCGATCTTCCCGACCTTCACCCCGCCGCCGGGCATCAGCGCCGACTCGGGAATCCCCTCGGCGTGTTTGAGCGGATAGAGCCGGGGGTTATCCCGCTTCACCGGTCCGGGACAGACCAGAAGGACATGAAGCCCCTTCTCTTTCATTTCGAGGCGAAGCTGCTGTGAAAACGCCGCCACCGGAAACTTGCTGATCGGATAGGCGCCGACCCAGCGCGAAGCGCTCTTGGCGGCGAGCGAACCGATATTCACCACATGGGGCGACTCCGACTTCAGGAGATACGGCAGCGCCGCGCGGGTCATCTGAACGGTTCCGAGCAGGTTCAGTTTGAAAAGGGAAAGAATCTCATCGGACGGGGTCTCTAAAATCCAGCCCCGATGCGTCCGGCCGGCGGCATTCACCAGAATATCGAGTCCGCCGAACCGCTCGGCGGCAGAACGCGCGAACCGCTCAACATCCGTTTCATCGGTCACATCGCCGACCAGGGGCATTGCATCGACCCCGGCGGCAGTCAACGATTCGGCGGCAGCGTACGCGTCGGTTTCCTCCAGACCGGCCAGAGCAACCCGCGCGCCGGCGCGGCCGAACACCTCGGCGATCACCCGCCCAAGGCCGTTCGTGCCGCCCGTGACCAAAACGCGTTTACCGGCGAAATAAGAGGACATCGTTACCGAAGCTGACCGGCAGTCAGACCGAAACTCTTGAGAAAGAAACCGTCGGACTCGTTCTTGCCGAACGCGCCTGTCGCGCCCATCTGGCTTTCGAACGACTCGAACGGCGGAAGCTTCGACCCGTTCTCCAGGATCGGAAGCTTCATGTTCTTGTCAGGATAGACCCGCTGAAGGATCCGCGAAAGAAGCGTGTCCCCTTCGAGGAGCTTCCCGGTCCGGAACAGGTTGTAGTTCGTCCGAAGACCGGCGTGGTTCGACGAATAGAACTGGAAACTGTGCCCCGTCCCGCTGAACTTCTGAATGTAAGACGAAACGGCCTTATACTTTGGCGACTCGCTCAGAGGCGCAACGCTTCCGTTCCGTTTGTTTTCGATCGTCTCTTTCAGCGAATCGATATCGGTCGCGAAGAAGATGTTCCCGTCCCCGACGTAGAACGCGTTCCTGACAAACGCCGGCTGCGCAGCCGACTGTGCGGCCGGCTGGCCGCGGCGCGAACGCGCCTGGCGTTTCGGCTGCGGCGCGTAGTACCAGATCGTCCCGGACCCGTAGGGGATCTGCTGGAAATCGGCGTCGGTATCGAACATCCGATGGAAGACTTCGGCGATCACCGCGTCCTTCCCCGGCTTGACCTGGATCCCGCCGACGAACGCTTCCTTCCCGTCATGTGTGCGGCGGAACGTTGTGATCTGCGAACCCAGGTTCCCGACCAGCTGGGTCTTGAGATTGACGCGCGGTCCCCCTTCGTCCTCTTCCAGGCCTTTCAGGGTGTCTTCCCACAGGTTTTCGGTCTTGACGAAATCGTCGAACAGCGGACCGATCCGGTTAAAGAGGTTCAGAAGGTCAATGTTGACGACAGTCGCCGAGTTGACATCCCCTTCCACCCAGTCAGGCGCGACCAGTTTCAGGTCGTCGATGAAGGTGAGCATATTCGTGCCGCGCAGTCCGGCGGGCGCGTAGACTTTCGTGCGTGTAACAAACTCCATGTCGTCGGAGGCGAAATCGACCGTCCCGCCGACCCCTTCGATCGCGCCCAGGCCGTGATTGGCAAGGATATCGAACGGCGTCTCGCCGGAACTGTCCTGTTTCGGCTGGGACCGCGGCCCCGACTGCGCCAGCAGCGTGATCGCCTTCCCCAGTTCGAGCGGCTGAACGAAGAAGCGGATCTGCGGTTCATGCGCGGTGGGGAAATCGGCGACGCAGCGCTGAATCGCCGTTGAATACGCCTTGTGCGAAGCGAGGGGTTTCGGGCCGCTGAGGATCTGCTGGATCAGCTCTTTCTGGTCGGCGGCGATCAGGTAGTGGTCGGTCAGCACATAGTAGGCGGTCCGCTGGGCCGGATAGGTGCTGTCGGGCGGAAAGACCATAACGGTCATCGGAACCGAACGGCTGCCGATCTTGAGGGTCTCTTTTTTGCTCGTTCCGGTTTTCTTTTCAAACGCCTGGCGAATCATGCGCGAAAGGAAGTCGTCGACCTCTTTTTTCTTATCGGTGACGTCAATCGCCACGACAAAACCCGGGATCTGCCCCGGATTGGCGACAAACCCGAATGCGGCTTCCCCGGAAGCCAGGTCGAGCGTATCGCGGATACTCATCCCGACGCGCCCGGTCCACGCTTTTTCGATGCCGGAAAGGATCGATTCACGGAAATCCCGGAACGAATCGGAAAGGAGAACCTGCCCCAGCGCTGTCTGGCGCCAGTGGGCACGCAGTTCGTTCACGTTACTGACGGCGACATACCCTTTGGTCGAATCCGGAAAGAACTGGTCCGTTTTTGTCTGGGCAAAAGCCGAACAGGCAAAAAGCATCAGCAGCACGCCGATTCCGAGATTCAAACGCTTCATCATCGTCACTCCTTCAGTTCTCCTTTGGTTGGCCCGGGGAAACTCCTGCCCCGGCGAGATTTGGGGACAATCGTATTCGATTATTTTCGCAGCCGGCAAAACACCGTGCGACGGGCACTTTAACCGGCCGGAGACGGAGCCCGGCCGGGCACAATGCCCCTTCTGCTTCTTACTATACCATTTATCAGAGTTTAATTCTATCCCGAAAAATTGAAAAGACCATTCCGCCGGCGCGGATAAGGAGGGGAAGAGAAAACGCAGTTAACAGAACCCCTCGTCGATCCCCAGGCGCGCGCGGAGCATTTCGAACTGCCCGCGGAACCCTGATGCCGAGGCGTGCAGATGCTCGTCTTCCGAAAGGAGACGTACCCGGTCGCGGCGCGGAATGCGGTAGGCGCGGAATATCTCTTCGAAAGCGTCGATATCGCGGCCGAAGACGGAAATCGACTTATGCTCATCAAACCGGACCTCTACCTGCCGTCCCGGATCGATCACAGCGATTCCGAAATACCCGTCGTTAAGCAGGAGGTCCTCAAAATCATACAGACAGCTCATCAGGATCGGCAGATCGATCTCATCACGCGTGTAATCGGAATGTCCGCTGCGCCGCGCGTGACTCGATTCGAGAACCACGTCGACCATCGAGCCGAGTTCGCCGAGCAGATCAAAAAAGAGGTCCGAGAGCTTCTCGCGCGAGACCATCGAGGTCAGGAGAGGAATCGAGGCGCGTCCGCTCGACGCGCGCCAGAGGCGCCGGTCATACCCCTCTTCGGGCCGGATCCGCAGATCGTACGAAGGACGGATGGCGTCGGTCAGCTGAAACGAACCGTACCGGCCGATCGCGATATGCGTTTCGATCTCTTCCCGGCTGAGCGAGGCAAAGCTGCTTTTCATGTTCGGAACGGAATAATTGCGAGGAGAACTCAATCCGAAAGGGCTCATTACGACACTTCTCTCCGCCGTCGGCGGTGTATTGATTTTCCGAATGATGCCGCGGTAACACATCTGCCCCCCTCCGCGGCGGCAATAGTAATCTAGGACACAATCTCATTTGAGAACCTGAATTCCCCCGTTTTTTCCGGAGAATTTCGGATTTAAACTAAACGCAGACTTCCCATTTCATTTAAACTGCGCAGACTGTTTAACCGGAATAACCGGAAACCGGGCCGTCGATTGTTTTTCCGCGCGCCGGGGAGTATAATCGGGGGGTTGTAAGAGATTCAGTTCACCACCTTCCGTCAAACAAGCAAAGGAGCGGCATCAATGCAGCGACGTCATTTCTTCAAAACCGCGGCGGCGGCCGCGGCGTTTACCGGTCTTTCGGCTCAGTTCGGTTCGGCGCCCCTTTCGGCACGCGAGGCGCTTCATCCCGGAAAAGAGGGAGCGCCGTATCCCGACCACGGCGACGCCCCGGTCGAGCACCTTTCGACCTACTTCCCGGACTATGCCGACAAGAACCTCTGGGTCCGCAAAGACAACCAGGTGCTGACCGTCTACCGAACCGATCCGAACCAGAAATACCCCTATCTCTATCCGCTGATCGGGCCCGCCTCGCGCGTTTCGGTCACCGCCGAGTCGGCGCAGCCGTGGCCGCATCACCGTTCGGTCTTTCTGGGGGTCGACCGTCTCAACGGCGGGAACTACTGGCAGTCGGGCAATCGGGACGGACAGGTCGTCAGTACCGACCCGAAACTCCTGCGCGCCGAAAAGACGCAGGTCGAATGGTCCGACGTCTGCCTCTGGCGCAAGCCGCAGCAAGATCCGATCGTCCGCGACACGCGCCGCTATCTGATCGACTGGCGGTGTGACGACTACTACATCCTCGACGCGTTTTTCCATTTCGAGGCGCTGACCGACCTCAGAATCGAAAAGACGAATCACGGCTTTTTCGGCGTCCGCGTCGAAAACGACCTCGCCCCGATCTGCGGCGGCCACGTCGTCAGCGACGGAGGAATCGAAGGCGAAGCGAACCTCTTCGGCAAACCGGCCAAATGGGTCGCTTTCTACGGTCAGCGCCGGTTCAATCCCGAAATCACCGAAGGGGTTGCGGTTCTCTGCCCGCCGGCCCCGTGGCCGAACTGCCCCTGGTTCGTCCGCGACTACGGGAACATCTCGCCGATGCCGTTCAACTTCGTCGACGAAGGTTTCAGGTACAAAAAGGGGGAGACGATGGACGCCGTCTACCGCACGGTCGTCTTTACCGGCATCCCAGCCGACGTCGACCTGAGCGGTCTGTGGAACGAGATCTACAAATAAGACGGTGATGCGCCCCCGCGGAAGCCGGGGTCGTGTCTATTCCGGCATCGTCAACCGCGGAGAACAGTTCCCGAACTGCGGTTCGGGGCTTGCTCTTTGGGGATGGGAAAGTAGAATGTCAGAGTCCGGGTGCCGTACCCGGACCGTTCCGCAACAGGACAAGAAAGACGGAGTAAAAGAATGCCGAAGTTTCTTCAGACGCTGATCCTTTTCGGGCTGCTCCTCGCCGCGCCGCTGGCGATGGGCGCCGCGCCGATACCGGTCATCTTCGACACAGACATGGGGAACGATGCCGACGATGCCATGGCGCTGGCGATCCTCAACGCGTTCGTCGACCGCGGGGAATGCGACCTGCTGGCCGTCACGCTCACCAAAACTTCGCCCAGCGCCGCGCCCTATATCAAGATGTTCAATACCTACATGGGGCATCCCGACATTCCGATCGGGATCACCGGTGAAGAGCGAACCCCGGAGGACGGCAAATACCTGGCCGCCATTTTCGGTCTGAAAAAAGAGGACGGTTCGCCCCTCTTTGAAAAGCCGGCCGTCACACCGGAACCGGCGGTTCCGCTGATCCGCAAATGCCTGGCGGCCGCCGAAGATCATTCGGTGGTGATGATCCAGGTCGGGTTCTCGACGAATCTGGCCCAGCTCCTCGATTCTCCCGCCGACGGCATTTCGCCGCTATCCGGCATCGACCTGGTCAAGCAGAAGGTCCGCCTCCTTTCGACCATGTTCGGCGCGTTCAACGGCCGGTACCAGAACGAGTTCAACGTGATGAACGACGTTGACGCCGCACGCAAGCTGATGGCCGAATGGCCGACCCCGATCTGGCTGAGCGGCTTTGAAATCGGCGAGATGATCCAGATCGACCGGCGGCAGATGGACAGCGCCTTCTGTGCCGATCCCGACCATCCGCTCATGCGGACGTTCATTCTTTACCGCGAAGGTTGGGACGGCGGCCAACCGACGTTCGACGTCACCAGCGTCCTTTTGGCGATCCGGCCCGACGAGGGGTATTTCAACCTGTCGGAACGGGGAAAAGCGCGTGTGAACGGCGACAATGTGACGCCGTTCGCCGAAGATCCCGAAGGGACGCATCAGTATATTTTGGAGGTCACGCCCGAACAGAACGCCCGCGTCCAGGAAGCGTTCCTCTACCTGATGAGTCAGCCGCCTCTCCGGTAAGCCGCGTACCGTTAGAAAGAACCAAGTTCAATGAACCCCTTAGAACTGCTGAAATCCCGATTCGCCGAAGCGCTCGGCGGCATTGCCGAAAATCCCGCCGAATACCTGGAACAGATCCGTGTCAGTCAGAATCCGAAGTTCGGCGACTACCAGGCGAACATGGCGATGCCGCTGGCCAAAAAACTCGGGAAGAACCCGCGCGAGACCGCCGCGCTGATTATCGGAAAGCTTCGCTGGGACGACATTCTGGAAACGCCCGAAGTCGCCGGACCGGGTTTTATCAATCTGCGCTTTAAAGACGAAACGCTCGAAAAGGCGCTTCTCGACGCATTCGCCGACGGACGGCTCGGTGTCGCAAAAGTCGAGTCGCCCCGCACCTATGTACTCGATTACAGCGCGCCGAACGTCGCCAAACCGATGCACGTCGGGCATATCCGTTCGACGATGATCGGCAACGCGCTGAACAAGATTCTCCGGTTCGCCGGACACAACGTCGTCTCGGACAACCATATCGGCGACTGGGGCACCCAGTTCGGCATGATCATCTACGGCTGGCGCCATTACCTCGATAAGGACGCCTACGAAAAGAATCCGGTCGAAGAGCTCGCGCGGCTCTACCGTCTGGTCCGCCAGAAGGCCGACGCCGACCCGGCGGTTATGACCGAAGTCCTCGGCGAGACCTCGAAACTTCATCACGGCGACCCGGAAAACCGGCGGCTCTGGGAATCGTTCCTGCCGAACTGCCAGGACGAAATCAACCGCGTCTATAAACGGCTCGGCGTCGAGTTCGATTACACGCTCGGTGAGAGCTTCTATAACGACCGGCTCGGCCCTCTGACCGAAAAGCTGAGCGCCGGCGGCCAGGCGCGCGAAAGCCAGGGAGCGCTCTGCATCTTCTTGGAGGGGGAAGAGGTCCCGATGCTGATCCGCAAAAAGGACGGCGCGTACCTCTACGCGACGACCGACCTGGCGACCCTCGAATA
>JAEEGL010648993.1_pt1 | contig 10962 bp, 8 predicted proteins | sample 9134231 | NCBI WGS metagenome assembly JAEEGL01 (sample SAMN16246548, study PRJNA631951) | gut metagenome | biome: gut microbiome; feature: rumen; material: fiber-attached | host: Bos | place: Iran: Karaj | collected 2018-10 | reverse complement strand
TTCTGGGCGCAAGTGTAACATAGTCGCCTATTTTGTTATCATGACAAATAAGACTGTCAATATTACAGAAAACGAAATTTCCTAACTTGACATTAGTGGAAATTTTCACTCCATCACAAAAAACGCAGCCTTCGCCCGCTTCAATATCCGCACATCGTTTTGCACTGCCCAAATATATATTGGGAAACCTAATATACGTATTTTTCTTCAGTTTTTCCGAAATTCTTTTCCTGACCAAGGGTTCTCCTACGCTTACCACAACATCGGTTATTTCTGATAGATTATCAAAAAAACTGTCATCACCGAGATAATTTATTTTATATCCGGAAACAACAATATCACTATCCGCCGGTGTGCTATCTGTATAACCTATAATATTGTAATCATCGCTCAATTCCAACATTTGCCATGCTATCTCGCGCATACATCCGCCTTTGCCTATCAATACAACATCCATATTAAAAGCTCCTTATAGGCCTATTTCTCCGCTCTTTTATCAAGCATTTCTTCCATACGTTTCATTTCTTCAAACTGTCCCATATCCAAAAAAGAATCTTCACTTATAGGAAACATCCCTACACGTTTACCATCAGACATGAGTTGTTCTGCAAGATTTGTCATATGATACACAGTATTTTTTGGAATCATCTTAAGGCACTCGGGGTTAACAACATACATACCGGTATTTATAAAATGTGATAATGTCGGTTTTTCATCCATTGACGAAATAACCCCGTTTTCACCCAAATTTATAACTCCATAAGGTATTACAGAATTTTTAAGCGACGAAACAATTGTCATCGCATTTCCTGATTCTTTATGATATGTGATTATTTTGTTATAATCTGCTTGAATAAGAATATCGCAATTAGTAACTATTACAGGTTGGTCAAATGACTCGTTTATCAAATATATACTGCCTGCTGTTCCGAGCGGCACATCTTCCTCGACAAAGTTAATATCGTATTCCGGATTTAAATCACGGAAATACGATTTTATCATCTCTTTTTTGTAGTTTATAGTTATATGAAACTTATCGGCCCCGTACTCATAAAATCTATTGAGTATTCTTTCAAGAATAGGAATATCCCCGATAGGAATAAGCGGTTTCGGAAGAATTTTTGTATATGGATAAAGCCTTGTCCCTTTTCCTCCAGCCATAACTATAACAGGCACCCCGGACAAAAGTTTAGGATTTGTTTGACTATAAGCATCCTCATCGTCATCAAGTGACAGTACATCAACAATATGTTTATTATCATCGATTACAGGTACAGTTTTTATTTTGTTTTGCTTCATAAAAACATAGGGTTCTGTCACATAAGCCCGTATAAGATACTTTGGATTATGATTCATTATATCCCCCACATTTCCGTCAAGGCCGCCTGTTTTTATGATCCACCTTCTTATGTCTCCGTCTGTAAGACAGCCACAAAGTTTTCTTTCTTCATCAACAATAAACAGTATACCATGTGCATTATCATCTATATGCTGCATAGCTTCCACTATATTAAGTTGTTTAGTTCCTATAAACTTATCAACTTTAGTCATTTGTCAGTTCCTCTAATAATTTCTTTATTTCCTGTACAACATATACAATTTCTTCTCGTGTGATTTGTGTACTTGAAGGAATATTAAGTATTCTTTCGGCATAATAAGGAGCCTTCTCCATTTCGTAAGCAATTTCGTTAAGATATGGCTTTTGTTCATTTATGAGACCCCATATTGCTCTGGTTTGAATACCCTTATCCTGCAATTTCGTTATTATCTCTCTCATGGAAGCCTTTATTTTACTTCTGTCTATTTCAAGCGAGTAGAACCACTTATTTGATACGGTATTTTTTCTAAAAGGTATCAATTTTGCTAACTCAAAGCCCTCAAATAATTCCTTATACAGATCGTAATTTTTATTTTTACGCTTGATAAATTCGGGCAGTTCTTCCATTTGAGCCACACCAAGAGCCGCCTGCAAGTTAGTCATACGATAATTGTAGCCTACCTCGTTATGTATATAGTAATGCGGATCATCCTTTGCTTGTGTTGAAAGATATTTGATATGATCTACTCTTTCGGAATTATTAGAAGTAACCGCGCCACCGCCGCCCGTTGTAATAATCTTGTTGCCATTAAAAGAATAAGCGCCAAAATCGCCCACAGTACCGGCATATTTGCCCTCAAATTTTCCTTTCGTATAATATGAGCCAAGTGCTTCTGTGGCATCCTCTATCACTTTTAGGTTATATTTTTCAGCAATATCTGTGATTGCTTCCATATCAGCAAGGTTTCCAAACACATGTACTACAACAAGAGCTTTGATGTGCTTATTGTTTTTTTTGTAAAGGAGTCGGCCATCTTTGAATTCACATTCTTCTTCACAAAATTTTCTGACCTTAACAGGATCAAGACAGAAACTGTCATCGCAATCTATAAATATAGGCTGTGCAAACTGATATTTGACAGGATTTACAGCAGCAATAAATGTCAGTGGCGGAACTATAACCATGTCACCCGGCTTAACATCACTTTCAACTAAAGAAAGATGCAGCGCAGAAGTGCCGCTTTGACAAGCAGCAACTTTTTCTGTATGTAAAAACTTCGCTAATTCTTCTTCGAGTTTGTTTATATACGCGCCGCCGGTTGAGACCCAGCCTTGCTCTATGGCATCATCAACATATTTTCTTTCGTTACCTTCAAAATTAGGTATAGATAATGGTATAAACCGTTCCATAACACTTACTCCCTTACATTTTTGAATCCAATGACTTGCCTGTTTCGATATGTTCAAAATTAGGCAAGTAATCCGATAATATTTTTACTATTTCAGCCTTAGTTACGTCATCTTTTTCAAATGCACTTTCAAGCTGCTCAAACAACACCTTGATTTTTTCCTTATCCGGTATAGGCTTGTCCGTTACAACACCAAGTGATTGAAGTCTGTCCATATCAACGCTTTCGCCATCAACATAGAATTCTTCATAAGACTTTTCGCCCGATGTGTCCGAAGCTGAAAAATGTACAGGATAAAGCTTGCTGCCGTTTTTCAAATCTTTCGCTTTGGCTATTGCCTCTTCATCGGATGCGCATTTCAAAACCTCATATCCGCTTTCTTCAAGCAGACTTTCAGCTATCTTATCAAAGCTCATCATTTGTGCTTCTTCGAGTTTAGGGAAGAAAATTTCTCTGTTATTTCCAAGCATACACGCCAACATACAGATTTGACCGCTCTCCTCGGGAGACACAAAATATCTTTTAACATCCATAGGCGCGCTTAAAGGCTGAAGTTTCTGCATTCTTGCAAGAAATCCTGCTGGAAGCGAACCATTGGAAAATGCAACATTAGCAAATCTTGCCGTCTTTACCGGAAACTTATCCGAGTATGAGAAGATTACATCTTCCATTATTCTCTTGCTTGCTCCCATAATATTAACAGGATTAGCCGCTTTATCTGTTGAAACGCAGAAATATTCTTCCGGTGGAAACTCACTCAAAAGATCCAGTAACCCCTTTGCATGAAGTACATTGTTGTTAATTAATGCTTCAATAGAGTAAATATCCTTTTCACTGCGTACATGCTTGTGTGCCGAAAAATTAGCAACTATATCAAAGCCTTTCCTGCTTCTGAACATCTTCTCAAATGTTTTTGACGCAAAATCCATGGGATATGTTATGTATTCTTCCGGCATATACATCCCTTCGGTACTTCTTAAGTCTCTTGTAAGTTCTGTAAGAGCGTTCTCGTTGGTGTCTACAACAACTAAACTTGCAGGTTTAAATTTTAAAATGGCCTTTATGTATGAACTGCCTATACTGCCTGCGCCACCAATAACTAATACTGTTTTGTCGCTGATTTTCATAGAAAGCCCTTTTTTATTTGGCTCTATGTCAATAATAAACATACTTTTTTTTCGCTTCACTACATTTTTAAAAATAAAAGCATCTAAAGCAAACATACTATTACCTCCACAATGTTTTAAAATTTTAATAAGAAACTTTATTTTTTTAACATCCCGATTATCATGTCTCTATTTTTTAATACGAACAGCATAATGAACAATAACACAATTATACCTATACACCATCTAACCACGTTATATCTATATAGCACCGTTGCAATAATAATCGTAATAATCTCAAAAAATATTATGTAAATAAAATATTTAGTATCATATACTTGAGTTAACCCGATTCGCTTTACCAAAAAATAATGAAACAGCATTAAAAAAATATATCCTATCAATGTTGTGTATGCAGCTGCTACATAACCAAATATTGGTATAAAAATTGCATTTAGAATAATATTTATTATTGCAGCGCTTACTGATGCTACTGCCATTCCAACTGTTTTTTTACAAAATTGCTCAATATTAACATACATGCTATATAAAAATTGAAAAAAACAACCTAACAGCACAGGAGGCATAACATATTTTGCGCTTATGTACTCTTTCCCTCCAAGTATATATAACAACTCTGGGGCAAAAATAATTATAATAACTGTAGGCAAAGCAAATATAAGTGCATACTGCTTTGAGCGATTTCTAATTATTTCGTGTTTTTTTTCGTGTAACATATCCCCAAGCCAAGGGGCAAAAGCACTATTAAGAGATGTCCATAAAACCGATATAGCTAATGCGCATGTATAAGCCAAGCTGTATAATGCTGTTTCACTTGATCCACATATTCTTCGAATCATAATACGATCCGTAGATGAGAGAACCGTCATTGCCAACAGATGAGGAACAAACGGAATGCATATTTTCAATGCATATTTCATATACTTAAATTTGATGTCGTGTCCTTTTAAAAAAAATATAATATATAGTACAATACCTATAAATATAAATGATAAGTATGCCCCAACCGCTCTTCCTATAAACTTATCTCTCATACATATAACCAATAAAAAAGATGTTGCCAGTGTGCTAACCGTAGTTATTATTGTTAAAATAACACTTTTTTTATAACGGTAAAACAATCTTTCTTGTTGTTGGTAAATATCAAATGCTGGTCTGACTGCTGCATAAACCAAGATATAGTAAATTAATTTAATATTTAATGAGCAAAGATTCTCAAAAAATGCAGGGAACATAGACACAACCAAAGCAATAAATATTGCATTTACTGTTCCAAGAATCAAGAGAGATGAAATATAATCATTAAGCGTATCAGCAAAATCAAATTGAGCACTAAATAAAGAGGTATACAACGATAATGTTGAAATAATTATAATCAATTGCACCCATGACACATAATTATTGTAATCACCAAATGCTTCGCTTGCCATTAACCTCGTAAAAAAAGGAATTGTAAGAAAATCTAGTCCTTTAAGGACGAAATTGCTTATTGTATACCATACACCGGATTTTATAACAGTCCCTCGGGTTACTATTTTTTTTCTTGACATAATTTCTCCTTGATATCAGCAGAACTAAATATTTTTTTTAATTCTGCAAAAGAAGTCGGTGCAAAAATACATTCTAAATCGTCACAATTATCTTTATAATTTTTAAGGAATACATCGACATCATCATATAAATATGTGGTTTTATTAAGTGTAGGGTTTTTGCATTTATACAAATAGACATCTTTTCCTTTTCTGTTAAATACTATTCGTGATGATAGTACCGCGGATGACATTTGAGAAACAAAAAGAACGTTGTTAAAATTATAATTTATCATAAAAAGTTCCCATGGGGAACTTGATTTATCCATAACATCAATATTAAGCTGCATATAAGAGTTTTTATTTTCTCTAGGATGAACTTTGATGGCAATTTGCTCCTTTTGTATATATGACGAAATTTCGTTGAGAAAAACAATATCTTTCTGCACTTCTTGTTTTCCGTACATTCCAAAGTAAATAATACTCTTTTTACAAAGTTTGGCATCATACTCAAACTCAAATAGTTTATTCAACGTTTCTTTCAGTATTGGGTTAGAATAATCAGGGAGTTTTATTAATTCATAGGTCAAATTATATTTTATAAGTTTAGGGTCTGGTACATAAAATCCCACTATATGTTTTTCAATATTTTCAAATCCAACTGTATACAGCATTGCTTTTTCCAAAATCAATCTTAATATTGGTTTTGGGAGATTCCATTCTTTGATATATGAACCCATGCCATCATCCATTCTATAACACTTTATATTTTTATTAACTCGATAACAAGCATTGAAAATACACTGTATTAATGGCCTGTAACCATAAAAAAACAGTTCATTATAAAAGTCTATTCGCTCTATATTAAACAGTTTTTTTGTATAGTTCACAGGGCTGAACATACTGTATAAATAATCAAAATACTTCGGAAATCTTTGGATTAAATTTGAATTGGTTTTTGTCATGTTTAAATTCGTTTCTGCCAAATAAACTTTTCTGAACAAGCCACACTTTAACAGATTCTTGTATATTTTCTCAGCGTTTTGCATTGTCTTAAATAAAACTAAATCAACTTCGTCGTTTATATATATATTTATTTTAAGATTTATAGAAATTATTAACTGGTAATACGAATCAATGCAAAATAAAAGTTTACTCATAACATTGCTCCTTCAGTAATATATTATATTTAACTTATTGAAAATTAACTTTAATATCTATAATTTTTTGCAGCAAAAAAACTTTGAGAATATAAAATAAATATCCATAATGCAATGTCTCCTACTTTTGCCGGAAAAACTTGATCTGTTAATGATCTTACTGCAAAAACTATTATTAATGCTAACATTCGGAAATCCCTAACTTTTATTGCTTGAAATAATGCAACAATAAAGGAATAGCATACATATACAAAACCAAGTAAACCGAACTTTGCATGTACCATCAAAAACGAATTATGCAAATTACCGTTTGCAGATGGCGGAAGTATTTTATATGTGTTTCCACCTAAAAATAAAACATATGGATCTTTTAATTGACTTAAATACAATTTCCACATTGTCAATCGTGCGTTTGAACTTCTAACAGAAACTTCGTCAGTAAATCTAAACAAATACTTTTCAAAAATCGCATTAAAATGTTGAACAACATAAATAATAAAAACACAAGAAACCGCTACCAATAGTAACCATATTGTCAAGCCTTTCCAACTTTTTTTTCTTCCGGTATCCTGTGTATTTATCAGCCAAAATGTTGACAGTAAGACAACACCTGAAATTATGCCTCCTCGTCCAGTAGCTACAAAACATCCTATAAAAAATATAATAATACATCTTAATGGCAGAATTCTACCAGCTTTGGCAAATACCATATATAAAATAGATAGCCAAATAAGCAACAACATGGACAACATATTTCGACTTGTTGCATAAAACATATAGTAGCCATCAACAGCATTTAACATCCTATAAATCAAATATGCTGCATAAATATAGTAATTTATCTCCCACAATTTGTAATTATCGTCCTGGCTATAATAAAAGTAAATTGCTATTGGAAAATAGAAAAATAGCATTGGGATATAATTGACCGGTGTAAGGGCTCCTACAAGTAAAATATTAAACGCGCCTAATAAAGCAAAAATGAACCAAACATAATAAACCTTTTTAGGAATTTTATAATTTACTGTACACAGTACAAATAACAATGTGCCCACAATAACACCGCTTGTCGTTAATAAAGTATGAATTTGCTCTGAAATTGCATCCTTCATAAATACAAGCCATACGGTTATAAATGCAACTATTTCTATTAAAATATATTTTTTTAAGCGAACCTTAAAACTAAAATTAGGAAAAAACATAATCATACCTACTGGAAATTAATTGAATTTGGAACATAATACAGAATTCTTTGTGGTGGTCATTCTATCAAATCCAATTCCCTTAGCCATTGCAAACGTTCGTCGGAATATTCTGTGGCTTCTTTCATATCCTTGATTAATTCTTTTGCTGAATACTTCCATTTAAATAATGCACGAAAAAGCCTGTTTATCCATGCGAATGGTAGCAAAAACGGATATTTTTCTAAATACCTATATCTGATACTTAAAATTTTTACGCTTGGAAAAAGTATCTTCCTATAGCCTTTTATATAATTGTCTTCATTTTTAGAAACTTGTGATATTAGCTTGTTGTCATTTTTGCCAAAAATACCATTTAGCAAGCTATACTCAAAAAAACAATCAATTTTATTATCACTAATATATTGTGTATATTCTTTAACATTTAATCTAAAATACTTAGAAATAGCATTCATTATATAGTTATATATTTTTGTTGCACCTTGTTCATCAACTGCTTTTTGTACAAAATCGAAATCTATAACGACACTATATGTTTTGTAGAAAAGAGCTATATCACATAAATTTCTTATACCAGCACCTTCCCTTAAAAAATGCTTGGCTGTATGAACTATTAAATGCAAAAAAAATAAAGTATGGTTCGGACAATTTATCCCCTTTATCGTAGTAGTATCGTTAATAATATTTTCATTCCATTTTTTTGTATTAATTCTGAATTCATCCTTAATTGAGTAAAATACTTCCCAATAAAATATATTTTTTTTACAAATTATGCCATACACATCATTTACGACATCATAACCATTTTTAGCAAATAAATCCCTTATAGCATAAATATCCGCTTCAGAACATACTATATCAAAATCACCCATTGTTCTTAATTCTGGAACAGGATAAATATTTCTTATAACGCAACCTTTCAAGCCAACAATATTAATATTATTTTCTTTTAATAATTTATAAATTTTTTTAAATTCTGAATACTGACTTCCTGAAAAAGCGATGGTTTTCAACATTTGATTTTGCCATTTTGTTTTGAATTCTGCGTCGAAATTTAAATTATCCGCAACCTTTGATAACGCTGGATACAACAAACCCGTAATATTCTGTTCAATTGATTTTTTGAATATATACTCCCAATCCAATAGAGCTTTCGGAACATATGGTATATCATCAAATACAGCAGCTCTACTTAACTCAATGATATAACGATCTTCATATTTCAATATTATCAGTGCCTTTCTACACAGTTCTTTATACAAATTCTTTCAAAAGACTACATACGTTTTCTGCGAATGCATAAAAAAGAAAGTTATCTTGTATTCTTTCTCTCGCTTGCTTTCCGTACTTTTTTCTTAACTCATCACTATTTCCGAGCTTTTTTATTGCCTCAGCATATGCCTTACTATCTCCGTTGGGACACTCTATGCCTGTAACACCATCCAGATTTACATAGTTAACACCGCTGCCAGGAATTGTGAATGTGACAGCTGGTTTGCCATAGTACATTCCTTCGGCTAAAGCAAGCCCAAAGCCCTCATTTCTTGTAATAGACGGGAAACAAAAAACATCACAAGCATATAAATATGAACGCCATGTACTATCATCTATGCGTCCTAGAAATTCAATTTTATTATCACCTTTAGCTTGTTCTTTAAGCTGTTCTGTCAATTCACCTTTACCGGCAATAAAGAAATGGATATTCTCATCGCAATACTTTGAGGCTTCTACTAAATATTTAATTCCTTTATATGGAACATGTCTACCTATTGAAAAGCATAACAATTTACCATTATATTTTTTTCGTATTTGCTCCGCTTTCTCTTTTTCTTTATCTGAAATAACCAAACGTTTTTCATCTATTGCATATGGCAAAATTTCTTTTTTATTCCCAAAATATTTTGTATATGCCGATTCATTTATATGCTTCGGCGTTGCGCCTACAATCTTATCCGCTCTCTTAATAAGAGCTAAATTTTGCGGATGAACAAGTTTCCCTAAAAATTTTTGCTTGGTTATGTCTAAATGCCAATATACTACCAACTTTGTATTTTTGTTTAACAGCGGAAGCAAAAAACTTGTAACAAACGGATTAGGATAATGGAATACAACAACATCGGGAGCAAAGTCTTTCAAAACTTTTTTTAACTCACTAAAATAACTAAAAGAAAGCGATTGGGAGGCAACTTTTGTAAAGCATCCGCATCTTATAACTTCAACTCCATCAACAATATCGTGAACTGTTTCATTTCTTTTGCATATATAGTCACCATCTTTAGCTGTTTCGTTGAAGCATATTATCTTTTGATCAATATGCGCATTAGTAAGAGCGTTTGCAAAATCTCGCGCTACCTGTTCGATTCCTCCGATGTTTGGATACATATAATTTGATATCTGTAAAACTTTCATCTCTTTTGCCTTTTAAACTAACCCTTCCATATTACAATCCTTATACCAATCCCTTATACTTTCCTCGAAAGTATAGTGGAACTTATACCCGCAAAAAGCCAGTTTTTTACCGCATATATTAGTAGAGATCATAAGTTTCTTTACTCTTGCGGGATGGATGCCAACTTTCTTGCCACCAATAGGTCCTAAAACACCTGCCGCAAACATAAGCATCCCGCCCGGAATAAGTGGAATATGTCTCTTCATATCTGTTGCTTCCATCATTGTGTTGCATATCTGCTCTATAGTGTAAGCAGGCTCAAAAGTGCAGTTGAATATATCAACGCCCGGAAAGCTGTTATCTATCATTCTATATTTGAAGAAACGTACCAGTTCTTTAACGTAGACACAAGCTTTGATAGTATCCTTTCTGCCTGTGTACATAAAATAGCGTTTTCTTATACCCCAATACAAGCGCGTAAAATTGCCATGTTCTCCCTTGCCATAAACAACACCCGGACGAACTATCGTTAACTCCCTGCTTGGTTCTTTAGCCTGCCAGATCGTATGTATCTTTTCGGCTGTAAGTTTACTGATGCCATACGGAGTATTCGGAGTGGGAATGGTCGTTTCTTTCTTCAACTCTTCGGAAGCACCGTAAGGAGCAATGGAACTGGTAAATAAAATTTTCTTGATGCCGTATTTTTCTGCGAAAGCAGTTACATTTTCGGCACCAAGTATATTCGTCTCAAAATACTCGTTATCGGGGTGTCCCGGTGTTCTGTGAACAGCTGCAAGGTTAAAAATGACATCATTCTCGGTAGGTTCA
>JAEEGL016740966.1_pt1 | contig 10963 bp, 8 predicted proteins | sample 9134231 | NCBI WGS metagenome assembly JAEEGL01 (sample SAMN16246548, study PRJNA631951) | gut metagenome | biome: gut microbiome; feature: rumen; material: fiber-attached | host: Bos | place: Iran: Karaj | collected 2018-10 | reverse complement strand
GTGGCCGTTGCTGTCAGGGCAATGACGGGGGCGCTGCCTATCTCGTTGATGATAGGACGGATGCGACGGTACTCCGGACGGAAGTCATGGCCCCATTCTGAGATACAGTGTGCCTCGTCTATGGCATAGAATGATATCTTGGTACCTTTCAGGAATTCCACATTGTCCTCCTTGGTCAGCGACTCCGGAGCGACATATAGTAGCTTGGTCTTTCCTGCCATGATGTCGGCCTTCACCTGGTCGATGGCTGTCTTGTTGAGCGACGAGTTCAGGTAGTGTGCCGTACCCTCGTCACTCATCGAGCTGATGACGTCCACCTGATTCTTCATCAGGGCTATCAGCGGCGATATGACGATGGCCGTCCCCTCCATCAGCAGCGAAGGCAGCTGATAGCACAGCGACTTGCCACCGCCTGTGGGCATCAGCACAAAGGTGTCCTTGCCGTCCAGCACGTTCTGGATGATGGCTTCCTGGTCGCCTTTGAACTTGTCGAAGCCGAAATACTTCTTCAGGGCTTCTGTCAGATTCACTTTCTTGTTTGGCATAGACTTTTTGTATATCTTCTTTTATTGCTCTAAATGCGACTGCTCCAACTGCTTGGCAGCATACTCGCTGGTCACCTCAAACTTCTTAGTCCGCTTCGAGGGCAACTCATACATGGCGTCCATGATGACGGTCTCCACGATAGAACGCAGTCCACGGGCTCCCAGCTTGTACTCCACGGCCTTGTCGACCATCAGTTCGAGGGCCTCTGGGGTGAATGTCAGCGTAATGCCATCCATCTGGAACAGTTTCTCATACTGCTTCACGATGCTGTTCTTGGGCTCTGTCAGAATCTTCTTCAGCGCCTCGCGGTCCAGCGGATTCAGATACGTCAGCACGGGCAGACGGCCAATAATCTCGGGAATGAGTCCAAACGACTTCAGGTCCTGTGGCTGGATGTACTGCATCAGGTCGTTCTTGTCTATCTTCCTCACGTTCTGCACCGAGTTATAGCCCACCACGTGGGTGTTCATCCTTTGCGCAATCTTGCGCTCAATGCCGTCGAAAGCTCCACCACATATAAATAATATGTTATGCGTGTCCAGATGGATGTATTCCTGGTCGGGATGCTTGCGGCCTCCCTTGGGCGGCACATTGACGATGGTGCCCTCCAGCAGTTTCAGCAGTCCCTGCTGCACACCCTCGCCGCTGACATCGCGGGTGATGCTGGGGTTGTCCGTCTTGCGGGCTATCTTGTCTATCTCGTCAATGAACACGATGCCTCGCTGTGCAGACTCCACGTTGTAGTCGGCCACCTGCAGCAGTCGTGTCAGGATGCTCTCCACGTCCTCGCCCACATAGCCTGCCTCTGTGAACACGGTGGCGTCGACGATGCAGAAGGGCACGTCGAGCAGCTTGGCAATGGTGCGGGCCATGAGCGTCTTGCCAGTACCCGTAGAACCTGCCATGATGATGTTCGACTTCTCTATCTCCACACCTTCCTTGTCCTCGGGCTGCTGCAGTCGCTTGTAGTGGTTATATACAGCCACGCTCAGATAGCGCTTGGCCTCGTCCTGACCAATGACATACTGGTCCAGATAGGCCTTGATTTCCTTGGGTTTGGGAATGGCGGGCTGTTTGGGCTCTTCTTTCTTCTTGGGCAACGGATTGTTCTTGCCGCCAGGACCATAGCCATGAGCTACCATCACTTCATAGGCCTGCTGGGTACAGCTTTCACAGATGTAGCCGTTAGTTCCTGAAATCAGCAGCTTCACCTGATTCTCCGTCCTTCCACAGAAATTACATGCTTTCCTCATTCGTACCTCTTCCTTCTTACTTCTTCCCTCTTCCTTCTTACTTCTTCATCAGCACCTGGTCAATCATACCATACTCCTTGGCCTCCTCTGCCGTCATCCAGTAGTTGCGGTCGGAGTCGTTCCACACCTTCTCGAAGGGTGTGTGCGAGTGGTTGGAGATGATGGTATACAGCTCCTTCTTGAACTTCTGAATCTCCTTGACCTCTATCTCCATGTCCGAGGCCTGACCCTGTACGCCACCCAATGGCTGGTGAATCATCACTCGGCCGTGAGGCAGACACGAGCGCTTGCCCTCCTGACCGGCCACCAGCAGGACGGCAGCCATCGAAGCGGCCATGCCTGTGCAGATGGTAGCCACGTCGCTCGAGATAAACTGCATGGTGTCGTAGATACCCAGACCTGCCGTCACGCTGCCGCCAGGCGAGTTGAGGTAGATGCTGATATCCTTGCCCGAGTCTACGGAGTCCAGATACAACAGCTGCGCCATGATGGTATTGGCGGTATAGTCGTCAATCTGCGTTCCCAGAAAGATGATGCGGTCCATCATCAGTCGTGAGAAGACGTCCATCTGGGTCACGTTCAACTGGCGCTCCTCCAGGATGTAGGGGTTCATATACTGTGCCTGAGCACTCATCACTTCGTCCAGCACCAGACCATTCATGCCCAGGTGCTTGGTAGCATATTTTCTAAAATCGTTGTTCATATATCTCATTTACAATTTGACAATTTACAATTTACAATTTCTGAAAGCAGATACAAAATTACACAAAAAAGTCGGAACGCCAACACATTCCGACTCTTTTTTTGCTTAAAAAAATATAAATTGCCTTAAGGCAACGCCTCGATGGCTTATTTTCCTGCTACCAGCTTCTGGAAATCCTCGAGTGAAACCTCCTTCTCGTCGAGCTTCACCACCTGCTTCAGGGCCTCGGTCAGCTTCACGTCAACGGCACGGTCTACCAGACCTTCCACGTTCTCGCGCTTCTTCAGCATCTCCTGGGCATAGTTCTCCAGATACTCGTCGGGAATATTGTTCATGCCATACTGGGCAAACTGGGCACGGGCGGCTTCCTTGGCAATCTGCTTCAGGTCGTCATCCTCCACCTTGATGCCCTGGGCAGCTACGAGCTGCTCCTTGATAAGGCGCCAGCCCAACTCCTGGATGCTGGCCTCGAAGTTCTTCTCGACAAACTCCTCGCCCTTGTCTTTGTTGTTCTGCAGCATCATACGCTTCAGCAGGGCTTCGGGGAATGCCAACTTGCCGACCTTCTTCTCCATGTGCTTGCGGACATCCAGCAGGAACTTATAGTCCTGGTCGCTCTTAAACTGCTCCTTAATCTGGGCGGCAATCTTCTCGCGGAAGGCCTTCTCATCCTTCACGGCACCCTCGCCAAAGACCTGGTCGAAGAGCTCCTGGTTGACCTCAGCCTTCACGAATCGGCTGATTTCCGTAATCTGGAATGTGAAGTCGCCCTCGTGGTCCTTCACCTCGTCCTTCTGAATCTTCAGCAGGCTCGACACCTCGACGTCGCTCTCGGGATAGGCCTTGCGGGGGTTGAAGGTGATGACGTCGCCCAACTTACACTTGTCGAACAGCTTCTTTTGCTTGTCCACCTTGATATACTGGGGCATCAGCACGGCCTCGCTGACCTCGATGGTGCCGTCGACCTCGCGCAGGTCACCCTTCAGCAGGTCACGCTGCTCGGCGTCATACTGCTCCACCTTGTCGTAGTGGCCGCTACGGCTCTGATACATCTCCACCTGCTGGTCTATCAGCTTGTCGTCCACCTGGATGTTATAGTACTCTACCTTGTCCTTGCCACTCAGCTTGGCCTCAAACTCAGGAGCTACGGCAATGTCGAACTTAAACTCCAGGGCACCGTCGCCCTCGAAGTTCAGTGCACCCTGCTGCTCGCTGGGAAGGGGCTCGCCCAGCATCTGAATCTTGTTCTCACGAACATACTCGTACAGCTTCTCGCCCAGCAGCCTGTTCACCACGTCCACCTTGATGGCAGTGCCATACTGGCGCTTGATCATGCCCATCGGAGCCTGACCGGGACGGAATCCGGGAATCTGTGCACGCTTACGATAGTCTTTCAGTTGTTTGTCAACCTCCGGCTGATAGTCAGCCGTCTCCAGAGTGATGGTCATCACACCATTCACCTTGTCGGGAGCTTCAAATAGAATGTTCATCTTTAATTTTTATACCTTATTTATTACTGTTTCTTCAAATCGGGGTGCAAAGGTACGAATAATTAGCCAAAATGCAAAGGAAAAATCCAAAATTAACCTTATTTTCAATTCCAGCCCCCTCTGAGCCCCAGTTTCGTGGGGCTTTTATTCAAGGTACTTCATGATGACATCGGCTATCGCTTCATCCGTCTTGTCGTGCTTGTTGATGACCAGGTCGTAGTTTCGCGTGCTATAGCGGGTGGTGCCTGTAAACTTCTTGACGTAGTTCTCGCGCTGCTCATCCACCTCGTGGATGGTCTTCTTGGCCTCCTCGGGCGTGATGGACTGCTTGCTGACCAAACGCTGGACGCGCTGCTCCATGGGTGCTGTAATCAGGATGTTCAGACAGTTGGGATGGTCCTGGAAAGCAAAGAAGCAACTTCTGCCGGCGATGATGCACGACCCTTGTGCTGCCACGTCTCTGAGAATCTGCATCTCGGCATGGAAGAAGTCCTGACTGTTATATAGATCGGGCACGTTGATGACCTTACTGCCCTTTGAACTCACCAGCCCTAACACTGTCTTAAACTCTGTCCACCAGTCTTGCTTGCGGCCTTTGATGGTCTCTATCTCCTCTGTGCTGAGGTGATATTTTTCCTTCAGTGTCTGTATCACCACCTTGTCGTGGAAGGGTACTCCCAGTTTCTTGGCCAACAGTTCTCCTATGGTACGTCCGCCGGAGCCTAACTCGCGGTTGATGGTAATGACAAATGGTTCTTTGGTATTCATATTGTTGTATGTTTTATGATGATTGTGTTAATAGATAATGGATGTCATCGCGTATGCCACGAGGGTAGAGACGATGACGGATATGAGTCCGGGCATCATAAACGAGTGGTTCAGCAGATACTTGCCGATGACCGTAGTGCCCGATCGGTCGAAGTTCACCGTGGCAATGTCTGAGGGGTAGTTGGGAATGAAGAAGTAGCCATAGACCGACGGCAGCACACCCAACAGTACCGGACCGGGAATGCCCAGCGAATAGGCCAGCGGCAGCATGGCGACGACCACGGCACCCTGCGAATTGATGAGCACCGAAACGAGGAAGAACACCAGGGCGATGCTCCAGGGGTATTCCTTCACAATATCAGTCAGCATGGTCTGCATCTCACCCAGATAGTTGGAGAAATAGGTGTCGGCAAGCCATGCGATACCATAAATGGCGACGACAGCCACCATACCCGACTGCCACACAGGGCCGGCCACGGCCTTCTTGGGCGAGGCCTTGCAGAAGATAATCATCAGCGCTGCAGCCGTAATCATCACAATCTGGATGATGAGGTTCATACCCATGGGCTTCAGGATGGCCGTACCGTCCTCAGCCACCTTGCCAGAGTCGAACATCGGGCGAATGTCGGCACCAATCATCTGCATCAGAGAGAAGAATACGATGACGCCAATGGCTGCCAGGAAGATATATACCGAACGCTTGGCCTCGATGGGTATCACCTTGTCGAGTAGGGTAGCGTTGCTGCCGTAGATGTAGTCACGCTGCTCGGGAATCTGCAGACGAGCCTGGAACACGGGGTCTTTGTCCAGGTCCAGACCACGGCGGTAGCTGGCTACTGCTGCTGCCATCAGACCGCACAGACAGGCCGGTATGGTGATGGCTACGACCTGGATGTTGTTCACATTGAAGCCCACCTCGTTGCTGATAATCACAAACGAGGCCACGGCAGCGGCGATAGGCGAACAGGTGATACCCACCTGTGAAGCGATGGACGCCACACCACACGGACGCTCCGGACGGATGCCCTTCTTCAGGGCGATGTCGCAGATGATAGGCATCAGCGTATATACCACGTGACCCGTGCCCACCAGCACCGTCAGGAAGAACGTGCACAACGGAGCCAGGAAGGTGATGCGGTCAGGGTGCTTGCGCAGCATCTTCTCGGCAATCTGAATCAGCCAGTCCATACCACCCGACGCCTGCATGATGCCGGCACAAGTCACGGCGGCGATGATGATGTAGATTACGTCTGTTGGCGGTGAACCGGGTTTCAAGCCAAAGCCAAACACCAGCAGAGCCAGTCCGATGCCAGAGATAGCACCCAGCGCCAGCGAACCGTAGCGGGATCCTACCCACAATGCCCCTAACACGATGAGGAGCTGAATAATCATCACTAAAGTCATAGTACAAATAGTTTTAGTAAATACATGAATATTTCTGCAAAATTAGTCATTTTTCCTCAAAAAACCACATTTTTCATGAAAATATTAAAAAAGTTTAGTAATTTTGCCGCCAGAAAACAAGCAAAACAACATTCACATAACCATCAAAACTCAAGAATCATGACAAAGAAAATCTTTTTGACCCTCGCGCTGATGCTCCTTACCGTCACCACCACGACCGCACAAAGCCTCCTTGGCACGTGGAAGGCCGACGATGCCTACATGGAAAAGATGGAACTTGCCAAAGACGGCTGTCATGTAGACCTCTACCTCGACATCAAGAAGAAAACCATCGACATCCTGCTGTTTATGAATATGACCCAGAAAGACGGCGTCATAGACATGAGTTTCACCATTCCCGGCACCTACAAGAAGAAGGGCAAGAACGTCTTCAGCACCTTCGACAAGGACAAGACCGACCTCAAGGTAACCGACTTACAGACCGAGGACCCTGAGATGAAAGCCATGATGCAGACCGAGGAAAGCAAGCAGGCCATGCTCACCCTCGTCAACTCCATGATGAAGTCCCAGCTGGCCGACGCCCTGAAGGAGATCTCCGCGCTGGCCGACATCTTCGAGGTCTTCACCATCGACAAGCTCACCGCCAAGACCCTCGACATCAAGGCCCTCGACGAAGAGCCCGTCCCCTTCACCCGCACAAAGTGACAGTTGCCTTTATCGGGGAATACCCAGTTGTGGGTATTTTTTGAAAATAATTGAGAGAAAGGGCGGATATGTCGAATATGTTTAGTAACTTTGCAGGCTGAAAGCAAAAAAATGAAGTTCAAGATGATCAAGAAGTTAAAGACCATAGTAACCTGCGTCCTGCTGCTGTGTGTGGTGGGACTCGGGGCACAGCCGCTGAAGCAGGATGCTGCCGTGAGGACGGGTAAGTTGAAGAACGGAATGACGTACTACATTCGTCACAATGCGAAGGAGCCGGGACTGGCGGACTTTTACATTGCCCAGCGCGTGGGAAGTATTCTGGAGGAGCCTCGCCAGAGGGGCTTGGCTCACTTCCTGGAGCACATGGCATTCAACGGCACGAAGCACTTCCCGGGAAAGGGCAAGCAGCTGGGTATCGTGCCCTGGTGCGAAACCATCGGCGTGAAGTTTGGTGTGAACCTGAATGCCTATACGAGCATCGACCAGACGGTATATAACATCTCGGCAGTGCCCCTGAAGCGCGAGGGTATCGCTGACTCGTGTCTGCTCATCCTGAACGACTGGAGCCACTACCTGCTGCTGGAGGACAAGGAGATAGACAAGGAGCGTGGCGTGATTCATGAGGAATGGCGCACACGTAGGGCCGGCAAGGCCATCAGCCGACTGATGGAGCAGGCCATGCCCAAAATCTATCAAGGTACGAAGTATGAGGACTGCCTGCCCATCGGTTCGATGGACATCGTGGACAACTTCCCCTATAACGACCTGCGCGACTACTACCACAAGTGGTACCGTCCTGACCTGCAGGCCATCATCGTGGTGGGTGACGTGGACGTGGATAAGATGGAGAAGAAAATCAAGAAGCTGTTTTCTGCCATCCCCATGCCGAAGAATGCCGCTCCCCGCGAATACTTCCCCGTAAACGACAACGACACGATGATTGTGGACATTGAGCGCGACAAGGAGCAACCCGTGGTGCTGTGTCATTTGTATCAGAAGCGCGACGCCACGCCGGACAACGAGAAGAACAATGTAAAGTACCTGCGCGACGAATACGTGGACTGGCTGGTGTGCATGATGCTCAACGAGCGCCTGACGGAGAAGAAGCTGAAGGCCGTGCCACCCTTCCAGAGTGCTACGGTACACACGTCGAGCTTCTTTGTGAGTCGCACGAAGGACGCCTTCTCGCTGACGGTGAGCTGTCAGGAGGACAAGGTGTTGTCAGGACTGGTGGTGGCCATGGGTGTGGTGGAACAGGCGCGCCAGCATGGCTTCATGGCCTCGGAACTGGAGCGTGCGAAGCTGTTGAAGCTGAACCACGACGAACGGAAATGGCGTGAGCGTGACGACCGTCGTAACTCGAAATATGTGTCGGCCTGTCTGCAGAACTTCCTGGCTGGCGAGCCCCTCATCTCCATCGACGACCAGCTGGCGCTGACGCGTCAGTTTGACAAGGAGGTGACGCTGGAGGAAATCAACGAAGCCTGCAAGCAGCTCATCACCGACAAGAACCAGGTGCTGGTGATGTATGCCCCCGAGAAGGAGGGTCTTGTGCTGCCCACCGAACAGCAGATCAGGGATGTGTTGCAGGCTGCCCAGGACCTGCAGTATGCACCCCACTACGAGCAGCCGCTGACCACCGACCTCGCCACCTATCTGGCTCCCTTCATTCCGCAGAAGGGCAGCATCGTGAGCGAGCGTCCCTACAAGCATGGCTTCACGGAGCTGACGCTGTCGAACGGCATGAAGGTATATACCAAGAAGACTGACTACAGCGCCGATGCCGTGATGTTTAAGATGAAGGCCGAGGGTGGCACGTCACAATATCCTGATGCCGACATTCCTAACTTCTCACTCCTGGGCAGTGCCATTACGGAAGCCGGTCTGGGCAATTTCGACGCTACCGAGCTGCGCAGGATGCTGGCCGGCAAGAGCGTCAGGGTCCAGCCCTCTGTGGGCACCCGTTCGCAGAGCATCAGCGGTGGTGTGGCCCTGAAGGACATGCCCACGCTGTTCCAGCTGGTACACCTCTACTTCACGCAGCCGCGTCGAGACACCACGGCCTATCAGGGCTTGGTAAACCGTACGAGGGCTTTCCTCACAAACAGAAACGCCTCGCCGAAGGTAGACTATAATGACTCCATCCGTGCCATCGTCTATGGCCACCATCCCCGTCTGGAACCCTTTAAACAGGAGACACTGGAGAAGGTGAACTACGATCGCATTCTGGAAATCTATCGTGACCGCTTCAGCGACGCCTCGAACTTCGAGGCCGTCATCATCGGCAACTACGACGAACAACAGCTGCGCGAGCTCGTGTGTGAGTATCTCGCCACGCTGCCCAGCACCCATAAGGGCGAGAAGACCAACTGGGCGAATGTCGCCAAGATGGTGAAGGGCGATTTCGCGCGTACCTTTAAGAAAAAGATGGCTACGCCGCTGGCTAACGTGAGCATTATCTATGCTGCCGACGTGCCCTTCACGCCCCAGAGCGACCTGGAGTTGGACTTCCTGACGCGCGTGCTGAAGATAGCCTATACCGACTCCATCCGCGAGGAGAAAGGTGGTACCTATGGCGTTAGTGTAGCCTTCGACCTGGACAAGGACGATAGCCCCAATGCCACGCTGCGTATCGCCTATAATGCAGACCCGAACCGCTATGAGGAGCTGAATCCGCTGGTCTATGAGCAGCTGCAGCATATTGCCAAGAACGGTCCTGCAGCATCGTCGATGCAGAAAATCAAGGAGTATCTCGTCAAGCAGTACCAGCAGAATGCCATCACCAACGACTACTGGAGCTACATCATCTGGCACGAGTTGGAGGATGATGCCGACTTCGATACGGGTTATTGCGACATGGTGCGTCAGATGACTTCGGAACAAGTGCAGCGCATGGCTCAGCGAATCCTCGATGCCCACCAGCGCATAGAGGTCACCATGCTGTCGGAATAAGCAGAAGAAATAAACAGTCATCCCCTGTCGCTTTAGGCAGGGGATGATTGTTTTTATGCGTCGGCGAAGACTTTGCCGTCGGAGAGGGTGACCTGTAGCTTCGTGTATTCCGAGTGGAAGTCGTGTTGCAGGCGATCCAGATAGCGACGGCTCTCCCAATGACACATCGGCAGGTCGTGCAACAGGTAGTTGCCGCAGGCCTCAGGCCGCGTGGCAGGAACTTCCTGCTGTGTGAGAATCCACTCTAGGCACTCGATAGTCAGCTGGCGCATGTCCTCGACGGTATATGTGCCCGTCATGATGATATACATGCCCGTCAGACAACCCATAGGACCGACATATACCACGTCATCTTTCGCGCGGCTGTTGCGAAACCACGTCGCCATGAGGTGTTCCAGACTATGCATGGCGGCAGGCGCTACGGCAGGTTCCTTGTTAGGCTCCGTAATACGCAGGTCGAAGGTGGTAAAGCCCCTGTCCTCACGCGAGACGTAAATGCCGGGCTTCAGTTGTGTGTGGTCGATGGTAAAGCTCTGAATGACTTCCATAATAATAATTGATAATGGACAATTGATAATTAACAATTATAATGATTCGATAAAGGCCTTGGTGGTGTGGAAGGACTTTTCGGCGACGGAGTCCCAGAAGTTGTGATACTGCGAGGCATCGGTGTCGCGCAGGGGGATGTCGCTAATCAGTCGGAAGGAGATGAAGGGCACCTTGTAGATATGGCACACCTGTGCGATGGCACACGACTCCATGTCGACGGCCTTGGCTTCAGGGAAGTGGCCCACAATCTCGCGCATCTTCTCCTTGCTGTCCACAAACCAGTCGCCCGTCACGATGAGGCCAGGCTTGGCACCTATCTGCAGCGCCTTTTCCAAGAGGTAGGGGTCGGCCTGATAACGGACAGGCAGGCCCTGCACCTGACCATAGACGGTGGTATCGTCGATGGCCTTGCCACAATACACGTCGTGGTAGGTGAGCTCGGAGCTTACCACTACGTCCTGCAGGTTGATGTCGTCGCCATTGCCACCAGCGCATCCACTCGAGATAATCACATCGGGCTTATACTGGCGAATCATCTCTACAGCCTGGATGGCGGCATTTACAGTGGCAATACCACTCTTCTGCAGAATCAC
>JAEEGL016344143.1_pt1 | contig 10963 bp, 7 predicted proteins | sample 9134231 | NCBI WGS metagenome assembly JAEEGL01 (sample SAMN16246548, study PRJNA631951) | gut metagenome | biome: gut microbiome; feature: rumen; material: fiber-attached | host: Bos | place: Iran: Karaj | collected 2018-10 | reverse complement strand
GCATCTTGCCCGTATTCAGATAAGATGAAATAAACTGAATGAAAAGCCTGTATTACATCATACGGGCGAGGTTGATGATGAGATCATCATGGAAATGAGTCTCAGGCTCATTCCGATTTGTCAAACAGATCTCATATTGTCCGCAGTTATAACGAGCATCGGATTTTGCCCCCCAAATCCGGAGTATGGCGACAAAACGGGCGTGACCATGGAGGTCACGCCCGTTTCATGTCCTTTTTAGCTGGTAATGACTACCTCAAAGCAACTTCCTTGCGAAGTGTGGCCCGATACCGGATCTTTTTTTGTGCAGCGGTTTCGATACATGTTAGTTGAAAAGTATTGACATAAGCGAGGGTAAGCTCTTTTACCGGTTGTGAAGCATGAATTGCACGGAATAACCCCTCATCCATTAAGCGACCGCGTCGGCGAACACCCCTCCCCTTCATAGGAAGGCTTTTGGTCGGTTGCTCCACGATCAGCCTTCCCCCTCCGTGGGGAAGGTGTCAACAAGCCCGTAGGGCGCAGTTGACGGATGAGGGGATAGTCAAAAGCATTTATTGATTTATCTATAATTAAAGAAATACGAAATATCTTTTCCCCGCTTGGGAAGATAGAATTGCGCGGAAGAACCCCTCATCCATTAAGCGACTGCGTCGGCGAACCCCCTTCCCCTCAGGGGAAGGCTTTTGGTAGGTCGCAGCAAATACCCATTCCCCTCAGGGGAAGGCTTTTGGTCGGGCGCAGCAAATACAGCCTTCCCTTGGGGGAAGGTGTCAACAAGCCCATAGAGCGCAGTTGACGGATGAGGGGTTCTTCAAAAGTAATCCCGGCCTCAATTACAGTTTCCGTCGATAAAAAAACGATGCTCGCCCATCGCTAAAAAACTGCAGTTTTTCTCTCGTGCAGCGAATATTTTTACACTGCGATAAAAGCCGTCGGGCTCCCGGCGGCTTTTGGTATCTGTTATGGTTATACGGTATCCTTTACCTTCTCCTTCCGGAGTTTGCTATCGCGATCAGCCTCAGGAACGATATCGCGGCGGAAAGCACCGCAACGACGTAAGTGAATGCCGCGGCGCGAAGCACCTTTCTCGCGGCGCCCTCCTCCTCCGCGCCGGTTATGTAACCGCCTGCGGTAAGCATATCGAGCGCCCTTCTCGAAGCGTCGAGCTCGACGGGGAGCGTGATAAGCTGGAACGCGAGCGCGAACGCGAAAAGGCCAACGCCCACAAGGCTCACAACGTAGCCGAACGAGCCGAGGAACAGACCGACGATAACGATCAGGAAAGAGAACCGCGAGCCGATGCTGGCTATCGGGAGCAGATTGTTCCTGAACCTTATGGGAGCGTATCCGGATTCATACTGCATCACGTGCCCGCACTCATGCGCGGCGACGGCTATCGCGGCAATGCTCGTGGAATTGTAAACGGACTGGCTGAGCGAAACGCAGCCGGTTTTGGGATTGTAATTATCGGTAAGCGTGCCGCTTATCTGCTGCACCCTGACGCTGCTCCCGCCGCTGTAAAGCAGATCCGCGGCGACCTGGGCGGCCGTCCTCCCGCCGGAGGAGCGCACCTGTGAGTATTTTTTAAAAACCGACTGCACCCTTCCCTGGGCGAAGATGCCGAGCACCATTATGCCCAGAGCCAGTATCAGCAGGAACGAATAGGAAAGATCCCCGCCCCTTGAAGCACCGGAATAATAGTAATAGTTTAAAAGCATTTTTCCTCCGATCAATAAATGTAATACATTTCGCCCGCCGCTCCGCGGAACACGTACATGTAAAGATAGATAAGCTGGCAGACTATCAGCACGATGCCGACGGACGCCGCCTTTATCCTTGCCCTGCCGAGAGCGACTCCGTCATTGCGGCTGTCGCACAGATGCGCGAGCGCAAGCGGTATGACGACGAGCGCAGTAAGGTACCTCGGCGCGGAAAGCAGCCAGGTCGCTCCGCAGCAGACCGCATAGTAGGCGGCAAAGAACAAGGTGTAGGAAGTCCTCAAAGTCCTTGCGGTGAATATGAACACCAGCAGCGCGCCGAGCTCGAAAAGCAGGTTCGGCAGCCAGAGCCCCATGACGAGGAATCTGTCCGCCCCGATCTCGGCAAAAAGGTAATCCGTCTGGGTGGCGCTCGTTGCAAAGAACAGGCCGGCCTGCTGATACCAGTTCTCCTTTTGGAAGATCGTGAACTGGAACCAGTTGTTCCAGAGGAGCTTATTTATAAGCAGGTAGCAGAACGTCCCCGAAAAGAGTATCATCGCGCAAACGACGAGCTTGACGACAGTCAGCCAGAGCTTCTCCCTGCCCTTTTCGCGGCAGCGGCGAACGCAGTAGTTCACGCCCTCCGCGATAAAGGGCGCCAAAAGCAGTATTCCCGGAGAACGGGTAAACGACGCAAGCGCGCCGAATATGCCGGCAAGCCAGAATTTGTCTTTTCTCAAAGCGAGCAGGCACGAGGCGCACAACAGCACGAACAGCGCCTCGCTCATGGGGGCGGTAAAGAATATCGCGGCGGGCAGAGCCAGCGCGAAAAGCACCGCGAGCCTTGCGGATCTGCGCCCCATATCGCAAAGAGCAAGGCGGTAGATCACGCCCGCTGCAAGCGAGGTGCAGATGGTGTTTATCACCATCGCGGAAACGAAGCTGTCATGGAAAATGAAGTTGAACGCGCGTATCACGAGCGGGAAAAGCGGCAGGAACACGAGCGTGTACTTGCCTATCGGATCCGTGGTATAGCCGTTTTCGGCGATGCTGAAATAATGGCGCGCGTCGGTATCGGGCTTCACCCATATCTCTTCCATGGTGGTGAAAACGGAGCCGTGAACGCCCCTGAAAACGAGGGCGTAAACGTAGGCTATCACTATTATCAGCACGTGCGCGGCAAGCGCCGCGAGCACCACGCGGACAAACGGGCCGACGCCCTCCTTCCTTTCGCTCCTGACGCCGATGCTCCTTATCGCAGCGCTCTCCTCGCCCATGAAGAAGCGGATGGCTTTGGGCACGGCAAGCGCGAGCGCGAGCGTGAACAGCCCGAGGCTGACCGAAGCGGCGACGAGCCCCTGAACGCTTTTCTTTTCGCCGGTGAACACCCAATAGGCAAAGAGGATGAGCGCGGCGGCAAACACCGCCGCGGTTATTATCTCCGGGGTATTCAAACCGTGATATCTTCGTTTTTCAGGCCTGTTTTCCATACTAAAGATTATATCACCCGCGGGTTAAAAATGCAATTCCATTTTGTTCTGTCACTTGACACGGGCCTTTCGCGGTGCTATTTTAAAAGCGGGAGCGCGATAGTTTCGCCGCTCCGAACGAATGATAAAAGGACGGCTGATATTATGAAGAAAGCTGCCGCGGCGGCCGCCGCAATACTGTTACTGCTCGCATCGCTCGTTTCCTGTTCGCCCGCCAAGACCCCGCCCGCGGATCGGGCTTCGTATTATTACTCGGAGCTCGAACCGGGCAAGGAGCTTCTTGTCGATATCGACGGCGACGGGCTCGACGATACCGTTCTTTTCAACTGCACGGACAGCGCTTTCGAGCTGAACATCACGAGGGCCTCCGATAAGGATCATCCCTTCACCGCAAGCATAAAAGAGAAGTTCTCGGATACCGCGGTCATAGTCTGCGACTGCGACCCGAACGATTCAAGGCGCGAGGTCATAGTTTCCTGCAATACGGAATACCTCACCCCCATCACCGTTGCCTACCGCGTCGATCCCGCCGGAGAGAAGATAGAGAACAAATACCTCTACTCGCGTTTTGCGGGCCTCGGGAACGGAGGCTATTTCAAGGAAGGGCGCATCGCCATGGAGATCGTGACCCAGGTGCTCGGAACGAATATCGTCACCGCCGATTACACCGTGACGGAAAAAGGGTTCGAGCTCGTTTCCGACACTCACGTTTTTAAAGATGCAAAGCAGATAAGGGTCGTTTCAAAGCTGCCCGTCACCGTTCTTGACAAGAACGGCGATCCCGCGGGCGAGACCACCGTCGCTCCGGGCACGTTCGTTACCCCGATAGACACCGATCTTGTGAGCGTCGTCCGCGTTTCGCTTTCCACCGGGGGCGAAGCGCTGATCCGCTTCACCCTGCCGACCGGCGCGGAGATACCCCTTATCGGCGAAAATGCGCAGGACGACTACCTTGAAGTGAGCTACGATCTCGGCGTGCATTAACGGGTTCCGCCCGGCGCGCAGTTCAGATAACGACGATGTTTTTACAGGAGCCCGCGCGGGAGGATCGCTCCCCGCAGGCTCCTTTATTATCGTATTATTAAAAAACAATTGACAAAACTACCGAAATAAATTATGATAGATACGTATAAATCCGTTTAAAGGAGTATTACTATGAAATATTGTACGAACTGCGGCGAGCCCCTGAAGGACGACGCAAGATTCTGTCCTATCTGCGGAAAGCCCGCAAGAGATCCCTTTTTCAACGATCAGCCCGCGCCCGCCGTTGAAAACGCCGTGAACGAGGCCGCTCCCGTTGTTGAAAACGCCGTTAACGAGGCCGCGCCCGCCGTTGAAAACGCCGTGAACGAGGCCGCTCCCGCCGTTGAAAACGCCGTGAACGAAGCCGCGCCCGTTGTCGAAAACGCCGTTAACGAGGCCGCGCCCGTTGTTAACGCCGTGAACGAGGCCGCGCCCGTTGTTGAAAACGCCGTGAACGAGGCCGCGCCCGTTGTTAACGCCGTGAGCGAGGCAGCTCCCGCCGTTGAAAACGCCGTTAATGAGGCCGCTCCCGTTGTCGAAAACACCGTGAACGAAGCCGCTCCCGTTGTTGAAAACGCCGTTAACGAGGCAGCGCCCGCGTTAGAGGAGACCGCGCCCGCATTCGCTCCGGCTTCTCCCGCATTCGCTCCGGCTTCTCCCGCGTTCGTTCCCGATAACGAGGGGATGGATCCCGCGAACAATACCGTTTCCGGCGAAAAAGCCCCCGCCGCTCCCGCTGAGGAAGAGGGCAAAAAACGCGGCAAAAAGGAAAAGAAAAAGGGCAAGCGCGGTCTTGTCGCTCTGCTCATTGCGCTCGGCGCGCTGCTCGTGCTTGCCGGCGCCGCCGCCGCGCTGTATTTCACCGGCGCGTACATAAAGCTCCTCCCCGCTTCCAGGCTCAAGCTGGCCCTCGTTGAGAACACTCTCGTTGACAAGGCGCTCGACAAGGCCTTCGAAGCCGATAAGAAGCTCAGCAAGCTCAACGCCAACCTGCACGTTACCGCCGAAATGGACACCAGCCTCTCGGCGCTGTTCAGCGAGCTCACCATCTATAAGGAGCTGCTCAAGAACATGGCGCTCGATATCGATCTCGATTTCGACGGAGCTCAGCAGAACATGCACCTTGGGGTGAGCTATAAGGGCACCGGCATACTCGACGGAACGCTCGTTTCCGACGAGAGCATGGTCGGCGTGTACGTGCCCCAGCTCGATGAGAATTACTATACCATCACGAGGGATGCGCTCGCGGCGCTCTCTCTGGACGGTTCCGGCGCGCCTGCTTCCGTTTCTCCCGATACCTCCGCTCTCGACGAGGCCAAGACCCGCAAGGACGTCAAGGCGATCCTGAAGATACTCTGCGGTCTCTCCACAAAGAGCAACACCGATATCGAGCGCAAGGCCGACGTCAAGATATTCAACGGCGAGACCACCGTTACCGCCGATAAGTACACCATCCGCCCCTCCGAGGATGAATTCAAGGAGGTCATTATCAAGCTGGCGGATCACCTCGAGAGCGACGGCAGCTATCTCGGCAAAAGGTTCCTTAACCTCTACGCCTATTACCGCGCGCAGCAGATGGCCCGGACGGTCGAACCCGATCCCTATTCTTCCGGTTACTCTTCCGGGTCCTCGTACTCCGCGGATCTGCCCGAGAATCCCTATGAATACCTGCGCGAGCACGCCGGCGAGATCGCAAAGCAGCTTGCGGATAACAACGTCAAGTTCGTGTTCTACATCGACGGGACGGAGATCATTTCCCAGCGCATCGTCTTCAAGGACGGCTCCTTCGGCGTAGATCACCTCAAGGATAAGGAAGAGGAGCGCTTCTACGTATTTGAAGACAACGAGGGCAATCTTTCCGTGCTCGACGTAAGGAACGATATCTCCGATAAGAACAGGCTCAAGGGCACAGCCGTCGCCTCCTTTATTCAAAGCGAAAGCGGCTCCTCTGAGAGCCAGGAGATCGGCACCTGCGTTTATGATTTCGACAAGACCAAGGAATCCGTAATCGGCACCTATGAAGGCAGCGCCAGGATCAATGTGCAGGGTCAGGAGATCGTGACCGTGACCGTCACTCAGGACGGCGATACTATGAAGCACGAGATCGTGATAAACGCCGAGACCTTCTCCGATCAGCTTAAAACGCTCACGATCCGCATCGACGCTTCCGAAGGGAAGAAGATAGAGGCGCCGAGCGTGCCTCCCACGGATCTCAGCGGCAAGTCTGCCGAGGAGATCTCCCGGATATTCGAAAACATGTTCAGTCAGCTCCAGCAGGTGCTCACGGACGCTTTGATGTGATCCCGATCCCGGGGCCGTTTCCCAACAGGATCCGGCCCCGTTGTTTTCTTTTTACGCGAGTAACGGATAGACCGTTTCAAAAAGGGTTCGTTATGGGTGAAACAGTATTAAGTCTAAAAGATATAGTCGTTGAATACGGCTCCGACCGCATACTCGACAGCGTTTCGATAGACGTTCACGAGGGCGAGATACTCGGTATCCAGGGCAAAAACGGCGCGGGCAAATCCACGCTGATAGGCATTATGGCCGGGACGGTCAAGCCCCGTTCGGGGACGCGCACCGAGCTTACGGAGCTTTCCGGCAAGATATGCTACGTGCCGCAGGATATCGCGCTCTACCCCTCCCTTACCGGCAGGCAGAACCTTGAGTTCTGGGCGGAAGCTTACGGGCTCCGCGGGCAGAGAAAGCGCGCAAGGATCAGGTTCCTGCTCGATCTCATGAACCTTTCCGATAAGGCCAATAAGCGCGTCGAGACCTACTCGGGCGGTATGAAGCGCCGCCTCAATATGGCCGCCGCGCTCGTAATAACGCCAAAGCTCCTTCTGCTTGACGAGCCTACGGTTGGCGCCGATAAGGAATCGGTCGCCGTAATGCTCGATATCGTCAAAAGGATGAGCGATAACGGCGCCGCGGTGGTGCTGATAAGCCATATCAGCGATGAGCTCGGAAGCGTCTGCTCCCGCTTCATCACCCTTGCCGAAGGAAAGATCGCGGAATAAGCCAAAGGATCTTTTAACAGTAAAGCGTTCAAACGCCGTAAAATACCGCCCGTTTTATAGCGGGTACAGTTTTTAAAGATGAGATTTGCCGCCTGTTTGAAAAAGGATATAAGGCTGCTTACCGGAGGAGGGATCCGCTCCCTCGCGTTTTTGATATTGCCCGTTTTGCTGATATTCATCATGGTTTTCGGCATGAGCGGCGTCGCTTCGGCGGATATCAACGTAAAGAGCTTCCGCATAGCCATACGCGATAACGACAACACCGTTATGAGCCGTATGCTCATCACTCAGCTTGAAAAGGTGGAGCTCTTCGATTCCATAGTAAGAGCCGGCGATAAGACCGACGAGGAGCTTGCCGGCGAAGGCTGCGCCGCGGTCGTAACGATACCTCAATGGTTCTTCTACATGCTCTACGATATGCAGGATACGGACGTTGTCATAGCCCTGAACGGCGATATGCCGGAAGAGGCCGCGATGGTCAAATCCGCCTTCTCCTCGCTCGTGGGGATACTTGAAGAGAATCAGCGCGTTTATTACGCCGAGGCAAGGGCGAGATACGGCGATCTTGACGAGGATAAATGGAACGAGGTCTACCACAATTACTCCAGCGCCTCCCTTGAGGACGCTTTGGGAAGGCTCGATTTCTTCGAGCTTGCGGGGGTCTATTCCAAAGGCTTCGACGCGAAAAAGCTGTTCTTCGGCTCCAGCCTCATCTCGATGCTTATAATGTTCATACCCCTCTCCCTGCTCCGCTCGGTATCCGAGGAGATGGAAGCGGGGCTTTCGGAGCGCTTTGCGCTCTCCGGCGGGTCGCTTGCGGAAGCGCTGCTTTCAAAGCTCGTCATCGCTTTCGTTATGACCTTCATCCCGGTGGTATTCATAATAATGATACTTAAGCTCGGCGAGCTGAAGGTGCTCGTGCCCGTGCTGCTGATCTGCTTTGATTTCTCGTTCGCGTTCTTCCTCTTTATAGGCGTTATCGCAAAAAAGGCCTCCACCGCTCAGCTTGCGGGCAACCTCATCATGCTGCTCATGCTGACCGTTGGCGGCGCGCTCTACCCCTATACCCTGCTCCCCGCGGGTATAAAGCGGGTATCGGAATTCATGCTTCCGCGGATAATCCTCAGCTCCATGCAGTACGCCTCCATGGGGCGCGGTTTCGGCGAGATATTCATCCGCCTCCTCCCCGTGATAGGGCTTGCGATACTGTTCTTCCTGCTGTCGCTCCCGTTCTTTAAAGTCAGGAGGCGCGTATGAGAAAGGTGTTCACGCTGGCTTTCAATAAGCTTTTGATGCTGTTCGACGGCAAAACGCTCCTGCTCCCCGCGGCGTTCATAATGCTCGCGCTGTGCTTTATCACGGTCTCCAACGCGGTGACCGCCAGGTTCAGCGATACCGTGCACGTTTCCGTTGTGGACGAGTGCGGCGACGAGAATTCCGCCGCGCTGATCTCGGATATAGAGGGGACGGAAGGCTTCTCCGTTTCCGTCGTCGGAAGCGAAAAGGAGGCCGAGGACGCGATCCTGAAGGGCCGCTCCGAGGCGATACTCGTGATACTCCCCGAATACGGCGGGCAGCTCTGCAATAAGGACGCCTCCGGCATAATCAGGATAATCACCGCGCCCGGCTCGGTTTCTGCCGATCTGATCCGCGAAACGGTCTCCGGCAAGCTGATCGCAAGAAGATCGATGATAAACGCCGTTAAGCAGCTCGAGGCGGACGGCGTTCCCACCGACGGGTTCTACGGATACATCGAGGAATTCGACGCGCCCACGCTTTACAGGGTGACCACGGTAAACGGCTCCTCGGCGGAGCGGGCGGTATTCGGGCAGGGCTTCCCCGGTTACGAGGGGTTCGCCGCGCTCGCGCTGATGCTGCTTATGCTGACGGTCACAAAGCAACTCGCTTCAAAGGAATCGAGGCTTGTCAATAACAGGATGCTCGTGCTGGATCACGGCAGGGCGCTTGCGTTTGCGACCGATATAATTGCGGTATTCGGGCTTGCGCTGCTTTTGAGCCTGCTCGCCTTCATACTCGCGCCCGAAAAGAGCGCGGCGCTGATAATAGGGCTCGCCGCCTACTCGGTGCTGCTGACCGGGCTCTCGATACTGCTTTCAAGGCTCGGCGGCTCCGGAAGGATAGACGTCGCCTCCCCCTTTATCGCGCTCGTCACTTCAATACTCGGCGGCTGCTTTGTGGAGCTCGGAGGTTTCTCAAAGGCGTTCTCCATTATTTCAAAGTTCACTCCGCAGGGGCAGCTTATCTCTTCCGTGCGCGGCGCGTGGATATTCATACCCGTGCTGATCGCGGAGGGCCTGATCATGGCGGCCGCGGGCTTTGCCATAAGGAAAAAGCGCTGAAACGGGTGAGCCGTTTCAAAAAAAAGCTTGCATTATTTACGGCGTTAATGTATAATACCCTTTGCCGTGCTAAACGGGGAGTTGGCGGTGCCCTATACCTGCAATCCGCCGCAGCAGGGTCTAATCCCCGCCCCGAGGCAGACGTTTGTGAGGCAAGGAATCGATAAGGAGTATTGATGGCCGGGTCCTGTGCAACCGATCGCCGTGAACCATGTCAGGTCCTGACGGAAGCAGCATTAAGCGGAAAGTTCGGTGTGCCGCGGGTTTGCCTGACCGGAGCCGCCTGTCGGGATACCGCTCAGGAGCGATCTGTCGAAGGGTGGGTGCACGGCTTCTATTTTGAAAAAGAAACTTCGGTGTTTTTGCCGAAGTTTTTTCTTTTGCTTTTTTTTGCTTTTTTCCCCTGCCTTTTCCCCCGCGGAGCGACAATAAGGAACGCGGCATTGGCCTATATTCATCTTCAAAAAGGGGTGAAGGCAAATGGAAAGAACAGGCGTAAGAAAACCGCTTAAGGCCGCTTCCGCTCAAAGGTGCGCCTACAAAAAACACGATCTCCGTTTCAGCTTTGAAATGCTGCTGCCCAACGCCGCTCTGTTCATTATATCCGCGCTGCTGGGTTCATATTCGCCGTTTGAAGGAGTTTCGCCGTTTGGGGCGGCCTCGGTAATGGCGGCGTGGTATTCGGGCTTCGATCCCTACTCCGCGTGTTTGGGAGCGGCTATCGGATATCTTTTGAACCGCCAGCCGGTATGGACGGCCGCTTCGCTCGCCATGGGCGCGTGCATATTCATCATCAGTCGTAAAACGGAGCTTTTAAAGGTCTACCGGCTGCTCGCCGCTTTTGCAGCGGAGGCCGGAGCATTGATAATACTCGCCCCCATCGCGCGCGTAAGAGCGCTGCCGCTTATTGGCTCCGCTACGGTATCGGTATTCGCCGCGGTCGTGATAGGGCACGGTTTCAAGGCCTTCGAATCGCTGCCGGGATCAAGAGCGCCCGGAGATACCGATCTTTTGACGCTCTCCGCGCTCGCAGGGCTGATAGAGCTTTCCATGCGCAGCTTCACCGTGCTCGGGCAAAGCCCCGCCATGATATTCGCCGGGATCTGCTCGCTTTTTGCGGCGTACAGATTCGGCATCTCGGGCGTTTCCTTCGCCGTGACGGTCGGCGCGGGAAGGATACTCGCCTGCGGAGGGGATATGAATTTTATCGCCGTTCTCGCCGCTTCAACGCTCTTTGCCGCATCGCTGCGCTCGCTTACCAAGTGGGCCGCGCTGGCGGGTTTTGCGGCCGTCAGCGCCGTATTGAGGCTGATACTCGGCACTACCTGGACGCTGACCTGGTTCGAGCTGATCGTATGCTGCGCGGT
>JAEEGL014843459.1_pt1 | contig 10963 bp, 5 predicted proteins | sample 9134231 | NCBI WGS metagenome assembly JAEEGL01 (sample SAMN16246548, study PRJNA631951) | gut metagenome | biome: gut microbiome; feature: rumen; material: fiber-attached | host: Bos | place: Iran: Karaj | collected 2018-10 | reverse complement strand
GTTACTGACGGGAAGCCGGAAGAAAAGGTTCTAGAGATTTCAGAGTCTGTAATAGATATGTTGCACTTGGTATCAGTTTATAAAGGAGTTCCGGTGCCTAGTGTCATTTTTGATTCAACAGGTACAAAAAAAATAGCTGCTTTAGCGAGCTATGTTATAGAAGCTTTAGAAAACGGAAAGATACTTGTTATTGATGAGCTGGACAACAGTCTGCATTTTCAGTTGACAAGAGCAATAATTGCATTGTTTAATAATGAACTCAATGAAAAGGCACAATTAATTGTGACCGCTCATGATGTTTCATTGCTTGATTGTAAAACTCTTTTCAGAAAAGAACAGATATGGTTTACCTATAAAGATACTGATAACACTTATTTGTATTCTCTAGCCGAATTTACCGCAGAAAAGGACGGAGTAAGGGATACTTCAGACTTGATTGAAAAGTATAAGTCGGGAATATTTGGAGCGTTGCCTGATCCCGATCTGTTTAATTCTTTGCTGGAGGTACGTAAAAATGGCTAATTTACCTCCGATTGGATCTGCCCACAGAGTGTGTATTATTTGCGAAGGATATGAGGAAGAAGCATATATAAAACGATTATGCGAATTAAGCGTTTGGAGTAAAGTGTATTCTTTTATCCCAATCAATGCTAAAGGCGCTTCTAATATACCGGCAAGGTTTGAGGATGCTTTCTATAACAATAAATATGAGATTGTATTGATTTTTTGCGATACAGATAAAGCGCCATATAGAGAATATTCTTTTACGAAATCAAAAATTAATAAGTTTCTCGGTAAACAAAAAGCTGATGAAAAATTGATAATATATGCTAACCCTTGTTCGATGCAAATCATTCTTCTTCATTTTGGAGAAGTTGTATTAAGAAATCAGGGTAAGAAAACTAATGCTGATGTTATTGAGACTTATACCGGCGTGAAGGATTATGATGCACACCAGGATCAAATCGACGCACTTCTCAGATGTGTGTATAAGCGTACTTATTCGCAAATGCGGAAACGAGTTTCGAAAATAAATAATCAAGATACCGTTTCCGGAAGCAGTAATATTATTCGATTTATTGAGTATTTTGAGTCAGATAACACAAAATGGATAAAAGAGATTAATACATATCTGAATCGAGAATAAGATAAAAGAGTGAACACGGAGGGCTGGCTTTTCTCTCCGTGTTTATCATAAATAGAAGTCGTTGATTTGAGAATAATAGTACCTTTATTTTTTTGCTTGAAAAAGGAAGACTAAAATGATAATTGAAAAGATACATATCAAAGGGTTCAGAAACTTTAAGGATGCAGAGATTCATTTACAAAAGAAATCATTGGTGATAGGGGCAAATGACGTCGGAAAAACGAACCTCATTTATGCACTGAGACTATTATTTGATAAGTCGCTAAGTGAACGAGATTTAGAATTGTCGGAAAGCGACTATTACGCATATTCTCTCACAAGTACCATTGAGATTACTGTTTGGATGTGCGAGGTTGAAGAGGAGTGTTTGTTGAGCGAGTTTGCCGGATCTGTCAAAGATGGAAAACTAATTATACGTTATACTAATCAAAAGGGCGGATCATATCAAATATTTACAGGCTTTGATGAGAGCATTCTATCAGAACTATCAACAAGGAAGTATTTAAGAAGATTAAATATGCAATATGTTGATACGAACAGAAATCTAATGGCGTTTCTAGGACGTGAGAGAGTTAAAATGCTCCAGATTTCAAAGGAAAAATTGACAGATGAGCAAAAAAACGATGATCAACAAAAGATAGAAGCGATTCAGGAAAGTTTGGATAATATAAACAATGATATCGGTTCGCTTAATTATATTGCTTCGTCTTTAAGTGATGTTAATCATGAATTGCAATCTTTATCAATCCATAACGAAGGACAAACAGTTGCTTTTGTAGCCGGGGACAGTAAAGCGGAGAAGTTGTTGGATAATTTGGTTTTGTCATATTCCGCAGAAGAGAGTTCATTGGCTATTGGAGGAGATGGCAGGAAAAATCAGATTTTTCTTGCCACTTGGATGGCAAAACAACACGCGGAAGAAAACATTGATCATGTAACATTTTATGCTATTGAAGAACCTGAAGCTCATCTTCATCCGCACCAACAGCGAAAGCTGTCATCTTATATTCAAAACAAATTGGATTCTCAGGTCATTGTAACTTCACATTCTCCGCACATTGCCTCAAGATTCGATCCTTCAAATCTTATAAGATTATACTCTGAGAATAAACAATCTCTGGCTGCTTCTGGCGGATGCAGCGAGTTGTTGAGGCAAGTAATAAATGATTTTGGACATAGATTAAATGTTTTGTCTGCCGAGACATTCTTCTCTGATGGTGTGTTTCTTGTTGAAGGCACATCAGAAGTGATGCTGTATACTGCGTTGGCAGATGAAATTGGGGTTGACTTGGATAGGTACAATATATCCGTATTATCTGTTGAAGGAATAGGATTCAAACCCTATATAGCTGTTTGTAATGCGCTTAATATTCCTTGGGCATTGAGAACTGACAATGATGTTTTCTCGAAAACTATTTCCGAACATAAATATGAGTATTATTCCGGAATAACTAGGGTAATGGGAATTGTTAAGGATGCAGGTATAGTGGATGATGATTTGGCGGAATATTGGGGAATCAATGAGAAGAACAATAGTTGGCTTTACGGAACGGATATTCCGGAGAATTCTTTATTGTTGAACAACGACATTAGAAATAAAGTTGGAAAACATGGTTTATATATGTCAGACAAAGATTTAGAAAGCGATCTTGCGAATAGCCCAATTGTAGATTGTTTATTTGATTATTACAAAGAGTCGAATAAGAAGAGTCTTATAGAAAAAATGAAAGAAAGAAAAGCGGAAAGAATGTATGATTTTTTATGTAATAACCGCGGATGTCTTTCAAGATTGCGTGATAGTGATTTTATTATGCCATTGGATTATTTGGTGGGAAAAGTTACGGAAAGGACAAAACCATAATGATAAATGAGCCTACGGATGAACAAAAATCGGTTATTAATACCGATAGTAATATTGTTGTTACAGCTAGGCCCGGTTCAGGGAAGACATATACAATCGTAGAAAAAATAGCATACATATTACCTCAATTACCCGAGTATAAAGGCGTGATTGCTATTTCTTTTACAAATAAGGCGAGCGATGAGCTGCGTATACGTTGTAAAAAAAGGTGTGAAAAGACAAAGCAATCGTTTTTCGGTACTATTGATAAGTTCTATATCTCACAAATAATAATACCGTTTGCAAGCCATATTACCGGAAAATTGCCCGATTATGAAGTCGTTTCAGAGGTTACGAACGATAAGTATTCAGAGCTTGAAAAAGTGCATGATCCGATAACTGAAAATGAGGAAAAACTATTATTAGAAGCATTGTCTGAAGGTCTCATTTTCTTGCATCTAACTGGCGAGACTGCATTATTGGTTATCAATAGAGCACAAGGAGCTTTAAAATATCTTAAAGCAAAGTATTCACATATTGTTATTGATGAATATCAAGACTGTGGCAAGATCCAACATTCTATTTTCACTATGTTGGTTCAGAATGGTATTATCGGTATTGCCGTGGGGGATATTAATCAAGCTATTTATGGCTTCAGTAATAGATTTCCTAGATACTTAATTGCGTTAATAGGTACAAGCGGTTTTTCTCATTTCCAATTAAACAAAAACCATCGCTGCCATGATGGGATTTCTGAGTATTCTTTATGTTTGTTCAACGCGTCAACCCATATTCCAGAAGAAAAAAGAGTATTTAAGGTTAGCGTTGAAGGAAATGAACGAAATATAGCTCTTGCCATTGATTCGAAGCTAGATGAAATAAAAAAGAAATACGGTATTATTAACAATAATCAATGTGCAATTCTCTGTAGAAGTAATATTAGCGTATCTAAAATAAGCGAAAACCTTAGTACTCCGCATAAGATATTTTCAGATACTGATCTTGACAAAGATAATTCGGAATGGGGAAGGTTTTTTAACTATGTTCTTATTTCTCGGTTTAAAGACGGATACTATGCCGTTGACTTATCGCAGGAATTATTCTCGGAAGAATATGAGTCAGGTAAATACTTAAAAGCATTAAATATGGTTCAAAGTATTTTTTCTTGTGCGGCTGATGAATTGGAGTCTGTAGAATCAGAGATTATTAATTTGGCGAAATTGGTATACCCTGAAAACGAAAACGATGAAGCAATTAATAAACTCCAAAAAATCCTAAAAGATAAGACATTATTACAGAACTATTATCCTCCGGCAGATAACGAGATCAACATTATGACCTTGCATAAATCAAAGGGTCTTGAATTCAGTATTGTTTTCCATCTTGACCTATATAGGTGGGTTTTTCCGAACGAATATGCAAGTGATGAAGATAAAACTCAAGACTTGAACTTGCACTATGTAGGAGTCACCAGAGCTAAAGAAGCATGTTACATAATCAATGGGACAAGCAGGTACAGGATAAAACAAAAAGATTACATTGATGCTATGCCGTCGCCTTTTTTGGATTTGCCGGGATTGGAAGAGAGAAGTATTACCGAAAGGTGGTAATCTCTTTTGCTTGTTGTGTTTTTTTATAAACTGGAAAATTGATAATCACTGATTTGCTGAAAGAGTTTTTTAACTGACCTCTTTATAATACTAAATAAAAAATAACATAATACTGAACTGACAATAAAACAAGATTCTGATGCTGTTGATCTGTAGGAAAAAGACGGTTTGAAAGCGTACATATGCGAATTATCTATCGTTTAACACTAATATATATAATGCCAGCAAAAAAGACATCGCAAGCATATTCGTCTATATGAGTATGCTTGCGATAAGAGTCTATATACTATTAAAATAAATGATTTAGCAGGAAATAAGTAAGAGGATTAATAACTAGACGGCGTATTATTCAGTATGCTTTATATTATAGTAATTGCATATGGAAAACTACTCTCGTATTTATGCTGATACTCGTCAGCAACATATATGTTCATCTTTTTGAATCTGTTGTATATAAAAGAGGTTTAGTTTTGTGTTGTCTGAGTAAAAGACAAATCTGTAACATGGATTATGGTAAATGAATAATCCATTTCATCATTTTCTTCCTCAGTAAATCCATAGTATTTGTTGCCATAAATAGCGGCATACTATCTACAGAATGAATTTGCAAAACAGTGGATAATATCTCTTTTTGATTTGTTAATACAATTTGGAGTGTTTGCCCATAAAGCAGCAATATTTTCACACTTGACAAAACGATTCATTTGTGAGAATACCTCCGTTAGCTATAATCAGATTTTTTAGATCTTTATCTTCGATTTCCGCTCCAGAAAAATCACACCCAACAATACAGACCTCTGGTATTACAGGAAGGCTAAAACATGGTTCAATTGAATTAAGATTATTATCGGATAGGTCCCATATTTTTACAGTTCCATCGCTTGAAGAAGTAGAAATATAGAACTTGTTATTGATGTTTGGGCTTGAACTAACGTTCCAAACAAAACCTTTATGTGCATTTGATTTGTATATAAATTTCATGTTTGATAATTTCCAGAATCCAACAGTAGAATCAGAAGATCCTCCGATTACATATAAGTTGTTATTTGAAATACTAGCGCCATATATAAAATCATTATGCATTTTTGGAAAAGTTTTTATTGTTTTTTTAATTGATTTATTATTAAAATCAAAGCTTCGCGATTTTATGGTACCATCATTTGAAGAAGAAATAATTGCTTTTCCATTATTAGACCAACAAACTGTTCTAATTGGCAATAAATGACCACTATTATACTTGTGAAAGTAATTGTTTTTTAAATTCCATAAAATAATATAGTCGTCATTGCCTCCGCTTATTACATAATTCCCATATGCTGTTAAGCTATATACTCGTTGCGAATGCTCTTTTTTTATAATAATGTTTTTAAAACCATCTCCGCGCATAAATACTAATGATCCATCATCTCCCCCGCTAATAATTGTATTATTCTTTAGCCATATAACTGTATTTATAGGTTCTTTGTTTTTGAAAATAGTTTTAGGTTTTAACTGGGTGATAGTTTTCCCAGACCATATAATAATACTGTTGTCATCCGATCCGGATACAATTGAAGAGCTATCGGGCGCCCAATTGAGACATTTTATGCTGTCAGAATGCTTTTTTAGAACAGCCAAACAACGCACAGTAAATGGGTCCCATATCCTAATGGCGTGGTCGTCATAACCAACTGCCAACCATTTTCCGTTCGGCGACCAACTAGAACACCTAGCCGCTTTACAGCATCTTTGGCCAACCATTTCGAAAATTATTCTCCGATTCGTTTCTTCGTTCCTATCAATTTCAATACAGCATACTGTACCATCTCTTGAACCACAGATAATCTTTTTACAAGTTTTATTCCAGGTTGCAGCTATTATTTTGTTGGTTTCACTATAAGGGTAGTTACCAATCTCATCAATTTGCAGTTCATCGTTTACATTAAATGTATTGAAGATACTCAAATTATTGTTATCAAATATGGCTAAATAATCTAAGGAATTAACACTTGCAGAAGCTATACACGATATATCCTCCCCTTTGAAATCTTTGATGAATGTAAGGTTAACACTATAATTATCGTCTTGTATTAAATAATTAATTTTATAGTAATATATTACTGTAGAAGTAGAAACTATAAGATAGCTCCCATTTTGAAGCCAGTTAATTGATGTTATTGGACTATTTAATTGTTCTTCAAAAAGGCAATTACCACTTTCCGACCAAATGCAAAATAGTCCATCATCGGCACCGCTTGCAATGACAGAAATATTGTCACATTCCAGCCATTTTAAATGTCGCACATTCTTTTTATGTTTGTGATCGAAATTGATTGTTTTACCATCATCAAATAGTTTTATTCTTCCACTACCATCACCGCAGATTATTCTCAACCCTTTTTTGTCCCATTGCAAAGATCTTATCCAATCAGAACACTGACCTATTATTTTTGGAGTCCATATTGTATTCGTCTCGTCAGGATCCATACTTGTTTTTTCTCGTGTCCAGCAGATAATTTGTCCGTCATCTCCAGCACTAGCAATTACATTTTCATTTATGGGGGAACAAAGCGCGCATCTAGTATAATGCTTATGCGGCCCGTCTAAAACTCCAATTAATTGATGATCTGGATCGTGTATTCGTATTGTATGGTCATGTGATGCACTAATATAATACTTGTCATCAACACTCCAAGATGTAGAAGTTACAGTATCTGAATGTCCATTGCCGAAGAATGTATTGTGCCCTATTTTTGTATCTATAAAATGCATTTTACTTTCTTCAGTAAGTTTGAATGTGCTTAAGGAAATATTCCTTAAATCAACACCGCAAAAATTAATTTTGGAAATATTATTCCCATATGCTTTTTTGTAAATATTTAACATTTTACTTGTAAACTTATAGTTTTCAGAATCTTTTTGGTATTCAAAACTCCAAATTTTCTCCCATATACTGGCCTCTCCATTCTTATTATTTTCTGTTAGCAATAAATCACATATAAATTCTGTAACATATGGGTCAAAATCATTTTTCCATTCGTCAGGCATAGTTGATGAGTTTTCAGCAACTTGTATAATGTGAATTGCAGCAAAGCAATCTCTAAAGTGCTGATGAACAAGTTGAATTGTTTCACATCTTAATCTAAACAAACCATAGTTTTTTGTGAGCAAGTTGTAAAAATGTAGTTCTTCAATTTGTGTTTCTTCGCTTTCGTCAATTGCTTTAACTATAACACTTGGTAATGAATTATTTAACATCAGCTTATTATAATAAGAACTTGCTTCTGATATGTATTCTTTGAATTCAGTTGTGCTTATGCTAAAAAGATTGTTTAATACCATTTTATAACAAATGAATGGAGCAAAAAAATGAATAGAAATAATACTCTCGAGTGATGTGTGAATATCTGCTTTGCATAATTCACTTTGAAGATAATTCCAGATAATACTACCACCATTTTTTACTTTTCTCCAATTTGCATAATCACTATTGTGAGAAACTCTTACTAACTCACTTCGAGTGTATAACATAAGCATTAATGGCGTATCAATTATTTTTCTTAGCTTATTTGATTTATCAGGAATTGCAACATTAGCATCTTTTAAATAATTAATAATTGTTTTTTCAGATAATGGGTCTATCGAAACTTGATTTAAGTTCTTTAGTCTAAGTTTGTTATTTATATCGTAACGGGATGTTATTATTATTTGTATACCCTGTTTTTTTGCCCATTTGGTCCTTACTTCTCGTACAATACTTTCTGCTTTAGTAGTAGAAACCTCATTAAGACCGTCTAACAATAGAATTATACTTGGGGAATTATTCCATGGCTTATTGCAAATCTGTAATAGTATATCAAAAGCTCCAAATATCGAATAAAGAGTAGTTTCTTTGATATATTCTGATATGTATTCATGAGACAAGTCATTTGGAGATACTGGGAGATCTCTCAATGGAATATAAATAGCCGGTACAGGATATTTTAGGTTGAACAGTGCGACAGTTTTTCCAATTCCACCTATTCCAGTAATTGTAATATGATTTTGAGCAGTTGTATTCCACATTTCGTTTAAAAAGCTAGAAATCGGAATATGCGTTCTGTCCTTATTTATAGTTGAGGTGATTGATTGCTCAATCATGTTTCCTTTGGGCAATAATTCTTCAGAAAACAATAGGTTATCAAGACTTGGATTGCGTCTTCGTTCATCTTCAAATGATTTTTTTAAAATACCAATTAGTTTTTCAGGAGTTATTACTTCGGAAAACTCTTTCTTTATTTTTGACAATTCATTCCATAATTTATCAATGTTATCTTTATTATAAGAATTATTACATTGATTATAGTAATCAGATAATTCAGGAAAACTGAGAATAATAATATTAAACGATTTAAAAAATGTTTCATTTAAAAGTTTTATATCATTACCATATACATTCATTTCAAAAAACACATTATCATCTATAGATTCAATCATAATAGTTTCTTCAATTTCTTTCTCGGTCAGATCATATATATCTTTATTTGATACCCTTGCTTTCAAATAAGGTTGCAAAAAAAACGCCGCCGTACGCATAGTATCCGCTGTCGCATTATTCTTAATTGACTCAAGTGTTTTTTTCACACATTCATTTAAATCACATTTGAGTTTTTTGCGCATCTTTGACTCATATTTTGATAATGGTTGATTAGATTCTATTATCTCGGATATTATAGCAGTAAAAGGTTCAACTAGCGATACAGCTGGATATAGCACAGCTGCTATTGCCAGTCCCATTTTGAAAACATTTTTGAATGCTTTTTTAATTTTACTCATAATATCTAACCACCTAAAATATCCGGGATTGTTCATCACAATTCGCTTAATATATTTACTATAGCATAATATATGGAGAAAAACAATACATCCAATACAGGAATAAATCAAAATAATGAAAGTATGCAGTATTCTTTTGAAAAGAACTACCGATAAAGCCACAAGTCATTCGCTACCGAAATGATAGTACAAAGAAAAATGATAGTACAAAGAAAAGAGATTATTTAGATAATGCATATTGAAAATATATCAAAATAATGATATAATAATCGCACAAGTACAGTGGTTTTTTACCAATTCGAATAGGACAATAAATGAAAGAGAATGTTTTAACCGCATTTAAAAAAGAATTAGGGTACATCAACGCTACTAATCAATACGTGGAATTAGCGGTTAGGATAATGGAAAAAGATTATAAGCAGAATATTGAAATAGACTTACATGGACTCGCTAAAACAATGAATTTAAATGTTTCTAAACTTAGTGAGGATTATAGGCTCCGAATCAGTAAGAGTTATATTGTTAGTGTTTATTCTTGTTTTGAGAACTTTCTTAAGACTTTTAAAAGTCTTCCAGGTTCACCTACTAATGTATCAAATAAGAGCAAAAAAAACGAATCAAGCTGGTTAGAATGGACATTGGAAATCGTTGCGCCTCAAGTTGGGAAAGAAATAGAAAACGATATTGCTATATGCGAGTATTATCGTTTAGTAAGAAATGGAATTGTTCATTGTCAAGATTCATCTAGCGCAATACGGGCAAAACGATCAATTATTAGGACCGATTTGAATCCAAGGCTTGAAGCACCTAATGAGATAAAATCATTATCTTTTGATGATCAAGTGCTTTTTTCAAGAGCGGCGTATAATGTTTCAATGTTTGTTTTTAATAACAGTTGGTATGATATAGATGTTGTTATCAAATATCTAAAGGATGAATTGGCAGATTTGATAAGGCCTCTTCAAGAACCTTGTTCACATAATAGAGCAATAAAAAGAGTTAACCGTTTTATTAATGGACTATATCCCAAGCATGTAGAGGTTCATAACTGGGAGAAGATAAATGGTTTACTGGCCTAATTGTTTAATGAGGTATTAGCTTAATGGTAAAGCATCCCCCTTCATAAGTACATTGCTATTTGGAATGAACTATTTGGAATGTATTTATGAAGGGGACGATCAAGGTTCGAACCCTTGGTACCTCACCAAGCTTTCTATGATTGTTATGCTGTAATAATTAAAATAAATAATGAAGTCCTTACAACAAAACATGTTGTAAATCGAACGTATTTCTCAGGAAAACTCAGTAAATCACAGAAAGGTGAAATATGGAATCCCTTATTAATAGTAGACTATTGTACTTTATAGTACTCTACGGTAATCGGCCTGACCTTTTCCCCACTATGAAGCCCGTCGATCAGCCGAAGAAGGAAGAAAAAGCGGAAAAGAAGCCGGCGGACTTCGAATGCGCCTGCAATACCTGTCCTTCCGAGGAGGCATGCAAGGCGGCGCAGGAAGCTTCTCCCGCCGCACCCGCGATCGAAGGCGCCCCGATCATTTCGGCGGAAAAACC
>JAEEGL013818333.1_pt1 | contig 10963 bp, 6 predicted proteins | sample 9134231 | NCBI WGS metagenome assembly JAEEGL01 (sample SAMN16246548, study PRJNA631951) | gut metagenome | biome: gut microbiome; feature: rumen; material: fiber-attached | host: Bos | place: Iran: Karaj | collected 2018-10 | reverse complement strand
GTAATTGGTTTGAGTACCATCCTTGTATGCTTGAGAATTTGGATTTACAACAGAACCAGAACTACCAGCAATCTTACTGACAGTAAAGTCTACATAACTGGTTTTGGTTACACCACCATCAGTGAAACTGGCTGTTATCCTTGTTGTTCCGGCCTTTATACCTGTTATAGTTTTTGCCCTATATTTATTTTGTGTTTATGTTTTTTTATCCTTATATGTATTTATGGTTTTAGAACCATTTTATTATACAATTGTTATTATTGTTGTATCACCAACTACAATTCTGTTTCCACTTGATGCATTGACAACCAAACTACCAGTAACATCCTTTGATGATCCAGATGTATATGTTGCACTTACTGAACAAGTGGTTGTTGTATTATAATTTATAGGATTATTTGCAACAGACAAACTTATTGATTCAAGAGCATTTGCATTCTGGGTACAAGTCTGTGTACTTGATTTTGTACTTGAAGTTACTGTACCTCCCGCACTATATGATGATGCATGTGTATATGTAACAACAAGAGTACCTGTTACATTTGCAGAAGACCTTGCTGCTCCAGCGGTTGTACCCCTTGATGTTGCAGTCAATACACCTGTTGATGAATTCACAGCAGTAAATCCATTCTGTGATGAAGCAAGTGTATAAGACCTGGAATATGATGAACTACCTCCAAATGAAGGTGAAGTACTTGCATCAAATGCTGTACTTCCACTTGAGAAGGTATATAATGCACCTCCTGACAATGAAGGTGATGCACTTGTTGCACCAGCCCCAATATTTGCATAACTGAAATGAGTATCATCTGTATTACTACTACTTTTTGGTGTAATTGCAGTAACATAATTACCTGCCTGATAAACAGTACAAGTGGTTGTACTACTCTTACCATTTGCACTGTATGTACCTGTAACAGTCTTTACAGATGTCTGGTTTGATATAGTTGTACCCTTTGAACTAACAGAACCATTACCACTGATAGATATTGCAGGACTTGAAATAGTCAATGATGTATATGATGATGCAGTTGCACCTGATGTATAAACAGCCTTTGCATTCTGCTTACAAGTACCACTCCAGGTTATTGTTGCCTTACCACCATGGGCAGGAACAACAGAAGCACTGATTGTTAAACCAGTTGGGTTCTGATAATCAGTGTAACCTGTAACCTGGTTTGCAGCCCTGTATGCACTATTACCAGTTGAAAAAGTATCAGTATAACCTCCTGAACCTGTAAATGTTAATGTGAGAGGGTTTATAGTTACACTTGCCCTGTTGGTTGCAGTTGTGCCTAAAGTACTTAAACTGGTACTGTTTCCTGACCACACACCATTAATATAATCTGCATCAAACCATCCAGAAGTATAATATACTGACTGTCTTGCACTATCAAACACATAAGAACTATCTAATGACCATTCAAGTTTGAAATAATTTTCAATATTTGATGTTGAAAGAGTAAGTGCAGTAACAGGTAAATCTGCATATTGAACCAATGATACTTCTGATTTTGATGCAATAGTTGAATTATTAAATATATATTCTATTGGGTCATAATGATCTATTCCATTGGTAACACTTGCTGATGTCGATGCATATTTACTAGAAGAACCAGCATTTGTTGCCTTAATGGTAACAGTATCAGTACCTATATAATCTGCCATCCAATCGTGGGTTATGGTTGTACCTGTCAATGTAAACCTGCTGTTACCATTGGTGGTCATAGATAAATTCACACTACCTGCCTGTGTACCAGTATGAGACTGAACATAACCAGATGCCCATTTTTGATACCATTGTGTATTATTTGTCACAGATGCGGTTACTGTTGCACTACCACCATCATAATATCCATAACTTCCATCTTCCACAAACCTACCAGCAACCATTCCAGAACCAATACTTACAGTAGGTGTACCATATGATGATATATTAATACCTTGTGTTGTACATGCTGCTGTTGTATATTGTGTTGAACCTTCTGTGTCAACAGTACATCTCACATAACATGTCTTTGACCCCGTATAGTTTCCTGTACCTGTCACTGTTATTGTAAGATCACCAGCACTAACATATGTGACAAGACCAGCAGAAGATACAGTTGCCCTGCTTGTATTACTTGATGTAAAACTAACTGTTGCACCTGATGGAGATACTGTAATAGTAAATGTATTATATCCAGACCTATCATAAATCACCTTTCTTGATGATGATGATGTCGAAGGTGATATTGATGATATTGATAATCTTCCAATTGCTTTTGATGATAAACTGATAGCAGTATTGATCGAACTATAGTTTCCAGAATCTGCCGGACCATATGTACTTGTATCAGAAACATATACATAATACCAAACATAATATGTACCAGCATCAGTCTGACTTGGGACAGATGTTGACCATCCAGTTCCGTTATTCCAACTTGGTGTGGATGATGATGTAGATGAATAATAATACAATGTACCTCCGGTTGATACAGTACCTGCATTCACAAGAGCCTGTGAATTACCATTATATGTAAGTGTACCGGATACCAATGTAGGAGCAGTACCTGTTATCTGTATCTTCTTGGTTATTGTTACACTTGCGGTAGGTGTACTTGAATTACCAAGAGATGTGTAATTACCAGTATCAGTAGGAACAAAATACACATATATTGTTGATGTACCGCCTGATGTCGAAGTAAGTGTTGTCTGTGTGCCGGCGCTTACACTCTTTGTGTTTGTCATTGAAGAACTTGATGTTCCCCAATAAACTGTACCGGCAGTAGATACAGTTACCTTTGCTGTTTCTGCCGGGTCTGCCACCAAAGTAAGGGTTGGTACTGACTTACCACTCTGTGTGAATGTGTAGTCTTTTTGAATTCCATTTATTTTGAATCTTATTACAGCACCATTTGTTACCGGATTTGTTGAATTGTTTGCAGGAGCTGATAAAATATATCCATAACCATATGTACCAGCATTGTCTTTGGTAAGAGTCCAACCAGTTGCATATGATTGTCTTGTACAAATCAATGTATCCACTGTTGTGTTTGAACTTGTCGCACCTGATGTGTAAGAGAACTCTTCTGAAACTGACACATTAGATTTATTTAATATTATAGTTCCGCCTGCTGCCGGGAAGTTTGTAGAACCATTATACCAACAGTCTCCACTTGTCCTTGTTTTTACATTTGCTTCTCTAGTTAAACTGAAATCACCAGTATCCAAAGGTACTTCAATTTCAGAATAACCATAGGGTTCAAATATAAGTGACATATTTGATGGATCCACAAAAGTATATCCAGTTTCTGTTGTTCCTAATGAATTTCCAGAAATACTTCCACTCCAGGATTTATTGGTTATCTCTGTCCAATATATTGTATATGGATCTGATGAATAATAATATGATTGTATTGCTGTTACATAAACTGTTACATAATCTTCAATATTATTACCATTTACTGTATAAGCTGATGCTGGAAGATTGTGATAAATATACTCTGTACTTCCTGGTTCAGGATCATCAACCTTTCCTTCAAAGAACATTGGTATAACCTCAATATCACCAGTATCCACTACAACATCAGTGTCAACTACAACATCAGTATCTACTACTGCCCCATCATATACAACATCCCAATATATATCACCATTAGTATCCTCCACTGCCATTGCATAACATCCTGCATATGTAAAAGTCTCATCAAAACAAGCTCCACTACTATCAACAAGATAAACAGTATCCCAAATAATAGTATCTGCTGCAATGGTTATTGTAATTGATTTTGTTTCAGTTACACTATAATAATTTCCCGAATTAGGTGAAGTGACTGTAATGGTAACACCATAAGTTCCCGCTGCTGTATTTGCAGGAATGGTGAGATATCTACCATTTGAAGAAATACTCCATCTTGATGTAGTAAAATTTAATGTACCACCAGATAAACAGGAAGAACTACTTGCAATATACACCTGTTGTGAACTTGATGAAGTATAACAGGTATTATTATATGGAGAATAATATATTGTATTTTTAGATTTTGTGGTAATAGTAATCCTACCAAATGAAGGATTTGGACTTAAATTACTACCATCTGTTCTGAAATAGAAATATATGGTTTGATTATATGTAGGAGTATAAGTATAGGTCTGTGTTACACCATTACCTGAACATCTTGCATCACCAACACTAAAAGAATTAATAGTTGTTAATCTTGTATGAGATATTATAATACCATCATAGTTCCCCTCTGATGTTGTGTACATTGTGAATGTGTACTGTGTATCTTTACTCAAAGAATACATCTTTTCCATCCCTGGATAATTTGTAATGTTAGCAATGTTATGAGCATTTGCATTAAACTCAAACACACCACTACCCCTTGAAAGCCAAGAATTATAATCTTCAGGTACAGTATATGCTGAATATACAGCAACCCCTACACCATAGACACCACCATCAGCACCAAATCCAGTAGGACAGTCAAATGTAGACCAATGATCAAATTCCCATACTTTTGTTCCTAATGGTAAATAATTACCTTGAATATTATATGTTGAAGATGCATTGTGCAATACTGTATTATTTAAAGAACCTTCATCACCTGTATATACAGATGATGAATTAAGATAGTATACAACATATGGTGAACCATCTACTGTTATTGTTTGGTCCCAATAACCACCACCAATATTATCTGTGTAAAAATAGTTATTTCCATCATATGGCGATGATTGATATGTTGGTGATGTCCTACGCTGTAAATATTTTGGACAAGAGTTTCCACTTCCCCATGCATCAAGATTAATACCTGAACCATCCCAAGGTACTGCTATATAAAGATCCATATCTTCTTATTTTTTAAATATTACTTAATCTTGTTTCTATAAGACCAATCTCATCATATACACATTTTGCTGATGGATAATGATTGTCATCTGAACTTGAATTGATACTGGTGACAAGCATACTCTTATCCTGGAATTCAGTTGCGGCCTTGCCTCCTAATGTGACAGCATCAATAGGATGATTCTGACCATCACCTAAATTGATGTAAGAAATGGTTTCTATCTCATTTGCCATATTATTAGATTTTTATTTTATTCTACCTATATATGTATTTATGATTTTGACCATCTGTCAAATATCATTAAAAATATCTGAAAACTACTTTGTTTTTGTTATTTTTAGTGTATGAATAACATACCGATAGAATTAAAGAATGGATACATACTCATCCAGGATGTGAAGAATGAGACTGTCACCCAGTCAGGGATTTACATTCCGAACGAGCAGTACAACAGGTTTGCAAGGGTGATGAAATCATATGAGGGTTCTTCCCTGAAAGAAGGTGATATAATCATCAAACCCATAGGGCGCTCCACCCCAATCAAGATAGACGGGGTGAAGTATGACTGCATCAAGGAAGGATTCATATTCGCCAAGCTGATAGAAGATGAAGATTAAACTCACAGAACAGGAAATTACCGACATCAGGGACATCATTGAACAATACAGGAATGTCTCCGGTGAGTTGTATTCATACCAGGACAAGGCAAAGGAGATCCAGGAGAAGGTCACTGAACTTGAATCTCAAATGAAGAAGATAAAAGATAAGGAAGACAAGTTGATGGAAGAACTCCATTCCAAGTATGGAAAGTTCGGGATCCAGGACATTTATGATACATTGAATGGCTGATAATGTAAACACCACACTGGAGAACATAAAAGATAAACTCCAGATTATACTCAACAGGAAGTTTGCCAATGACAGTTACATCAAGAGAAAAATTGATGTATATCATGACAGACTTAACTGTTGCTGTCCATATTGTGGAGATTCCAGGACTGACATAAGGAAGAAGAGAGGAAATTTATATCTTGACTCGATGAGGTTCCATTGTTTCAACTGCGGTCACTCCACAGGTATCAACAAACTTCTTTCTGACTTTGACGAGGAACTGTCCAATGAGGATAAGATTGTTGTCCATGAAATCCAGCAGAACTCCAAGAAATTTGAAAGAAGGGTGTCGGGAAGTCAGTCATCTATGTCCATGACCCTCCTTGAAAGACTGGCAATCCCGAAGATGATACTGTTCAAGCAACTGGGTATCATCTCACCATACAAGAATGAAAGGGCATCATCCTATCTGAAATCCAGGATGATAGACATAAGGGACTGGAAGTATTTTGCATATGATGAGAAAGGTGATGAACTATATATTATGAACATCACACCATCTGACAGGGTGATAGGATACCAGGTGAGACAACTCAATCCCAAGTCAAACAAACAACGATATTTGTCCAGCAGACTGACCAAAATCTATTCTGATGTGTTCAGCAAGGACATCAACGGGATTGTGGAGAGACTCCTTCTGAAAGAACCCCTGGGTCAGAAATACATAGAGGAGGAAGATGGTATAGAGAACATTGTCGCACACCTGGACAGACTTTCAGGGATTTTCAATATTATGAATGTAGACCTGACCAAACCTCTCACCATCCTTGAGGGTCCGATAGATTCCCTTGCGGTCGCGAACTCAATTGCCTTACAGAGTGCGGCAAAGCATCTTGACGGGTTCTTTGATGAGATAGAGACTGTGAGGTATATATTCGACAATGACAAGACCGGAAGGGAGATGACATTGAAGAAATTGAAGGAACACAGGACAGTCTTCCTCTGGGGAAAGTATTTGGATATGATAAATTCAAAAGTGAAGGTTAAGGACTTGAATGACCTGCAAAAGACAAACCAGTTCAACAGAGACATCTTGGAACAATGCTTCACGGATGATGAGTTTGATGCAATGTATATATAGAAAAAGAGAGAACTTGATGTTCTCTCTTTTTGTTTTTTATTATTCTACTTCTTTACGCTTTGGTGCTTTGGCCTTTCCATAAAAAAGGATTTCATCACCTTTAATTCTCCAAGGGAAGAACTTTCTCATCTTTTCCTTGATGCGTTCAAGAGAATCTTCTGGCCAAGGATCCTTTGCTCTATTTTCATACCTATCTATATCATCATATAAATCAGATTGTGGATATGCGGCATTGATTGTATACATTGTTTCAATGAACTTTGTTGTACCATACAATCCATCAAAGAATTCATCTCCAATAAATCTTACAAATTTAATGGCATACTCAATGTCACCATGGAAGTTTATACCGATCCAGGCTGCGATGTTTGCTAGTTTTTCATCTGTAAGAGCATCCTTGTTATCACCAAACTCATCTTTGATTCCAGTGATCACACTGTCAATTACAGTATTTGCCCTTACTGAATCATTTATGTCTTCATCTTTAAGTTTTATGAATGTAGGATCATCCATGATTAAGTTAATGTCAACCCTGTTCTTGTGCTGTTCAAACCAATCAAGGAATACTGGGAGGAGGTTTGGATCCATAGAACCTTCACAAGCACTCCTAAGCTGTTTTTCTGTCATTTTCAATATATTATTAATCCCCTCTTCTGTCATTTTATCCTTGATCCTATTGATAATCTTATCCCACATACGTGGAGAAAGAGATAATCCTGATTGATTTGAATCTACACCAAGATTAGTTTTTGATACCTGTGAAATCCATCTTGGATATTCCTCTCTATCATCACCTAATTTGATTCTTGAACTCTTTTCAAAGATGAAGTCAAAGAGAATGTCAATCTTACCAAAATCTTCCTCTTTCCATGACTTCCTTTCATAGTTCATCCAAGATTCGGGATCAGGAATAAGAAGGCACTTTATGGCAAAACGTTCTGCTTCAGCAGGTTCATCCATCCAGTCATTCCAGGTGTCAGCAACCTTTTTACTATCACAAGGTCTATTTGAACAAGCGATGATAGCCCACTTTGAACCAAGTTTCCATCCTTCAAGTTCTCTTTCAAAAAGGAAGTTCATAAGTTCATGGAAGATATCAGGTTCTGCCCTGAGAAGTTCATCCAAGAAAATGATACCACCATTACCAACCTTTATTGTTTTTCCATCATCATCAGTGTAAACACCACTGTTTGCCATATCCCTCTGGATCTCATCATATTCTCCTCCAACTGGTCTATATGCTGGAAACCAAGATTTTGGCACATCAGTTACCTTGAATTGATTAATACCTCCAAGTTTTCTCTTTAATCTTTCATTCTCTTCTGGGGAAAGTGAATCTATGTACTTGGCTGCAGTTGGAAATGTCTTTTCATCATCCTGTATGCCAGTAATAATATCTACTGCCCTTGGAGGTGTAGGCATAAGCAAATCACCTGACTTAAGTCGACCACAGTTGATTTTTATGAGTGAAATCATCTTTGAAGGGTCACCATCTTTAACATTTTTATTATATTCATTGACAATCATTTCAGGTATCGTTGACTTACCAATACCAGGGGCACCAAAAACCAATATGTTATCATATGGTTTAATTGTTGAACCATTACTAGTTTTGACGACTTTACCCTCACCATTGACTCTTTGGTCAATAAGTTTTTTAACTATTGCTTCAAAATCTGCATTATTCAATTTAAGCCATCCCTGACTTAACCCTTCAGAATCTTCAGTATATTTGTTTCTATCTCTGACAACACCTTCCCAACTTTCAGAAACACCTCTACCAAAATGCTGACGAATGCTCAAGAAGTTTTCATATTCTCTACTTCCTTCTGGGGCATCCTCAAAATATTCATCACTGTGTTCTACATGGGCAATTTCCTCACATCCATTACCACCAGCCTGAATAGTCAAATCACTGAGAGCCTTTGGTGCATACACCTCAACTGCATCTGAACCAGAGAACTTGTCAATGACGGCACAAGGTGAAACAACAGGGAATACATTACCATTACTGTCAAAGATAGTAATGAATCCCTTAACCTTCTTCATACCAATAGAGAAGAGAGATTTGAGTTTTTCCCATCCTTTCTTCAATGTATCCTTAATGAAACCCTCATTGGCCTTCTGAAGATATTCATCTCTACTCATTAAATTTTTCATATTTCTAAATCTAAAATGTATATTTTATTTATGTTTATCTTTTCTTGTTGTTCTTTACAACATCTGAATTGATGAATACAAGTGTGCCCTTCTTAATTTCATTCTCCCATTTTTCCCTGCGTTTTTCATTAGCATCATATATCATCCAGTATGTATTCTTTGGTGCCTTGGTTGCAACATCCCTTCTATTGAATGTCTTTAACAATACATCCTCAATGTCATCTTCAACACCCTCCGATCCATTGATATCACCATCAGTAATGACAATATGAACATCATCCTTTGCATTCTTTCTCTTATCTTTCAGGTTTTCTTCCATGCAGTTAAGCATTGCTGTCAGCATTGCTGTTGATTCAGTACCACCACCACATTTTGACTGACCAAGAGAGATTGCTCCCATAATATCTGAAATAACCTTGTCTCTACTACCATCATATAATGATTCTATCTTGATACATCCAACATTGTTATTGGAAGCCCAAGGACAGACATTGAGTCCTGAATACTGGTTCTGCTCTGCCAGGACGACCAAAGATGAGGCAATGATTTCAAGGAGTTCTTCATCCATAGAACCAGACACATCAACATAGAGATTCACATCCTGTGGATCCTGTGCCTGCTTCTTTCTGTGAATACCATAATCACCAAGAGCAATTCTCTTCTTGTTCTTCCAGTCATTGCTACCTGTATTCAAGTCCTTTCCTGCCCTTCTGGTCTTGTTGGAGAGGAACTTCTTCAGGATTTCTTCCCAGATATTCTTGTACTTCCTTGAATCAACATCAATTTTATTGAGAAGTTTTCCAATGAAGTCTCCTGACTTGAGCTGATTCCTGTAATCATTCAAGACTTTCTTCAATCTATCAGGAGAATTCTTCTCTGCAACAAGTTTCCTTACTTCATTGATATTCTTGATATCCTCATCTGAATATCCGGATTCTCTCAATTCATCATTATCAGGAACATCATCATCATCCATAAATGAATCCATTCCATTCCTGCCTTCATTTTCACCATTGTTTTCAGATTGTATTCCACCGATACCATCTTTACCATCTTCATTGCCATCCTGAGGACCGGATGATTTGGATTTACCATTTTTATTTTTTTGATCATCTCTATCCTGACCATACCCATCATCTCCACCATTCTGTTCCTGTTTGTCCATCTTCTTCTTCAGTTTTCTGGCCATCTTACCGGCAGATTCTACATCCTTTTCATAACTTGAATCATCCTCCTGGTCATCCTGGTCCTCCTGGTCGTCACCAGTACCATTTGAGTCATTACCATCCTTTGGCTTTGGTTTCTGCTTACTCTTCTTATTCTTCTTCTGCTTCTGCTTTACATTTTGAGGAAGACCATTACTTTCACTGTCATCATCATTGTCATCATCATCATCATCATCATTGTCATTATCAGGAAGTTCAAGTTCCTCAAGGTCTTCATTCTTCAATTGACTTTCTATCTGCGGACCTTCTGGACCTCCACCTCCACCTCCGCCTTGGTTGCCATCAAGGACACCCTTAATTGTGTTGACAAGTGCAGTGAATGCAGTCTTATATCCATCATCATAGGTCTTACCCATATCTGCCATAGGGTTTTTTGTAGGTTCATTGGATTCATTGACAAACTCATCAAATGATTTCACCTGAAGGAAACTCATTGAATCAGTGTTGACATCAAGTTCATCCAAACTCTTCTTAATATCATCAACAGATTTATCCATAACCTCACCGGCACCATTGATGAGTCCGAAATCTTGTAGTTTACTCCATATACCCTTCCATCCATATTTCTTGATGAGAGGGACAAGGGTGTTCCAGAGTTCCTTGTAACCGGAATCCCAGTCATCACTTGTCTTTATCTTTGGAGCATCTTCCGGATCAACCGGTGGTGGATCCATCTCTCTCAACATATTCATATACTCTTCATTTTCAAGAATCATCTCAAGAGTCATAACATCAATCCTATGACCATAAGCATTCTGCAAATAGAT